>WNFI01357378.1_pt1 | contig 10648 bp, 7 predicted proteins | sample 5400471 | NCBI WGS metagenome assembly WNFI01 (sample SAMN13153348, study PRJNA577476) | soil metagenome | isolation source: 100 cm saprolite on Douglas fir-dominated hillslope | place: USA:California | collected 2013-09-17 | reverse complement strand
TCGGTTAATGGCACGGAGCGTGCCGGGCCCGCGCTTTGTGCGGGCGCGGCGCTGGACGTTCCCAGATCGCTGTCCGGAGTGATCCCGGCGCTCTGCATCACTGCTTCGTCCACAAGAATGGAAGCATGGGCGCGCACGGCCAGGGCCAGGGCATCAGAAGGTCTTGAATCGACGTTCATCTCCTTGCCGCTGACTTCCACCACAATATTTCCGTAAAAAATATCTTCTTTGAGCGAGATGATCTCGATCCGTTTGATCTTGGCATTGAAGGTGTTAAAGACGTTTTTCAAAAGGTCGTGGGTCAGCGGGCGGATCATTTCGACTTCCTGCAAGGCAACGGTGATCGCCTCCGCCTCATAGGGTCCAACCCAGATCGGGAGGTAACGATCTGCGCCCACCTCGCGCAAGATAACCAGCCTCTGCGGAGACATCAGGTTAACGCGCACGCTGTCTATCGTCACTTCAATCATTTTTACTCCAAGGGTTTCTTATTCTATCATGAACAACCGGTGGCTCAATTCCTTAGCTGACCGTGGAGGCTCAGGCATTCAAATGGTAGGTGTGATACGAATTCTGGCAGGGATTCCCCCAGCAAATATGCATCTCACGCGCCGTCAGGTCGATTACCATCGCATTGATGGTCTTCTCGCGGTCCAGCGGATCGGTCCATTCCACGGCATGGTTGCAGATGGAGTTCGGGAGATTGACATGATCTTTCTGGATCGCCTGCAGGGACTTAATTGAATGAGAAGAGCTTTCCCGAAGCAAACGATTGGCACGGAAATACCGGACCCGGGATGAAATCAACTCTTCCGGATCGCTCTCGATCTCCTTCATCTGTGCCGCCAGGTAATGGTTGGTGTGGACCAGATAGCCGTCCGTACCGTGAAGGATCTCGAAGCGCCGGGAGGAAACCTCAATGGAATACATCTCCCCGCTTTCGTGAACCATCAGATGGTTGTAGCCGGCAGCGCGATGGGAAACCAGGGCTCGTCCGATGGCACCTGAGATGCGGCGGGAAGCCAACACTGCCCGGGAAACAACCAGGCGCGGGATCCCGATCCGCGAATCGGTTGGATAGACCGAGTCGATCAGCTGGGCGATGCCGTAGGCGTTGAAACCGACATTCGGAAGCAGCCCCCCGTAGGTCATGGCGAGGAAGGGAGGCTCATCGTTGGGCTTGGCGGAGACCACGTAGACATCGTCCTCATCTTCTGGCACCCAATCTTCATTGTGCGCCATCAGGATATGTCCGTCCGCCGTCCGTTCTTCATTGACGGCAAAACTGGTGCAGCGCGTAAGATGCAGCGCATCCGTCGTCATGGCTTCCATGACATTCAGGGCCATGATGTCATCAAACTCCACCTGGGCACCATCCGCCATGCCCCGCATCTCATCCACGTATTGAGGATAGCGTTCCTCGACAAAGGGGAGATACTTTCGGGATTGGATCTGAGCGCCATCCCAGGTCAGCTCAAGCTGGTCGTAGGATTGATCGATCAGAATATGTGCATTGGCAATCGAGTGCTTGATCTGAGCGCGCCGCGCTTCGCCAATCTGCCGCCCCATGGTGAGATGGCTGCCCGCAATTTCGATCAAGGGCGGTGCAGTGGGATGAGTGGGGGTGTTTGGAACATCCGATTTTGGTAACATGGTTTCCTCTTCCGAATAATTAAGACCGCCCCGTAGGTATTCATCCGGGGCGGTCTTAATTATAACACGCAGGTCAGCGCGTCAATTTTTAGGTGGGGAGGCCCTGGCCGGCATCTTTCGGGGGTGCCGTAACTGAGAGAATGCCCGAATTCAGCAGCAGGCGTGTGCCGAAGATTGTAACAGTGACCGCGCCGATCCCGACCAGGCCCACAAGAATCTCGGCAATCAATCCGAGGCAAGGAACCAGGTTCAAACCACCCAGCAGGATCATAAGGAGAAAGGTGCCCAGACCCGCCGATAACATCGGTGTCCAATTTTGATGGAGCGCCTTGGTGAAGCGCTCGCCGAAGGCAACACCCAGTGCGATCATACCGAATAACCAGGCCGTGAAGAGGAGCATCCCTACGACGATAGCCACCGGTGCCAAAATGATCGTCAAAGCCAAAATGGGCACCGCAATGATCGTGAGGATAAATGTCAAAACGCCGAAGCTGCCTACCATGAATGGCTGTGTCACGATTGCCTGCCCGACGCGCTCAAGTTGTGGCTGCATGAAGAGAGTGAGAAACACGGCAAGGGCACCCAGGATGAATGCCAAGAACAGAATGTTCGCACCTGCTGAGATCGGGGTCAGGATCGAATCGAATTTAGGGATAGGCGGCACGGCTGGCTTGGCCTGGCTCGGAGAATTGGGAATTGGCAGGGTAGGAGCGGGATAATTCGACACCACGTTCCCCGCGATCATTGCGCCTTCTGCCCGCTTGAGCACCCCTCCCATGGTGACCATATCGCCGCTCAGGGAAGATTGAGCGCCCATCGAGGCAACGCCCCCGATCACGACCGCATCATGGGTTACACGTCCGTCAAGTTTCAAGCTCCCCCCAATCACGACGACATCCCCGGCGACCGTAGCACCGCCTTCGATCGTAGCCGTTCCGCCAATGACGACGAGATCACCGTCTAAAGTTTCACCACTTTTTAGGGTGAAATCCTGCCCGATCACGACCTGGCCGTCCAGCGTGCCATCGGTGCGTGCGTACGCCGATCGAGCCGGCACAAACAAGAGGACAACCAGGACCAATGCATAGATCATTTTTTTCATTTAAGCTCCTTGCGTGATTCCCCTCACGCGCTCCACGGATACGAACCCAATATATCCGAGCCCGGACGCCAACAGGAAAAGCGTGAGCCATTCCCCGGGCGGGAGCATGGCTGGCAGAACACGCAGCAGGATCGAACCAATTTCGCCAAGGACCTGGACGGATGTCAATATGAAGAGCGTATAGCTCACCCCTGTGGTCAGCCACTGGGCAGGTGAGCGCACGGCTTCTACAAAGAGGGGGCCAGAGAGCCAAACAAAAAGAACAAGCCCCCCGATCATCAGTACCATTGACCCGATGATCTGTTGCACCTTTTGCTTGTGGCGCTGCTCAGCCAGCCGCAGATGAAAACGCCCGGAGAATCCCTGGGAGGGCGATGCGAAAACTCGGGAGTGCATGGCCAGGTTAGCCCTCGCAATCGATGTACATGAATTACAAAGTTTTAGATGAGACTGAAGCTCGCGCTCCTGTTCCACGCTCAGTGGCTGGTCATCCAGAAGCCAGTCTTCAAAAGGCAGGTGATTCATGAGGTTTCCTTTCCTTTTTCGATGGCGGCGATCCATTCTCCCACAAAGCAGCAAGCTGGCGTCTGGCGCGGTGGAGTCTTGATTTCACCGCGCTGACGGTCAGATTGAGGCTCTCAGCGATCTCTAGCTCGGAGCAATCATGCCAGTAGCGCAAAATAACAGCAGCCCGATCGATCTTGTCAAGCTTTTTCAGGAGGCCTTGGACCCGTTCGCGCTGCTCCCCCCGAACCAGCTCGGATTCCGGATTGGGTGCATCGGCGTCCGGAAGTTCCATTTCGCGCCTGCCATCCTCCTCGTCGATCGAGGACATCAAAAATTTGCGGCGGCGGAGACGGTCAATACAATAGTGTGCGGCAATCGACAAGAGCCAGGTAGCGAATGGGCGTTTCTGGTCGTATCGATGGAGGTGCTGAAAGGCCCTAAGAAAGGTTTCCTGAGCGGCATCTTCCGCGGACTCCGGTTCGCCGAGCATGCGATAGCACAGGTTGTAGACATGCGTTTGGTAGGATTCCACCAATCTTGTGAAAGCCTCCTCGCTGCCGTGTTGTGCCTGTACCACCCAGAGCATTTCTTCGTTCAAGCGGTCTCCCAAGCCTGTATACGCATCTTACGAGCGCATCTCAGAAAAGTTGCGAATCCGCCAGGATCTGCACATTTGAGGTCGAAAATCAAGGGAAATTCACCTTAGCGAAGGGTCGATTTGATGAGCGAATGCAGGGCCTTATTCTTCAAATCGTCGCGACATCGGATCTTGACGTGCCGCAATTTTTTCCCTGTCCCTGCCAGCAAACGCTCAGGATCCTTCAAGTCCACGCCGCGCATGAAAGACAAATTGACACCTGACTTTTGGCGTCCGATGCTCAGAAACCCCCGACCGGATCAGCCCAGCCCATAATCTGCGACACCTCAGCCCGGATAGATCCTTTCTCTGGCGCTCGGGATCATTTGCTCAGATCGCGTGAAGTTGACTCCATCTGGGCCAATATAGACGATACCTGTCCGGCAGGGATGTTTAGACGGAACATACTGTCGAATCCATCTCCGAGCATCACGCGCACCTTTCTCCAGGAGGCGAGCTGTGGCTGGATCTGTGCCTGGGGCAGAAGCGCCAGCGCCGCCGCCCATTGCGGATGGCCCTTTTGATAATCGTCCAGCAGGGCGAGGGAAGAGGTGCGCAGCGGAAAAAGTCCGATGGTTTCGACCCAGGTTTTTTGATTTTGGGGTGTCAGCATCCAGCGCACAAACAACCATGAAGCCAGTTGTTGCTCCGGGGTGGAGTTCAATACAACGTAGGAGGAGCCGTAGCTCACCAAACCGGTCTGGATATCGCCCGGGAAGCTCAGGACCGTCCATTGATCCGCGTTGTTCGCACTCGCCATCGCCCGCGCATAACCGCTCAGTTCTTCGAGTCCGGCGGTGGCGAAAATGGCCTTACGGCCCGCAAAGATCGCTTGCAGATCCGAGTTGGGTTGGGGGGCCCAGGCGCAGCCATCATCATACAGCTGTTTTACAAAAGTAAAAGACGCAATATTTCTCGGGGTTAGGAATCGATAATCATTCCCTTCCAGGACCCCTCCGCCAAATGCTATCATCCAGGAAAGGGCGGTCATGGCATTCGAATCGTTGATCAGGCTGGACCAATCGAGCGGTTGATCATTATTGAGACGGGACAAAGTGGCGATGGGGTTGGTATCCACCACCCAGCCCCCCAGGGGATAATTGGCTTTGTCTGGACTGAGCTGCATGGCCTGGTGCGCGCGGCAGGCCTGTTGGCGGAATTCTGCGGCGGTGCGCGGAGCATTGTCAAAACCGAGCTCCTGGGCCCAGGTCTTATTGTAAAGAAGAAAGCGTGCCGAGCGCTCGGCCGGAACCGCAACGCGTCTGCCGCCGAATGAGTCCTGAGTCCAAAAGACCGGGACAAAATCGGTCACGTCCGAACCGGTAAATCCGTATTGCGGGTCATTGATGTAATCGTTCAGGTTGGTCACGAATCCGCTTGCATCCCATTCCAACGCGTGCTCGGGAAACGCGACGACCAGCTGCGGATGGTCCGCGGTTGGGAATGCCGCCGTCGTATTCTCATAGAGCTGTGTATAGTTGATCTGGCTTGTGGCCTGGACGACGATCCCCCATTCATTCGCTTGATTAAACAGCTGCACCTGGGAGTTGAATAGATTCTGTTCCACGCCAAACCAGGGAGTCCATACCTGGATTTTGGTTCCCCGGAGCGCTTCGCTCTTCACACCCAGCAGCGTTCCGGCGTCGGGAGTTGCCGTGAGGCTCGGCGCTGGGGTGTCCGTTGCCAGAGGGGAGGGAGTGGCTGTGTTACCTGTCGGGGTGGGTTGGCAAGCAGCGAGGAAAATGATGCTCAGAAACGACAGCCATTGGCTGCGCTTCTTACTTCGCTTAGCCAAGGAACGGAACCGGGCTGAAGGTCACGATAAATATGAGTATGACCAGGCCAGCAAGGAGCCGCCGATTTTTATCCAGGCCAGTGATCTGGTCTAAGGGCTCAGCATGTACACGGCCAAGCCAGATGAGCAGAAACGCCCAGATCCACCATCCGTTCCAAAACACTCCGAGCAGGATGAGCGCACCGAAAATGTAAGGAAAGGCCTTCGCCGCCTTGTCCCCGAAGAGGGCATACACAGCATGACCACCATCGAGGGTTCCAGCCGGGATCAAATTCAAAGAGGTGACGAGCAGCCCGGCCCAACCTGCGAATGCGATGGGGTTCGTATTGACATCCATTGCGCCCATGGAAGAGGGAAGTCCGGTGAAGAAGAACCTGAGCCAATACAGAACAGGTGAGACCCCGCCTGCAATGGCCGGAACGGGAAGGAGTTTCCCGAAAACGAGATATTTTGCAAGCAAATAGAAAAGCGAATTGCCCTGCAGAATCAATTCCATCCCCGGAGGCGGCGCTTGATTGATGGCAAGGTTCGATGTCGCAAGACCGTAAAAGAGCACTGGGATGGCAACCACGAGTCCGGCCAGCGGCCCGGCGACACCAATGTCGAATAACACGCGCTTGTTTTTTGGTGTACCTCGCATCAGGATGGCGGCGCCCATTGTGCCCAGCGGACTGAACGGAAGCGGAATGAAATACGGCAGAGTTGCCGGAGTTTTATGATGGCGGCTCATGAAATAATGGCCAAATTCATGTGCGAGCAGAATCCCAAGAAGGCTCGCCGCAAACGGCCAGGCGACCCCTATGTTGCTGAGAAAATATAAGAAGAGATTCGAGTGCTCAGACGGTGGATTGGGCGCCATAAGTGATCCGGTAAAGAGGACACTCAAGAGGGTGAGGACGAAAAGAATAATGTTGACCGAAATTCGCGTTGGTTTGGGGTCGGGCTTGCTCGGGGTGAGATAAATAACGTGTTGCTCTTTTTCCCGGCGAAAGAGAGTCGTAATGTCGTAGGGCTTCAGGGACTCAGCCAACTGGTCGTAGGCGGCCGCTGAATCCTCGGAAATCAAATGGCCGCGGTAGCGCGCGATCAGTCCGCGGGCAGGCTCTCCCAGGGTAACGTCATCAACGCGAAACACCCGGGCGACCAGACCGTTTAGGACTTCAGGTGCGGGATAAGGCATTGCTCTCCTTCATGTTGAGCTTGCTGGAAATAATGATCAGAGGGATTGGGCGGAACTCATGAAGCGGGAGTGGATGGGAGTCGAACCCACCGCGGCCCGCAACGCGACCCGCCACAGGTTTTGAAGACCAGGAAGCCCGCCGGGACTTAACCACTCCCGCGGACAAGGATAATCGAAGGCCAATGGATTGACAAGTCAGGATCAAAAGTTGCCGATACAGGCACCACTTGCGTCATTTATGGATTTGGTGGATAAAAGCCAAAATCTCAGGCAGCAGTAATATTCCGATCAGGACTGAGCAGGCAGTCGCCGCAGCTGCCAGTCCACCGACAATCGTGCCGGCGAGGGCAAAAGCTCGTCCATTGTCCGGCTTGGAGCGCATCTGCCGAAGGGCGATCTGTCCGCTGATCAGAGCCACGATGCCCAGGACTGCGCTCGCGGGAAAGCAAACATATCCGGTGAATGGTACCGGTGCGACTGCGGTACAAAAAGAGAGGACGCTCAAGATCGTTGCGATCAAGCTGAATATCGCAGCTCGATTCATGGGGCGCGGAGGCGCCGGAGGCGATTCTACGGGCGTCGGTATCAAGGGGTTGGATCCATTCAGGCTTTCTTCTGCAGAGGGTAGCTAGTGCGATCCGATTCGTGAGGCGGCCCGGAAGCCGGATCATGCGATCCAGTAATAGTTGACCCATCCTGCGAAGTAAATAACCTGAAGCGCGAACCAGACAGCCAGAATTGCATCCGACCATTCTCTGCGTCTGAGTCTCTCACCCAGAAAAATGAAGACCGGAAATGCGACCAATAAATAGCGCGAGATGGAGACGAGCAGTCCGGTGAAGAGCGGCACCAGGCACATCAGAAGGGCGAAAACCCCATAGGCTTTCACGGGCCATTTCCAAAGCATGAATATGCTGCACACGACGAAGAGAATGGTGAACACAAGGTCGATCTTATACACGTCCAGAGATGGGCCCGTAAGATTTTGGAACGGGTTATTGAACATGCTGAATTGGACGCCACCCCAGGCGCTCATCGCGTCGAAGAAGGCAAATACATGACCGGATATCAGATAGAGGGTAAGGAAGTGCAGCAGCAGCGCGAGCGGGGCCAGGCCAAACCAGAGGACGGATGTGCGGATGTCTTGAAATTTCCAATGCCGCTTCTCCATGTACAGCCATGCCAGTGCCGCCCAAACGATCACACCGGTGGGCTTTGTCAAGATCACCAGGGCGGCAGCGATCCCCACCGGAAGCCATTTCTCCTCCAGCGCAAATGTAAATCCGGCCAGGACCAGGAACAAGAACAGGCTCTCAGGATAGAAAGCCGAGAAGAAAAAGCTGGTCGGAAAGACAAAGAGCAAGCCCACGGCGCGGCGGGCGGATGCTTCTTCAAAACCCAGTTGAGTGATGATCAGGCGGTATAGTAACGCGAGCGCGCCCAGGAAAAATAGGTTGGACAGGATCAATCCGACCAACACGTAGAAGCCATCCGGCAATTGGAGCCCTAACCACCCGATGCTTCGCGCGAGATAAGGATAGAGGGGGAAAAACGCAAGATTGCTGTAGGTTGTGTTCAGATCGACTGGTGCCTGGTAGCCAAATTTCAAGATCGAGAAATACCAGTGTGAATCCCAACGCGTGAAGATATCCAGCGGGAAAAATCGAGTCAGAAAATAGCCTCGTTTGAAATAAATCGCATAACTGGGGTTCGATAGAAAATTACCCGCAGCAAAAAACCCCACCAGCTCCCAGACGAATCGGGTGATCAGAAATGGGAACACAATCACCTCCCAAAACCAGCGGGGAGGTGATTGCGGAACTTTAAAGAATTCTACGATCTTCAACATGGATCCGTGCGGGGCGGGCATCCAAAATTATATCAGAGCCGTATTGCATCAGGCTTTTGAGGAATTCAAGATCAATAGGGAATGGCGGAGAGCCGCATGCGCAACATCGCATCAAACGCCGAAGTTGCCGCATGCCTTTGATGCGCCGGGTGCCCGGGGGTACCGAGATCAATTTTGTGGATGAAAAACGGGCAGCTTTTTGAACTCCAGAAGCAAGATCGCGACCGTAACGATGGCAAACACCGATAGGAAAGCCGAGAACGATATCGCAGCAAGCCTGACCAGACCATTCACAAAGGGGACATAAATGCCGACAAGTAGGAAAACAGCCGCAGCGAGTGCCCAGAGGTTCATGACGGGGTTTGAGAATACACCCAGCGACAGGATGCTTTCGGTCTCAGATCGGGAAACATATGCCATGACAATATGGCCAATGATCCAGGCGGAGAAGGCGAAGGTTTGGGCTGAGGGCACATCCTTTGTCTGGAAATAGGTATAAAGGTAAATGGTGGTCACCACTGCGAAGAGAAGTACCGCCTTGATCACCATGTCCGTGACCACGCGCGCATTGAAAATCGCTTCATTCGGGTTGCGTGGTTTGCGGGTGTAAATATTTTTTTCCCTGGGTTCGGCCACAAAACCGGCCGAGGCCGCCAGGTCCATGAATAGCTCCAAGATGATGATCTGGATGGGGGAGAACGGCATGGGAACATTGAGGAGGATGGGAACCAGGAAAATCAGGATCAAGGCCAACTTGATCGACAGATAATATTTCATTCCCTTTTGAAGGTTGTCGAATAATATGCGGCCCTCGAAGATTCCGCGTGTGATGGTGTTGTAATTGTCATCGGCCAGGATCACATCTGCTGCTTCACGGGCCACATCGGTACCCCGCTGGCCCATCGCGATCCCAATATCCGCACCTTTCAAGGCCAGGACGTCATTGATGCCGTCGCCGGTGACCTCGACAATCTCATGGTTGGCCTGAAGCGCCCTCACAATTCGATGCTTGTTTTCGGGAGAGGTGCGGGCAAAAACGGTCGCAGTTTTGACCAGATCGTTCAACTGGGGGTCGGAAAGGCCGTCCAGTTCCGGACCGGTCAGCACCTTCTGGGTGGAGATTCCGACCTGTCGGGCGATCGAGGCAGCGGTTGCGGGATGGTCGCCGGTAACCATGATCGTGCGGATCCCAGCCGCGGCTGCTCGCGAGATCGTCTCCCTGACACCCTGCCTCGGCGGATCTTCGAAACTGAGGAGCCCCACGAAATCAAGTTGTGTTTCGAGCGAGCTGAATTCTTTTTGGATATCTGCCGGCGCAATTTGCCCTGTGGCAATCCCGATCACCCGCCGACCCGCTTGAGTCTCTTGATCGAGCTCTCGCTTTGCTTCCGCCGGCACGCTCTTGCAGGAGGCGAAGACCTCCTCCGGAGCACCGCTTTGATAAAGTTGATAATCGCTCGCGCTCCGCCGGATGATGACCTTCGTTCGGCGGCCGTTCCCCAAACCCCTTTCCCGGATGATTTCAGGGGGTGTGTGGGGATCACTCGGATTCGCCTTCCGGACGATCTCCAGATCGAGCGGCGTCAGGCCAAATTCTGAAACCGCTAAGGCTGCACTCTGCAGCACCTCCGGGCGATCCGGAGGAAATACCTTCACGATTTTCATTTGGTCTTCCGTGATCGTTCCCGTCTTGTCTGTGACAATCACGGTAGCATTCGCCATACTTTCTGTTGCCCGCAGTTTCTTGATCAATAAATTATGTTTGGACAGATTGAAGGACCCCAGACCGAGCACCATGGTGATCACAATCGGTAATTCCTCGGGAATGACCGCGAAGGCGAGGGCCAGCCCGGTCAGGATCATTAGCTTCCAGTCCCGGCCCTGTAACACTCCGACCAGGGGAATCCCAATCGCGAAGAACAAAG
>WNFI01689518.1_pt1 | contig 10649 bp, 9 predicted proteins | sample 5400471 | NCBI WGS metagenome assembly WNFI01 (sample SAMN13153348, study PRJNA577476) | soil metagenome | isolation source: 100 cm saprolite on Douglas fir-dominated hillslope | place: USA:California | collected 2013-09-17 | reverse complement strand
CACGAGGACACGGGCGACTTCGTCATCGTCGTCAACGCCCACAAGATCGCGCTCACGGGGGCGAAGCTCGACAAGAAGTTCGCGTACCGTCACTCGGGAATCCCGGGCGGCTTCCGCGCCGAGAGCTACCGGAGCCTCCTCGGCCGCGACCCCGTGTTCCCCGTCGAGAAGGCGGTGCGCGGCATGCTCCCGAAGGGCGTGCTCGGCCGCGAGATGTTCACGAAGCTCAAGGTTTACGCCACCCCCGACCATCCCCACGCGGCGCAGAAGCCCCGACCTCTCGCCACGCACTGATTCCACCATGCCCGAACCCCGCACCTACGCCACCGGCAAGCGAAAGACCGCCATCGCGCGCGTCTGGCTCAAGGCCGGCAACGGCACCATCGTCGTCAACGGGCTTCCGGTCGACGACTACTTCGAGCGCGAGACCTCGCGCATGGTGCTCCGCCAGCCGCTCGAGCTCATCGAAGCGCAGGACCAGTTCGACGTCTGGGCCACGTGCACGGGCGGCGGCAAGGCCTCGCAGGCCGAGGCGATGCGCCACGGCATCGCGCGTGCGCTCATCACGCTCGACCCCGAGAAGCGTGGCGCGGTCAAGCGCGCGGGCTTCCTCACGCGCGACGCCCGCAAGAAGGAGCGCAAGAAGTACGGGCAGCCCGGCGCCCGCAAGCGCTTCCAGTACAGCAAGCGCTGAAGCCGCGCTGCGGGTACCCTCGCCGGCCATGCGGAAAGCGCTCCTCGCAGGGATCGCGGCGGCCTTCGCTCTCGCCGGCGCGGCCGGCACGGCGCACGCCACGATCGTCGAGCGCATCGTCGCCGTCATCGGGGAGCGGCCCATCCTGTGGTCCGACCTGCTGCGGCGCTCGGCCGCGGGGCGCGTGCAGATCCGCTTGCAGACGCGCGACGCCAACGTCATCGGCGTGCAGGAGGAGACCCTCTACCGCGAGCTGCTCGACCGGATGATCGACGATCGCCTCGAGCAGCAGCAAGCCGACAAGGCGCACGTCACCGTCACCCAGGAGGAGGTCGACCGCGGCATCGAGAACATCGCGGGGCAGGCGCAGGCCTCGGCCCAGACGCGCGGCCGCACCGTGACGGCCGCCGACGTGCTCGAGGAGGTCAAGCGGCGCGGGCTGACCGAGCAGGACTTCCGCGACGAGATCCGCCGGCAGATCCTCGAGGGGAAGCTCATCGAGCTGCGCGTCCGGCCGAGGGTGCGCGTGACCGACCAGGACGCGCGCGCCGCCTACCAGCACACGGTCGAGGAGCTGAGGTCCGAGAGCCCGGTCGACGTCCGCGTCATCGCGCTGCGGATTCCGCCGCTCTCCGGCGCGCAGGCCTCGGCGGCGCGGATGGCGCTCGCGGAGGACGTCGTGCAGCAGGCGCGCGGCGGCGCGGACTTCTGCGCGCTCGTCGACAAGTACAGCGACGATGTCTCGACCCGCAAGACGTGCGGCTCGCACGGCCCGCAGCCCATGGCGAACCTCTTGCCCGGCATCCAGGACATCGTGCGCGCCACGAAGCCGGGGGCCGTCTCGGACCCCGTGAGCGTGCACACGCCGACCGAGGACGTCATCGTCATCGCGATGCCCCTCGGTGAGACGAAGATCCCGGCCTTCGACGAGGTCAAGACGGAGATGATGCAGAAGGCTCTCAGCGAGGGCCTCGAGCGCGCGCGCAAGCAGTGGCTCCAGGAGCTGCGGAGCAACGTCTACGTCGACGTGCGGCTGTAGGCGCGCTCACCCCCGGCGCCGGCGACGGCGCGCTCCGAGCGAAAGGACCGCAGCGAGGAAGGCCGCGCCGATGGCGTCGAGGTAGCGCCGGCGCGGGGCCTCGGTGGTCCGGCACGCGCAGCCCAGGCCGGCCGATACGCCCGTCGAGCCGCGGGGCGACGCGGACGGGCACGGGTTGTAGTTCGGGTCGGTGTAGACCTGGGTGGCGTGGAGGTTCGAGACCGACGCCTGCGAGGGCGCGGCCTCGATCACGAGATCGCTCGCCAGCGCGGCCGCGGGCATGTCGGCCCGGAGGCGCGTGACCCAGAGAGAGCCCAGCGGGATTTCGGTCATCGCGAGGGAGAGGTCGTCGCAGGTGATGGGGGCGGCGCACATCGTGGGGGGGGTGGAGGGGGGAGAGGCGGAGTCGGGGGAGGAGGCGCCGTCCGAAGCCGAGGCCGAGGCCGCGTCCGCGCCCGAGTCCGCGCCCGCGCCCGAGTCCGCGCCCGCGCCCGCGCCCCCGCCCGCGCTCACCCCGCACCCGGAGAACAGCGCCGGAACGCACGTCGACGTGTATCCGTAGGCGAGGCCCGGATTGAGGCTGAAGGTCGCGACGCCGCTCAGGTCGGCGGGGCCCGCGTACTCCGTCAGCCAGGAGGAGCCTCCATTCGCCGCCATCGCCGTCGTTGCGAGGGACGAGTAGTTCGAGCGGTCCATGTAGGGGTCCCAGGCGAGCTGGGAAAAGGCGACCTCCGCGTCGGGAAAGTTCTGCGGGTGGTAGCGGCCCTCGCTCACCACGAAGAGCTCGAGGCCGACGTGCGCTCCGATGCCGGCGGCCACCATGCGCAGCGGCAGCGACGCGTCCGCGCCCGGCGTGACGACGCGGACAGGCTGCATCGCCTGCACGCCGACGCCCGGGCGCAGCTTGAGCGCGATGAAATCGAAGCCGTCGGCCGTGTACGCGTCGATGGTCGGCTGAAGCCCGGTCGGGACCTCGTATCCGTTCTGTGCGAGCCACGCGCCCAGCGCCTCGCCCTGCGACGACCGCACGGTGACCGAGTCGTACGGCCCGACGACGCTCTGCGAGATCCCCTCCGCCGCCGCTCTCCTGCTCGACGGGCGCTGCGCCGCCGCACGACGGCGTGGGACCCGTGATGAGGGTCTGGGTGCTCGCGTCGAGCGCCGCGAGCCAGGCGTCGGTCGAGAGCTCGATGCGCGCGCCCGCCTTCACGGGAAGGACCCACGCGAAGCCGGACGGGGTGCCGCTGTAGTGAATCTGATCCCAGAGCACCGTCTGCGCCGGCGACAGCGAGAACGCCATCCGATGCTCCGTGACCACACTCGCGGCGACGGCGACCTGCACGGAGATCGGCTCGTGGAAACAGCCGCCGCATGCGCGGGCGTCGCCGCCCACGAGAACCGAGCTGCCGACCGCTGCGACGAGCGCACACACGAAAGCGGCGCCGTCGGGGCACGGGCCCCGACGCGGCGCGCGCAAGCTAAGCGCAAGCATGGCTTCTGACTCCCTGAAAATCGTGGTTGCTAAGAGGCGCGACACGGATGTCGCGCAGGCGTGCCGACGTGGGAGCGCAAGGCCCTGATTCGCGAAGGCACGCGAGCTACTCTCGCAAGGCGTGTGCCGCAAGCCGTGTGCGGCCGGGCCCTCGCGCTACGCTGGCGGGCCGGTTCCTCGATGCACGCTGCGCCCTCCCTCGTCTCCGACGCGCTCGACCGGCTCTACGCGGCGCCGCTCGACGCCTTCGTCGCGCTGCGCAAGGAGCTCGCGGGCGCGCTGCGCGCGGCCGGTGACGCCGCCGGGGCGCGCGAGGTCGCCGCCGCCAGGAAGCCGTCCCGACCCTCGTGGGCGCTCAACCAGGTCGCTCGCCGGCACCCCGAGGCGATCCGGTCCGCGTTCGACGCCCACGCGGCCGCCTCGAGAGCGCAGGCGCAGGGCGCCGCGGACGAGGTGCGGGAGACCGTCCGGGCCTTTCGCGACGCGCTCGCCGAGGTCGTGCGCCGCTGCGCGGGCATCGCGGCCGAGGGCGGTGTGTCGCTCAACGCCGCGCAGGAGCGGCAGCTCGGGGAGACCGTCCGTGCGGCCCTCGCAAGCGGCACCCAGGACACCTTGCTCTCGGGGCGGCTGAGGGGCGAGGCCGAGGCCGAGGAAGAGGCCGTCTTCGCGGAGGTCGAGGCGAGCGCCGCGCCCCGCGCGCCCAAGCCCGGCGCGAAGGCCGCCAACGCGGCCGAGGCGGACGACCGCCGCGCGTCCGAAGCGCGGGAGCGTGCGGCGCAACGGGCGCGCCAGGCGCTCATGCAGGACATCGATGCGGCGCAGGCGCGGGTGAGCGCGCTCGACGAGGAGGCGCGCCAGGCCCGCATCGCAGCGCGCGAGGGGGAGATCGCGGCGCGGCGAGCCGAGGCCGAGGCGGAGCGGGCGCGACGCGTCGCCGACGACTTCGAGGAGCGCCTCGAGAAGGCGCGCGCCGCGCTGGCCGAGCTGCACGGACTACGCGAGAAGAAGGGCTGAGGACCTCACGCGACGCGCTTGCGCGCCGGGCCCTTGGAGAGGTGGGCCATCGCTTCGCCCAGACCCTCGAGCGTGAGGTGGAACATGGGGAACACCGAAGCGAGCATCTCGGCGGTGCCGCCCTTCCAGTAGGTGGGCGGCTCCGGGTTGAGCCAGACGCTGCGGTCGAAGTGATCGGCGAGCAGCTGCATCCAGCGGATGCCGGCCATCGCCTCCCCCTCGGCGCCGCGGGTGCCGTACCAGTTGCCGCCTCCGATGAGCTCCGACGGGTGCATCGCCGCGTCGCCCACGATGACGAGCTTCCACTCGCGAGTGCAGTGGTGGAAGAGGTCGCGCACCGGGACGGCCGTGCGGAACGACTCGGTGTCGTAGACCTTCCCGTAGACGCAATTGTGGAAGTAGTGCGTGATGAGCTCGCGGAAGTTCGACGCGCGCTTCGCCGCCGAGAAGAGCTGGCCGACGAGCTCCGCGTGCGGATCCATCGAGCCGCCGAGGTCCATCAAGAGAAGGACGCGCACGTTGGACTTCTTCGGCGGGTGCATCACGATCTCGAGCTCGCCGGCGTTGCGGGCCGTCTCGTCGATGGTCGAGTCGATGTCGAGCTCGAGCTCGGCCCCCTCGCGCGTGAACGTGCGCAGCTTGCGGAGCGCCACCTCGATCTGCCGGACGTCGAGCACGATGTCGGAGCGGTACGGCTTATACATGCGCGCGTCGGCGATCGCCATCGCGCTGCGTCCGCCGCCCGACCCGCCGACGCGCAGGCCCGTCGGGTGAGTGCCGCTGTTGCCGAACGGGCTCGACCCCCCCGTGCCGATCCAGCGGTTGCCGCCGTCATGCCGCTCCTTCTGCTCCTTGAGGCGCTCCTCGAAGAGGCGGCGCAGCTCGTCGAGGCTCAAGTGCTGGAGCATGGCCAGCTCCTCGGGGGTGAGGTCCTTGCGCATGCGCGGGTCGCGCAGCCAGTCCTCGAGCTCCTTCACGAGGTCGAGCGACTGGGTCTCGATGCCCTTGAAATGCGCGAGGAACGCCTCGTCGAAGGCGTCGAGGTCGGTCTCCGAGTGCACGCAGAGCGCGCGGGCGACGTGGTAGAGGCCGTCGAGCGAGCTGTCGTGCAGCCCGGCCGAGAGAGCCCGCGCGAGGGCCATCGCCTCTTGCAAGCCCACCCTCACCTTTCGGCGGCGCAGCTCGAAGAGGAACGGGGCGAACATGCGGGCTGAGCGGACAGCCTAGCAGGGCGACCACGCCCCACACGCGCCTGCTATGGTGCGCTCCCCATGACGGCTGTCAAAGACAAGGTCGTGGCGCTGACGGGCGCCGCGGGACGGGCGAGTACAGCACCCACGTCGTCGACGTCCGCGACCGCGACGCCGTCTACCGCTACGCGAGCGACGTCGAGCGCCGCCACGGCGGGGCCGACATCGTCGTCAACAACGCGGGCCTCACCGTCAAGGCCTCGCTCGAGGAGGTCTCGTACGAGGACTTCGAGCTCGTCATCGGCGTCAACATGTGGGGTGTCATCTACGGCGTGAAGGCGTTCCTGCCGCTCATCAAGAAGCGCCCCGAGGGGCACATCGTCAACATCTCGAGCATCAACGCGATGGTGCCGTTCGTCGACAACGGGCCGTACAACATCTCCAAGTACGCGGTGCTCGGTCTCTCCGAGACGCTCATGATGGAGCTCGCCGACACCCCCATCCACGTCACGTGCGTCCATCCGGGGGGCATCCGCACCAACATCGCGCGCAGCGCCAAGGGAATCTCCCCCGAGGAAGCCGCCTTCTTCGACCGCATCGCGCGCACCCTGCCCGAGGGCGCCGCCGCGCAGATCGTCAAGGGCATCGAGAAGAACCGCGAGCAGATCTTCGTCGGCGCCGACGCGAAGGCGATGCAGGCGGCCAAGCGCCTCGCGCCGCGCTGGGTGGTGCGCCGGGCGGGGGCGGTCGCGCGGCGGCTCCGGAGGCGATAGCTTCCATGCTGCGATGCTCCTGCGTGCGCCCGAGGTAGCGCTCCCCGGCCGGACCGCGATCGACCGGGCCAAGGCGGAGCTCGAGCGGCGCCTCGGCCCCTCGAAGGTGCTGACGGGCGAGGACGCGTGCGGGCCGTACGCCGTCGACGACAGCGACGTCGGTGGCCGTCCGCCGGACGCCGTCGTCATCGCCGCCGACGCCGCGGACGTGGCCGTGACCCTCGCGGTGGCCGAGGCGCACGGGGTGCCGGTGACGCCCCGAGCCGGCGGCACCGGTCGCACGGGCGGCGCGGTGCCGGTCGCCGGCGGCATCGTCCTCGCGACGCACGCCCTCGCGAAGATCAAGGACATCGACCGCGAAAACCTCGTGGCCGTCGTCGAGCCGGGGGTCATCACGGCCGACCTGCACGCCGCGGTCGAGCGCGAGGGACTCTTCTACGGCCCCGACCCGAACTCGCTCGACAGCTGCATGATCGGCGGCAACCTCGCCGAGAACGCGGGCGGGCCGAGGGCCTTCAAGTACGGCGTGACGCGCGACTGGACGCTCGGTCTCGAGGCTTGTCTGATGGGCGGGCGCCTGCTTCGCACCGGCCGGCGGACCCTCAAGGGCGTGACGGGCTACGACGTCACGGCGCTGCTGGTCGGCAGCGAGGGAACCCTGGCGGTCTTCACCGAGGCCACCCTCCGCCTCGTCCCGAAGGCGCCCGAGATCGCGACGGTGCTCGCTCTGTTCACCGACGTCCGCGGCGCGGCCCACGCGGTCGGACGCATCGTCGCGGCCGGCACGGTGCCGCGGTGCCTCGAGATGCTCGACGCCGGGGCGCTCGACGCCGTGCGCGCGCAGGGGGTATCGGTCGACGATCGCGCCGGCGGGATGCTGCTGGCGGAGGTCGACGGCGAGCACGTGGAGGAGTCTCTGATGCGCCTGGGCGAGGTGGCCTCGGGGTGCCCGGGCAACGTCGACGTGCTCGTCGCCCAAGAGGGGACACAGCGCGATCGCCTCTGGGCCGCGCGCCGGACGCTCTCGAAGGCCACGCGCAAGCTCGCCAGGCACAAGCTGAGCGAGGACGTGGTCGTCCCGCGCACGCGCATCGCCGACCTCCTCCAGCGGGCCGACGACATCGGCCGCGAGACGGGCGTGCGCAACCTCACCTACGGCCACGCCGGCGACGGGAACCTGCACGTGAACTTCCTCTGGAACGACGACGCCGAGCGACCCGCGGTGGACCGCTCCATCGGTCTGCTGATGAAGTCGACCGTCGACCTCGGGGGGACGCTGAGCGGAGAGCACGGCATCGGCGTCTCGAAGGCGCCGTACCTGGCGCTACTGCCGTCGAAATCGCGTCATACGGGAAACCGGAGAGAGAGAGAGAACAGGAAGGCGGGAAGACGGGAAGGTTTGGAGTTTACAAGCCCAAATTCTTCCCGTCTTCCCGCCTTCCTGTTCTCTCCTCTGTGCTACGCCCTACGTCGCTCATGAGACGGACGACGACGTTCGCCTTGGTCGGCGTGCTCTCGATCGCTTCGTGCGCGGACGTCGGCCCCCGAAACCCGCCGCCGCGGGGCACGCTGGGGCAGGAGCTGTTCGGCATCGTGTGCGACCGCGCGGGCGCGCAGACGCTGCACGAGGACCTGACGGGCGCCTCGTTCCATGCGATCTGCCACGCCGACCACGGGCCTTACGCCACGACCGTCGACCAGACCGTGCTTCCGCCGCTGGTCGACGGCCTACCCGACGTCGACGGCAAGCCCGTGCCCCTCGCCGCGCAGAAGGCGCAGCGCGCGTACGGCGTCGCCCGGCTCGAGCGGCTCGGCGCCGACCGGGACCGGCTCGTGGCCGCCCTCGACGCGGCATTCCCCAACGTCCAGGTCGCGGTGAAGGACACCGCCAACGCCGACCCCAGGAAGTCCTGCTCGGCGAGCGGCCAGGGGTCGCTTCACACCGAGCTCTCGAACCTGCTGGCGCGCTTCCTTCCGCTCTACGACGACGGCACGCTCCCGCGATCCACCGAGGCGCTCGGCGGCCTCGTGTCGGCCTACCACAAAAGCCTCCCCGGGCAGGCGTCGTGGGCGCGTCTCAACGCGCGCGCGGGGTACCGGCCCGTGGGCATCGCGCTCGGCGCGCTGCGGCCCGTCCTCGCGTACCCCAAGCTCCGCGATCTGACGAACGACTCGCTCCGCCTCCTGTCGCCGGACTCCGATCCGTACGACCCCAAGCCGCAGCTCGACGCGCTGGGCAACCGCGTTCCCGTGCCCGGGGCGGCCTACCGGCAAATGTCGGCGCTGAGCGCTGCTCTAACGTTCGAGCTCGCGAACGAAGTCGACGACCCCGTGCCTTCGCCCCTCGTCCTGCCGGTGGGCCACGACGCGATGGTGGGCGGCCGCACGGTGCTCGGCCGTCCGCGCACGGACCTGGAGCTAATCACGTCGATCCTTTTCGCGCAGGACCCTTCGTACGCGAGCGGTCTGGCGCCGCCGGCCTACGTCGTGCAGCGCGACCCGCGCGGCTACGCGTCCATCTTGGCCGCCGGCAGCAAGGCCGTGCCCGCGCCTTTCGTCGACGAGGGCGACGGGCTGCCCGCGGTCGACCCCGTGACCGGGCAGTTCCAGACGTCGAACGGCGCGCTCGCGCCGTCACCGTTCTTCGCGCCCGGCGCCACGGATACGCCGACGCGCGACGGGTCGCAGCGCGCCCTCGGCTCGGGCGGCACCCCCGTCTACGCCTCGCTCGACACGGCGCACTCGTTCGAGTCGCGCCTCCTTGCCCATCTGCGCGGCGTCGTGAGCGGCAAGTCGCTCGTCGCGTCCAACGGCAACGAGACGCTCATGAACATGCTCGCGGGCGCCTACGCCCTCTTCGGCCCGCGCGCGCCGGCCACGAAGAGCTACTCTCTGGTCCAAGGACCAGGCCAACGCGGACACGGTCGCGAAGATCCCCGCGACGTCGGCGTTCTGGGACGAGATGATCGACGTCCTCGTCGCCATCGCGCAAGACACCTCGCCGTCGACCGACCCGAACGGCCGGCGGCTCCTCGAGGACATCCTCACGGCGTTCGCGCAGCCGGCGTCGGTCGGACTGTCGAAGGCGGTCGCGAGCCAGGCCGCCGACGTCGACGTCATCACCTACGACCGCAGCAACTTGAACGGGCCGGTCGTGAACACGACGAAGCCCGGTAGCCCTCCGGCGACGCCGGCCGACCGCACGAAGGCCGACAGCGGCGCGAACCGCAGCGAGCTGCAGCGCTTCGCGCAGCTGGTGCACGACACCGACGGCGTCACGCTGTGCAACAAGGCCGGGGCGGCCGTGCACGGCCAGGGCATTCCCCTGCTGGGCCCCGCGGGCTCACCGGGGCCGGGCAACGTCTGCGCGAGCACCGGCGGCAACAGCGGGCAGCTTTGCTGTACGCAGTGCCTCACGCCCGACAGCGCGTGCACGTGCACGAACGCACGCCCCTTCCAGGAGTGCGAGGTCTTCAAGATCGACAACCTGGCGCGCTTCTATCTCGACTCGATCGCAAAGAAGGCGAGCCTCTACTTTCGCAACAAGCTCCTGCGCGATGGCGTTCTGGGCCCTGTGCCCGACGGGGGTCTGCCCGACGGCGCGGCACCGAGTGGACCGGGAGGGCTCGGAGCGGCGGGGCCGCAGCTGAACGAGCTGTCGAGCGGCATCGGCCTGCACACCGGCCCCGACGGCGGTCAGGACGATACGTACAACGCGGCCGACGCGGGCCCTGGCGCCCCGGGGTTCTGGGACCCCCTCGTCAACCCGGACACCACCTCCTGCGTCCTCGCGCCGTGCCCCTGGTCGTGGAACCCGTTCATCAATCCGCCCACGCTCGTGCGCCCCAGGCCGGGCTGGCTGAACCGCCTCGCGGGGTTCGACCTGCTGCACGACAGCACGATGCCCGCGACGCCGCCGGCCACGAACAACTACCTGACGAATCACTTCATCATCGATCTCCAGGGAACCAACATCGGCACGGCGGCCTGCCCCGAGCGGATCATCCCCGACCCGTGCGCCAGCGACCCGAACTGCTTCGATCGGCAGCAAGACAGCGACGTCGCCGCCGACGGCATGGTGCACGGCCTGCGCGCGTGCGCCGACGGCGAGTGGCTGTACCAGCGCGACACCGACGCCTTCTTCATCACCGAGGAGAACGGCTTCCTCGATGCCATCACGCCCCTCGCCACGGCGGTCGCGAACCACGGGCGAGAAGACCTCTTCGTGCAGGTGATGGAGACGCTCCACACGCACTGGCAGACGAGCGCCGGGGCGGCGGCGGCTCCCGGGGGCGCCGAGGAGTGCAAGCTCTCGCCGACGGCCACGTGCACAAAGGACGGCGCCGACACGTACGAGCCGCTCCTCTCGAAGATCTTCGGCTCCGACTTGTTTACGGCCTTGAACAAGATCACCGGCATCGCCTCGGGGATGACGGTCGCCACGTGC
>WNFI01592515.1_pt1 | contig 10650 bp, 8 predicted proteins | sample 5400471 | NCBI WGS metagenome assembly WNFI01 (sample SAMN13153348, study PRJNA577476) | soil metagenome | isolation source: 100 cm saprolite on Douglas fir-dominated hillslope | place: USA:California | collected 2013-09-17 | reverse complement strand
AGCAGCTCGAGCGCGCCATCACGCCGCGATCGCGCCTCATCTGGATCAACAGCCCCTCCAATCCGACCGGCGCGGTGTACACCCCCGACGAGCTGCGCGCGCTGGGCGACGTGCTGCGCAAGCATCCGCGCATCGTGATCGCGAGCGACGACATGTACGAGCACATCCTGCTCGACGGCTCGAAGTTCGTGAACATCCTCAACGTCTGCCCGGACCTCTACGACCGGACGGTGACGATGAACGGCGTCTCGAAGGCCTACTCGATGACCGGCTGGCGCATCGGCTATTGCGGCGGCCCGCAGGAGCTGATCGAGGCGATGGAGAACGTGCAGTCGCACAGCACGTCGAATCCGGCCTCGATCTCGCAGTACGCGGCCGAGGCGGCGTTGAACGGCGACCAATCGGTGATCGACCCGATGGTCGCCGCGTTCAAGGAGCGCGGCAAATTCGTGGCCGATGGGCTCAATCGCATTCCGGGCGTGAAGTGCCTCAATCCCACGGGCGCGTTCTATGCGTTCCCCGATTGCCGCGAGGCGATCCGCAACCTGCATGGCGCCGGACGGATCCCCGCGCCGACCGACCTCGCGCTCTGCGACTTGCTGCTCTCGCAGGAGAAGGCGGTCGCGGCGGTGCCGGGCTCGGCGTTCGGCGCCGAAGGCTACCTGCGCATCTCGTTCGCGACGTCGATGGAGAACATCCGCAAGGCCGTCGATCGCATGCGCGACGCGATGACGGTCGCGAAGGTCGCCGCCTGACTGTCATCCCGGACGCGGCAACTGCCGCAATGATCCGGGATCCAGTCTACTCAGGCTTCCACTGGTAGCCGAAGTCCGGCAGGTTCTCCCGGTCGGCTTCGGTGATCGGCGCGTCGATCTTCGGTTGCACCTGCCAGCCCGGATGGCCGTGGGCCGTCTTGTAGGGATCATTGTGCTTCGTGTTGTAGCAGCCCAGTAACCCGATCCGCGATTCGCTCGAATGATTGTCCGCCGACGAGTGGATCGTGTTGCAGTGGAAGAGTGCCACGTCGCCCACTTCGAGCTCGATCGGGACCTCCGGCATGACCTTCAGCACCTGCGCGAGCCGCTCCGGATCGACGCCGCTGTCGGAGACGCCGTCGCGATAGACGTGTTCGAGCCGTCCCAGCTTGTGCGAGCCCTCGACCAACCGCAGGCAGCCGTTCGCCTGCGTGTGCCTGTCGACCGCGATCATCGCGGTCGCCATGTCGGGGAAGAGGTTTCCCATCTGGTACCAGTACCAGTAGTCCTGGTGGTGCGAGAAACCGACCACGCCCGGGTACTTGAGCGCGATCTTGTTGTGATAGACGTAGATCTCGTCGCCGAAGATCGCCTCGAGCCGGTCGATGATCTTGCTCGAGCGCGTCGCCTTCGCGAACGCATCGCTGCGCGCCGTGTCGTTCCACACGAAAATCGTCTCGAACGAGGGACGCGTCTCGCCGGCGCTGCGCTCCTTCGCGCGTTGCGCGAACGCCTGCATGTCGGCGTGCTTGGTGATGATGTCCTTCAGGATCGCCATCTCCGCGCGCGTGAAGACCCCGCGAAGGATCACGAAGCCGCGCTTCCAGAAGCCTTCGGCCTCCTCGCGAAGTTGAGGTGTTTCCGCAGCCTTCGAACGAAGGGGCGAGAAGAGTTTCATCGCCGCATTTTATCGCGTAGCGCCTGGTATACCAGGAAGGGAGCTCCCGATGAAAGCAAGCATCCTCGCCGCGGCCGTCGCGCTCTGTGCGCTGCCCGCGCTTTCCCAGGAAGAGCGTCCGTTCACGAACGGACCGGTCACCCAGATCACGTACGTCCGTGTGAAACCCGGGCATTTCGATGACTACATGCGCCACCTCGGCGGCTTGTACCGCAAGCAGCTGGAGGCTTTCCGGAAAGCGGGCCTCGTCACCGACTACAAGGTGTACGCGGCGACGCCTCGCTCGCCCAGCGACGCGGACGTGATCCTCAGCGTGACCTATCCGAACATGGCGGCCCTGGACCGCAATCGCGACTTCGACTCCATCGGCTCGCAAGTCGCGGGCACGTTCTCCGAGCAGAACAAGGGCTTCGCCGATCGGGGCGCGATCCGCGAAGTGCTCGGCTCCGAGCTGGTGCGGGAGATGTTGCTGAAATGATGTCAGCCGGGATGCGGGCTTCTCATCGCCCGCATCCCACCACTGGCCCATGGTGCCCGGGGCCGGAGTCGAACCGGCACGGCCTTTCGGCCAGGGGATTTTCTTCCCACTTCGACTTTCGCCGCCCCTCGCGGGTTCGTGGTCTGGAGCACGCCTTCGCCTTGGCCTCGCGGCTTTAGGCGCCCGCCGTCTGCTCTCTACACCTTCCCTTTCGGGCTTGGCTCGGCGTTGGCTCGAACGCTTTCGTCAGGGCGTTCGCCGAGTTTGACGGGTTTCACCTCGAAGATTTCTCGACGAGGGCTCACTTGCAGCAAGTCCCATGTGTCTGCCATTCCACCACCCGGGCACGGCGCCATGTTACGCGGAATAAGCCCATAATTTCGCTGTTCGCCTTCCCGAACGACCTTAGCGGAGGCGTCATGCGAATCTTCACCGCCATCCTCTTCGCCGCGATCGCGATCCCGGCGAATGCGACGTTCCACCTCTGGTACATCAACGAGGTCTACTCCAACCCCGACGGCAGCATCCAGTACATCGAGCTGAAGGCCGCGGCCTCCGGGCAGCAGTTCGTGGCGGGCCACACGATCCGCAGCATCTCCGGGAGCCAGACCAACTCGTACACGCTGCCGAGCAACCTTCCCGGCGACTCGGCCGAGGGGAGCATGAGCGATCCCTACGGCTACGGGTACGGCATGGACATGGTCTACAAGACCTTCCTCATCGCCACCCAGGGCTTCGCGAACCTGAACAGCGTCACGCCGGATTACATCGTTCCGAACGGGTTCCTGTTCCCGAGCGGCGGCACGATCAACTGGGGCGAAGGCTCCGACGTCTGGGCGCACGCGGCGCTGCCCACCGACAACCACGCCCTCACGCGCAATCGCGTGCCCATCACGCCTTCGCCGACCAACTTCTCCGGCGCCGCCGGCACGGTGTCTCCTCCGGTCCAGACGGCGACGAGCTACCAGGGCCTGTGGCTGCGCACGCCGTTCACCCTGGAGTCGGGCTGGGGCATCAACTTCACGCACCAGGGCACGGTCCTCTTCGCGACGTGGTTCACCTACGACGTCGACGGCAGCGGCATGTGGCTCGTGATGTCCAACGGCGTGCAGACGAGCGCCGGGCACTTCTCGGGCGACGTGTACCGCACCACGGGACCGGGATTCGACTCGCAGAACTTCACGGCGATCACGAGCGGCAACTACACGAAGGTCGGAACCCTCAGCGTCAGCTTCAGCGACGCGAATACGGGCAGCATGACGTACACCATCAACGGCGTGACGCAGACCAAGCCGATCGGACGTTACATCTACTCGACGGCACCGACTTGCACGGTCGGCGGCACCGTTCCCCTCGGCACGGCCACCAACTACAGCGACCTGTGGTATCGCAACGAGTCCGAATCGGGATGGGGCGTCAACATCGTCCACCAGGGCGATATCCTCTTCGCCACGTGGTTCACCTATCAATCGGGCGGGACCGCGGCCGCGCCAGCCAAGGGCATGTGGCTCGTGATGTCGAACGGCAACAAGACCGGCAACGCCGCCTACACCGGCGACCTGCAGCGCACGACGGGGCCGAATGCGTTCGACAACGCGACGCCGTTCGATCCGTCGAAAGTGACCCGTACCACCGTCGGCAGCGCGACCTTCACGTTCACCGATTCGGACAACGGCACGTTCCAATACACCGTGAGCGGCGTCACGCAGAGCAAGCCGATCACGAGGCTGAAAGTAGCATCCCCGACGACGCTCTGCCGCTAGCCCTTCGCGCCCGCGCCTTCGTGCTCCGCCACGAAGGCGTGGGCCTCGTCGCGCGTCTCGAAGATATGCGGGGCCACGCGCCGGCGCGATAGCGCCTCGCCCAGCTTCATGCGCATGAAGGCGCTCGTGGTGTAGCGCACCGCGGTCGTGTAGTAGTGCATTTCCATGTAGCGCACCATCGCGGCGTACGTGTCGGCCACGGCCGCGTCGATCATGAAGCCGTCGTAGTTCACGACCAGCGCGAACTTCTTCCCGATCTCATGGGCGCGCTCCTCGATCACGCGCCGCACGCGGTCCACGTCGTCGCGGGTCTTGACGTGGAGGCCTTCCATGTTGAGGAAGAGCACGTTGCGCTCGGCGTCGTAGCTCACGCGCTGCGACATGCCGAGCCCCAGCAGCGTCTCGTCGAGGTGCATCGGCTGGTCCCGGAAGATCCGCGCATCCATCGTCCCGACGTGCCGCACGATGGGCTTGAAGTCCATGTGCGCGAGGATGTCGCGCTCGATGTCGACGCCGGGCGCGATCTCCGCGAGCTCCATGCCCTCGGGCCCGCGCCGGAAGACGCAGCGCTCCGTCACGTAGAGCACCGGCTGCCCCGTTTCGCAGGCATAGGCGCCGTTGAACGTGATCTGCTCCACGCGCTTCACGAACTTGCGGTTGCGGCCTTCCTTCACGATGCGGAGCTTCGCGTCCTTCACCTCGACCTCGAGGCCGCCGGCGGTGAACGTGCCGGCGAAGACGACACGCCGCGCGTTCTGCGTGATGTTGATGAATCCGCCCGCGCCGGCGAGCCGCGGCCCGAAGCGGCTCACGTTCACGTGGCCTTCCGCATCGCACTCGGCCATGCCGAGGCAAGCCATGTCGAGCCCGCCGCCGTCGTAGAAATCGAACTGCTGGTTCTGGTGGATCACGGCCTCGGTGTTCACCGCGGCGCCGAAGTCGAGGCCCGATTGCGGGATGCCGCCGATCACGCCCGGCTCCGCCGTGAGCGTGAGATGCTGCAAGACGCGCTCCTCGTTCGCCACCGCCGCCACGCCTTCGGGCATCCCGATGCCGAGGTTCACCACGCCGCCCATCGGCAGCTCGAAGGCCGCGCGCCGTGCGATCACCTTGCGCTCGTCGAGCGGCAAGGGCGCCATCGTGTCGAGCGCGACCTTGTATTCGCCGGCGAACGCGGGGTTGTACGCGGTGCCGTAGGTCTGCGCATGGTTCTGCGGCTCGGCGACGACCACGCAATCGACCATCACGCCCGGCACCACCACCTCGCGCGGGTTGAGCTCGCCGGGCGCGCACACCCGCTCCACCTGTGCGATCACGAAGCCGCGCGAATTCTTCGCGGCGGTGGCGATCGCGAGGCTGTCCAGCGTGAGCGCTTCGTGCTCCATGGTGATGTTGCCGCCCAGGTCGGCGGTCGTTCCGCGGATGAATGCGATGGTGATCGGGAACGTCTTGTAGAACAGCCACTCCTCCCCGTCGATCTCCATCAGCCGCACGAGGTCGTCGGTGGTGCGCTTGTTGATGCGCCCGCCGTCCTGGCGCGGATCGACGAACGTGCGCAGGCCCACCTTGCTGACGAGGCCGCCGCGATGCCCGGCGATCTCGCGGAAGAGATGGCTCACGACGCCGAGCGGAAGGTTGTACGCCTCGATGCGGTCCTCGACCGCGAGCTTGCCGAGCTTGGGCACCAGCGACCAGTGCCCGCCGACGACGCGCCTCACCAGCCCCTCGTGCGCGAGGCGATTCAAGCCGCGGTCCTTGCCGTCGCCGGGAGCCGCGGCGAACACGAGTGTGAGGTCGCGCGGGCCGGCGCTTTCCAGAAAGCGCTTCTCGAGCGCGATGATGAGCTCGTCGGGCGTCCCGGTGCCGACGAAGCCCGAGCAGGCGATGGTGTCGCCGTCGCGGATGATCGCCGCCGCCTGCGCGGCGGAGACGATCTTGTTCTTCATACCGCGCGCAGCCGCGCGACGCGCTGTGCCTTCGACGTCGCCTTGTCGTCGGCGAGGAAGTCTTCCACGATCGAGACCTGCGCGTCGTTCATGAGCGCCGGCGCGTGCCCCACGTCGCGCACCTCGACCGCGCGCACCAGCCCGTTCTTGCCCGCGATGCCGCGCCTCTGCATCTCGCGCACCGTCGAGGCGTGCAGCAGGTCGGAATCTTCTCCACGCAGGATCAGCACCGGGCACGCGACCTGGTCCCACACGTTCCAGAGCGCGATGTCCACCATGATCGGCCAGGAGAATGCGCGGCCGATCGCCGGATCGTAGTGCTGGCGGTAACCGTCGTCGGACTTCACGGCGCTGTGCTCGGCCAGATGCCGCCACTGCGCGTCGGTGAGGTGGCCGAACGGCTCGTGGATCGAGCGCAGGTGCTTCTCGAGATCGTCGACGCTGTCGAAATGGCGCTTCACGCGCATGTACGCCGAGATGCGCTGCAGCGCGGCGCCGCCCACGCGCGCGCCGAAATCGTTCAGCACCAGCCGGCGGATCGGCGCGAGCGCGAGCGCCGCCATCTCCATGCCGATGTGGCCGCCGAGCGAGGTGCCGATCCAGTCGACGGCCTGCGCGCCGCTGCGTGCGATCACCGCGGCCATCGACGAAAGATAGAGCGGCGTGGCGTAATCGGCCGCCATCGGCACCCAGTCGCTCCTGCCGCGCCCGGGCAGGTCGGGCGCGATGACGCGCATGCCTTTCATCGCGAGGCGCCGCGCGAGGAAATCGAAGTCGCGGCCGTTGCGCGTGAGGCCGTGCACGCACACGACCACCTGCGATGCGTCCTCGGGTCCCCACTCGACATAGGCCACGCGCGTGAACCCGTGCGGGCCCAGCGCGGCGACGCTGCCTTCGCGCGGCGTCAGCTCCGGGCCTTCAGCCATCCGAAGATGCTCTTGCCGAGGATCCCCTGCGACTTGCCGCTCACGAAGACGCCCACGTGCCCTCCGGGCAGCGGCAGCTCCGTGTAGTCCTTCGTGCCGACGTGCTTCCTCATCGCCTGCGTGCTCTTGGGCGGGATGATGTGGTCCTCCTCGGCGAACACGTTCAGCACCGGCATGGTGATGCGCTTCAGGTCGACCTTCTCGCCGCCGAGCGTGAACTCGCCCTTCACCAGCTTGTTGTCCTGGTAGAGGTCCTTCAGCCACTGCTTGGCCGCCTCGCCGGGATGGTCGGGGCGATCGGCGAGCCACTTCTCCATGCGCAGGAAGTTGAGCAGCTTCTTCTCGTCGTCCATCACGTCGAAGAGGCCGAGGTTGTACTTGGTGAGCGCGTTCACCGGCGTCATCATCGAGAACACGAAGCTCATCAGCTCGCCCGGCAGGTTCCCGTTCGCCTCGATGAGCCGGTCCACGTCCTCGTGCGTCATGCTCCGCGCCCACAGGCCGATGAGGCCGTGATGCAGCGGAGCATCTTTGGCGCCGGCGTGGAAATCGACGGGGGTGATGGTGAGGACGAGGCTCTTCACCTTCGACGGGTTGCGCGCGGCATAGCAGCTCGTGAAGACGCCGCCCTCGCAGATGCCGAGCAGGCTCACCTTTTCGATGCCCTGCTCCCTGCGGATGAAGTCGACGCAGTCGCCGAGGTAGCCGTCGATGTAGTCCTCGAGCGTGAGCCAGCGGTCGCCGCGGCTCGGCGTGCCCCAGTCGACGACATAGAGATCCACGCCCTGCGCGAGCAAGTTGCGCACCAGCGAGCGGTCCTCCTGCAGGTCCGCCATGGTGTAGCGGCCGATGAGGCCATAGACCATGAGCACCGGGACACCGACGGTCTTCTTCGCGGCGGGCTTGTAGTGGTAGAGGACCGTCTTGTCGGTGCGCAGCACCTCGTCCTTCGGCGTCGTCGCGATCCGGACGTCCTGGTCCTTCGTCTTGTCGAGGAGCGCGCGCCCCTGCTGCATGCGCCGCGAGAAGTCGGCGAATTCCTTGACGGCTTCCTTCGGGTCGACTTTCACGCGCATGTCATTTCCCCTTGCGCTTGACGGCCCGCTTCACGGGCCTGGGCAGCTTTTCCGGTGCCCGCCTCGATGCCCGGATCTCGCGCTTGAGCTGCGCCATGGACTTCTGGATCTCATCCATTTCGGTGCGCGTCGGGATGTGGTGCATCTCGCAGAACGCCTCGGCGATCTCGCGCTCGGCAAGGCGATATTCGGTGGACGATCGCGTCATGCGCCTCTGCACCTCGAGGAATTCCTTCGAGCGGTGCATCTCGAGCAACGATTGGTTCGCGGTCGCGAGCCACAGGTCAAGCATCTCGCGCCCGGTCTTGATCGGCTCCCCCTTGGGGTCGTTGACGGTCTTCATGAAGCGCTCGAGCGCACGGTTCCATGCGCCCTGCATCACTTCCCAATACTGTTCCACATCCCGTGCGCGCTCGACCCAGAGCTTCTGCACGTTGACCATCTTCTTGTCGAGGTCCCACAGCGTCGCGTACGTGGGTCCCTCGGTGAGCTTCTCGAGGCCGACGTCGAAGTGCGATCCCGCGCGCTTCCACTCCGCGGGATCGAAGAGCTTCTGCATCGCTTCCATGTCGAAGCGCCCGGCCTTGTTCCAGGCGCTCTTCGCAAGCGACGCCCACTCCTCCATCGAGCGCTTCATGAGCTCGCTCATGACCTCGGTGCCGGGCGGAGGCTCGCCGTGCATCGCGAAGGGCGAGGGCTTCCCCTCGGCCCAGGCCTGGAAGAGGCTCTTCTGGTTCTCGTTCCAGAACTTCAGCCACTCGTTGCCCTGCTCGAAGGCGGCTTTCATCGGAACGTGACCACCTGGCGCACCGCTTTGCCCTCGTTCAGCAGGTCGAAGCCTTCGTTGATCTGCTCGAGCTCGAGGCGGCCGGTCATGAGCTTGTTCACCGGCAGCTTGCCCTGCAGGTAGAGGTCGATGTAGCGCGGCAGGTCGCGTGAAGGCACGCAGGTGCCGATGTAGCTGCCCTTGATGGTGCGCTCCTCGGCGACGAGGTTGGTCGGTGGCATCGGCCACGTCGCGCTCGGCGGCGGAAGCCCCGCGGTGACGGTGCAGCCGCCGCGGCGTGTGATCTTGTACGCCGTGTCGAACGCGCGCGTGGAACCCGCCATCTCGATGGCGAACTCGACGCCGCCCCGCGTCGCATCCTTCACCATCGCGACGACATCCGGGTCCGCGGCGTTGAAGGAGTGCGTGGCGCCCAGCTCGCGCGCGAGCTTCAATTTGTCATCGGAAAGATCCACCGCGACCACGGTGCGCGCGCCGGAGGCGACGGCGCCGAGGATCGACGCGAGCCCCACGCCGCCCAGGCCCACCACCGCCACGGTGTTGCCGGCGCGCACTTGCGCGGTGTTCACGACCGCGCCGACGCCGGTCAGCACCGCGCAACCGAAGAGCGCCGCCTCCTCGAACGGCAGCTCCGGATCGATCTTCACCGCCGAACGCCGGGACACGACCGCGTACTCCGCGAACGCCGAGCAGCCCATGTGGTGATTGATGACGGTGCCGTCCTCGCGAAAGATGCGCCGCTCGCCGGACAGCAGCGTGCCGGCGGTATTGGACGCCGCGCCGTTCTCGCACAGCGCGGGGCGCCCCTCGGCGCATGGACCGCAATGCCCGCAGCTCGGCACGAAGACGAGCACGACGTGGTCGCCGCGCTTCAGGTCCATGACGCCCGCGCCGACTTCTTCGACCGTGCCCGCCGCCTCATGGCCCAGCGCCATCGGCGTGGGACGCGGACGGTCGCCGTTGATGACCGAAAGATCGGAGTGGCAAAGTCCCGCCGCGCCCATCTTCACCAGGATCTCGCCCGGGCCCGGCGCCTTCAGCTCGACCTTCTCGATCGCGAGCGGGCGCGACTTGGCGTAGGGCGTCGACGCCCCCATCGCGTTGAGGACGGCGGCGCGGACTCTCATCGCTTCGCTTCTCCCAGCTTCTTCAGTTTTTCCGTGAGCTTCATGTTCTCGCGGTAGTCGACCGGGCAGTCGACGACCACCACCGTGTTGTCGTCGAACGCGCGCTTGAGCGTCGGAATCAGGTCCTCGGTCTTCTGCACGCGGTAGCCCTTGGCGCCGAAGCTCTCGGCGTACTTCACGAAGTCGGGGTTCTTGAAATCGATGTAGGCGGGGCGCCCGAAGTGGCGCAGCTGGTGCCACGTGATGAGGCCGTATTCCGAATCGTTCCAGATGAGGATCACGAACGGCGCCTTCATGCGCATCGCCGTCTCGATCTCCTGGGAGTTCATCATGAAGCCCGCGTCGCCCGTGACCGCGATCACCTTCCGGTCGGGATAGGCGAGCTTCGCGGCGATCGCGCCCGGCACCGCGATGCCCATCGCGGCGAAGCCGTTCGAGATGATGCACGTGTTGGGCCGTTCGGCGCGGTACATGCGCGACATCCACATCTTGTGCGCGCCGACGTCGGAGATCGCGATGTCCTCGGGCCCCAGCACCTCGCGCACGTCCCAGACGATCTTCTGCGGCTTCACCGGGAACGCCGTGTCCTTCGAGTATTCTGCGCGGTCCTCGACGATGGACTTGCGCACGTCTCGGAATCCGATCTCCTTGCGCGGCTTGCACTTCAACGTGATGCCGCGCAGCGACGTGCCGATGTCGCCCAGCACCCCCACCGCGACGATGTAGTTCGCATCGACCTCGGCCGGAAGCGCATCGATGTGGACGATGGTCTTGTCGTTCCCCGGGTTCCACATATCCGGGTGGTACTCGACCATGTCGTAGCCCACGCAGATCACGACGTCGGCCTTCTCGAAGGCGAACCACGGCAGGTCGCGCGCCTTCAGGCCGATGGTG
>WNFI01468472.1_pt1 | contig 10651 bp, 14 predicted proteins | sample 5400471 | NCBI WGS metagenome assembly WNFI01 (sample SAMN13153348, study PRJNA577476) | soil metagenome | isolation source: 100 cm saprolite on Douglas fir-dominated hillslope | place: USA:California | collected 2013-09-17 | reverse complement strand
TTCGCCGAGACCGGCGCTCCCAATTTCCTGGCGTGGCTTTCGGCCATTGAAGGTTGTTGCCTCAAGTAACGAAGGTATCGACGTCCGATCCTTCGAACTCGCGGCCCTCGATGGCTCACACCTGCCTACGCCACTTCCGGGTCAACACATCGTCGTCAGGCTTCGACCGGACCTCGACTCGCCACCCGTCGCTCGGAGCTATTCGCTCTGCGGGGCCACTACCACCGGGACATATACCATCGCTGTCAAGAATGAGGGAGGGCTCGCGAGTAGCTTCCTGCATGAGCATGTTCGCACCGGAGATATCTTGGAGGTTAGCGCCCCACGCGGATCGTTCACGCTCGCACCTGGCACGGCACCCATTGTCCTTTTGAGCGCCGGGATCGGTATTACGCCGCTGCTCGCAATGTTGCATGCCGCCGCGAGCAACGATGGCTTCTCACGCGAGCTCTGGTGGTTCCACTCAGCGCGCGACAGCGTTCACCACCCTTTCGCAGGCCAAGTGCGAACCTTGATGAAGGCTCTCGAACAAGGTCATCCCTGCAACATTTATAGCCGGCCCGGCACTAGTGATCGGTCCGGTATCAACTATGACGTCCAAGGTCATGTTACCGTGGCTCTCTTGCAGCAAATGGGCGTTCCACGGGCCGCCGATTTCTATCTCTGCGGACCAACGGGTTATCTCGCGGACTTACTGGAAGGCTTGAAAGCGTGGCAGATAGACTCATCAAGAATACACACCGAGGTCTTTGGCCCCTCCAGTTCACTGGCTCCGGGAGTCGTTGACACCGCGAGCTCGACTCCTCATGTGCCGCCCGGCCCCGAAGGCACGGGCCCGCGCGTTAATTTTCTGAGGAGCGGCATTGCGCTTCGCTGGGATGCTCGTTTCCGCTCTCTCTTGGAGCTTGCCGAGGCGTGCTCGGTTCCCGTGAGATGGTCGTGCAGGAGCGGCGTCTGCCACAATTGCGAGAGTGGCCTGATCGACGGCCGCCTCCACTATTCTCCCGAGCCGCTCGACCCGCCCCCTGAGGGCATCGCTCTCATTTGCTGCGCGGCGCCGATGACAGACGTGGCGCTGGATCTCTAGAGCAAATGCATCAGTTCAATAGCGCCTCTTACCGCAAAGCGCTCTCGCTAGAAGGCCTTCAACAATGTCTCAGACCCGGACATCGCAGATCCCGTTGGCAGGTACATTCGCAGAAATCGATTCGGACTCCTTCCGCACGGCGATGCGGGAGCTGGCCGGTGGCGTGGCCGTCGTTACGGTTGGCAGGGAAAGTGATATTACCGGCTTCACCGCCACCTCAATCTCATCGTTGTGCACGCGCCCGCCACGACTGTTGGTTTGCGTTGCCCAAAACTCTGCTTCCTGGCGCGCGCTTCAGCGGCATCCTTATTTCGGCGTGAACCTGTTGCGCGACGAAGAGCGCGCGGTTGCGAACCGGTTTGCCGGAAGAGATGGCCTTGAAGGGGCCGCTCGATTTAACGGCGCTCGATGGACGACCATGCTGACGGGCACTCCGGTCCTAGAGAATGCTCTCGCCGCTTTTGATTGCGAGGTTACGGAAATGCTTCCGCACTGCGATCACGCCATCATCGTCGGCGGGGTGCGCGCGGTTCGCACCTCTACAGGTGCTCTCCCGCTCGTCTATTGGCAAGCCGACTACCATCCGTTCGAACGGACCATTGGAAGCTCGGAAGCTTGCTAGGCCACCGGCAAGGAGAATAGCACCACATAAAGGAGAACGAGATGACTACGCGAGAGGTGAAACCGGATCGGCTGAGCGCATTCTCAGACGGAGCGTTCGCGGTCATCATCACGGTTCTAGTACTTGAACTAAAGCCGCCACACTTGCCCAGTTTTGGAGCACTTGTTTCACTGTGGCCGACCGCGGTGAGCTACGCGGTCAGCTATCTCTTCATCGCGATTGTCTGGATCAACCATCACCATCTGTTGCGCTATGCCGACATCGCGACAGGTCGTCTAATTTGGGCGAATTTTGCCCACTTGTTCACGGTTTCACTGATGCCGTTCTCAACGGCGTGGATCGCGCAGACCGATCTCGCGGCAGTTCCGGTCTCGCTTTACGCTGGCGTCTTCGTCTTGGTGAACACGACGTATCTGCTGTTGTGCATGGAGGTCCTCGATCGGCCTCAAAGCAAAGACGTGCTGCCACGTGCGCGAATGATGATGCGCGTTCGCTCGTTGGTCACGCTTGGACTCTTCGCGTCGGCCGCCGTTGTTGCGCTTAAGTATCCGATCGGCGGCATGGGCCTGATTTGCCTCTGCCTGGTCGTTTACCTCCGACCAGAAGCGCCAGATATCAAATCAAGACGTGATCTATCGGATGTGGACGGAAGCGGCCTATCACCAACTGGGTTTGCAGGACCACCAATCGCATGACTTCGCAATCAGAAACAGTCGCTCCGTCAAACTTAGCCAGTGAAATGTGGGAATGAATATGAACGAATCGAAGACAAAAGCTAACGTCGTGCTCGTCCACGGCGCTTGGGCTGACGGTTCCAGCTGGACCCGCGTCATCAAGCCGCTGCAGTCCAGGGGTCTAAGGGCCCTCGCCGCCCCCATCCCCCTGACGTCACTATCAGATGATGTCGCTGCGCTTGACCGTGCGCTGGAGCGGACCGATGGGCCGGTGGTCCTCGTTGCGCATGCCTACGCCGGGGCCGTGATAGGAGCGAGCATCAACGAAAGGGTCCAATCCCTGGTCTTCATTGCAGCTCTGACACCTGACGAAGGCGAGACCGTTGGCGAGGTGTTCTATCGCGAAAAGCCGCATCCGGAGGCACCTCAACTGACTCCCGACAAGCATGGTTTCCTCTGGATGCCCAACGATCGATTTGGCACTGCCTTTTGTCAGCACGCTTCCCCCGAGCAGGCGGCGCTGTTGGCAGCGACGCAGCGTCCCATAGCCCTCGCATGTATTCAGGAAAAGGCACCGAGGCCGGCGTGGAAGGCAAAGCCCTCCTGGTATCTTGTTGCGCAAGAAGATCGGATGATCAACCCGGCTACGCAGCAATTCTTGGCGCGACGTATGGGTGCGCAGACTAGGTCGGAAAAGGTCGACCATACGCCGTTGGTTACTGCGCCGGAATTGGTCGTCGAAATAATCCTCCAAGCTGTAACCGGTTTGACCGCGCGTCCGAATACTTAGAGGTGCTGTGTGCGGTGGCGCAACAGAGACTTTCAAAGCTGTATTGCGCCCATCACTTCCGGTCTACCCGGATAAACAGAGTCCCTCGGCATGTCTCAAACGTACCAACAAGCGGCATTGGCATGCTTTCCCCGGCTTAAAACGCAACGAGTGTGAAACGCTTCAAGGTCACCACCACCGGATGGGCCAGGTACCTCCTTCGTTAGCGCCTCGCGTGACGTGCCGGTCAGATGCATTGCGACCATTGCCAAACCAACAGCGACGGCGGCGGCCCACGGCGCTGGGCCGCACAATTTCACAACCAGCAGTCCAACGAGCGCGGAGACAAGATGACCGCCGACTAGGGCGCGAGGTTGCGCCGGTTCTGCCTTTGGTGAGCCCAATACTGTTACGATCGACGTCGCGAATGGAATCGCGAAGAGCGGAAATGCCCTCTCAATGGAGAACGCCTCCATGCTCCCGATGGCAATTGCGCCACCGGCCGCTCCGGCGAGGATGGCAAGTAGTCGAGGTCGGTCGAGCATCCGGGCCTGTGGCGTCGTCGATTCAGTTGCGCGGGCGGGCGACGTTGTCGCCCCGCTCTAGCATTTCGCCAGGATCCAGGCCTCGGTCGATTCCGTGTGGCACGACGCTCTGACCCGGCGCGAGAGTGAGTTTCTTGTCGTCCAGGAATACATCGATCTTGTCCGGCTCGAACGAAACAAGGTTGGAGACCCGTGCCACCTCGGGCCAGGCCTGCGGATAGGACCACGCCGCCTTCTTGCGGCTGCCGATGTCGTAATAGCTGGCCAAGCCCTTATAGGGGCAGAACGTTTGTCCCTCGGCCGGCGTCAGCGCGTTCTCGTCGATATCCTCGCGCGGCACATACCAGCGCGGCGCGAAACCAGATTCGAACAACACGACTGGGCGCGTCGTGTCGACGATCACCCGATCGTCCAGCTTGACGACCAGGTGTCGTGAGCTCTGGCGGATGTCGATGCGGTGGTAGGCGTCGGCGGCGTGGCCGACAATGCGCTCGTCCTCCTCGTAGAAGGCGTCCATCGCTCGCCAGGCAAACGCGACCCGGCCTTGCAGCACGCTGGCATGGTCGGGCAAGGCGGTGTGCTGCCATGCAGCGTGGTCGGCGCTTCTGTCCCCGACGCTCGCGCTGAACCACGCGGTATCGCCGAGGTCGCGGTGCTGTGTCGTCCGACTCTCGCTCACGAGGACACCCGGTCGGATGTCAGCGAGCGGGAAGTACGCGACGGGGTAGCGGCCGGGCTCGTGGAGAAGGACGACATCCTCGCTGTCGGCGATCCACTCGCCAGCCAACTTGACTCGCATCCGTCTGCGCAGGGGCTCGGCGAACAGCAGTCGTTGCGGGAGCGGCTCGGGGGTGAGGAAGCGGCCCACCGTCGCGCCGCCCAAAGGGCCTTGTTGCCAGGAGAGCCCCATAGTCATGCTCCTCTCGTTTCGCCGCGCCGCATCATGGTGCACGATGACCACGTTCTTGCAAAATCCAGGTATTTCCGTCTGGGTCTGCGAAATCCGCGAAGCTCGCATAGTCGCGACGCTGAGGGTCCAGCCCCATGCTCCATCCTCCGGCCCAGGTCTCGACCGGGTCCTTGTGCCGGACCGCGCTGACGTCGACACCGCGGCCGATCAATTTCGCCCGTTCGGCCTCGAGGTCGCTCGTAACGAGGCACAAGTTACGCACGCGGCTGTGCGAGTCAGCCGCGACAAGATGCACCGAACACGCGGACCCCGGGCGGGGTGAGCTGCACAACCCGGAAATCGGGGGTGGGACGGTAGTCGACATCTAGGGTGAAGCCGGCCTGTTCGACGTAGAACGCGAGCGAGCGGTCGACGTCGGCGACAGGCAGCGGGACGACCTCCAAGGCAAGCATCGTGTCTCCTGCAGGGAATTGCCGACAATACCGCAACGCAGGCTTCGATCACCCAACGACGCGCTCTGACGACACACTCATCTTCGTTCCGTTGGCAAGTTACGACAAGGGTATATTCGGCGTAGCTGCCGTTGATCGTGCGGCCGAGCCCCCATCAGTTCCGCCACTTTCGCGCCGACCGGAAACTCGCCACCCGGGCATGATTTCACGAGGCCCAAGCATTCGATGCCGCTGATGACACGCTTGAACGCCTCGGCGCCCGGAGTGCGCTCTATAACTTCAACATCCAGCCGGCGATGGCCCGTCCGATCTCGTCCGGCGAATCTTCCTGAACGAAATGGATCCCCGCGATCTGCCGGGGCCACGTCAGCGTCGGCCGTCGCCCCTCGCCGGGCTCGGCGAACGGCCGTCGGTACTCCGCCATCTCCTCGGCGGAGAGGGGGCGCAGGATGGCCCCCGGCAGGATCTTCTCGATGAAGAAGTTGTCTCGCAGGACCATCTCCTCGCCGGCCTCGGAACGCAGCCCCTGCAAGGCTGGACGCATTCCGAACTTGTCCCAGTGGTCCCAGTACTGCGGCCCTACGATCGCCTCCATGTACGCGATACCCCTCACGGCCTCGCGGTGGCGGTTGGCCCAGTCGAAGCCGAGGGCCGAACCCCAGTCATGGACGACCAAGGTGACCCGCTCGCGCACATCCAGGGCCTCGAGCAGGGCGTCGAGGTAGCGGCGGTGCTCGACGAAGCGATACGAGCCGGGGCCACTGTTAGGCAGCTTGTCGGAGTCGCCCATGCCGATCAGGTCGGGGGCGATGCAGCGGCCTAGTGGCTGCAGCTGCGGCAACACGTTGCGCCAGAGGTATGACGATGTGGGATTGCCGTGCAGCAGCACGATGGGGTCGCCCTCTCCCACCTCCACGTACGCCATCTCGCTGCCGAGGACCCGCCGCCGCTGCTTTTGGTATGGAAATGCCGCAGAGATCATATTCGCTTCTCCTGTAGTAGCCGACTATCATCGGCGCGCCCACATAATCTCACGAAACTATATTCGCGGGTCGTTCGGGTTCGGTTACAGGCATTCGGCCTATTTCGTCGCGAAGGCGACGCGAGAGCGTTGCGGTCGGAGCAAAACAACCAAACTCGACTCGATGAGACAGGACTATATTGGCACCAGCTCGAAGCCCAGTCGGAGACGCGACTATGGAACGGGCATTCCCTTCTCACTTGGTTTCATTCCGGCAACGCTTCGTCAGAGGGCCGTTGCCGCCGACCCGGTCCCGGACTGCGGCTCCATCATTAGCCGAGGTGATGATCAAACTCGCCAATAAGAGACACGGGCACAACGACCAGGGTCGATTGTCCTACAAACTTTGTAAGGCGCGCGATGATGTCCAACCGTCGGTCATTTTTAGCGGTGCCAAGCGAGTGTAATAGCCTTCGCTTTCGGTGCAGTTGATTACAGCGGTGAACGCGGGGTTGATGCCAAAAGATCGCTGGTGGTGCTTCCTTGCGCTTTCCGCCACTGCGCCGGCGTGACTCCCATGTGGCTCTTGAAGGCACGCTGGAAAGCAGCTTCGGATTGATAGCCCACCGCATCTGCCACCGCGCCGGTGGACATCGACGGGTTCTTCAACTCGCTCGCGGCGAGCGTCATCCGGATGTCGGTCAGGAGATCGCTGGCTGATCGTCCGAGGTTCTCCTGGAATTGCCGCGCGAGCGTCGCGCGTGCTCAAGGCTTTCGCAAAGGAGAACCTGACCATCCGCGAGATTGCCCGCCGTATTTCGAATGCAGGCACCGGCCCTGTGATGGCTGGAACACCGACGGACATCGCTGATGAAATGGAGGCGTGGTATGTGGCAGGCGCGGCAGTAGGTTTCAATCTGATGTTCCCGCTGCTGCCTAACGACTGGCTGAACTTCGCGGAACTCGTTGTGCCGGAGCTCCCGCGCCGGGGATTAACGCGCAAAGAATATAGGGGCGGAACGCTGCGCGATCGTCTCGGCCTACCCAGGCCGGCGAACCGCTTCAGCAGCAAATAGCTCTTGCCAATTCCGCGAGAGCTAGTGGGTTCTATGCTGTCGCGCGTAAAAAGCTGGGTCACCGCTGTGAGGCGGAACTAGCCAGGATCCATATCCCGCCGCCGTAACCGTTCTAGTGGCCCCTTCAATTGGGTCATGGAGGTAGAGTAACTTGTTGAGGCCCACATAAATGGTTATCTGTTTGTTTAGATGTTTGCCGCTTCTCTCGAGCGCCCATGACAGCCGACCGCCCGCCGCCATTTTTCATCGCCGACAACCCGGGACTGGACTTCCTGAATTCCACTGCGGTCCCGGTGGATACCAGCCCTGAGAGATTGGTTCAAACCTTTTGTCTACAAACACAAGGGTAGACCGCTCGAGCCCCGATCGCTCCGTCAACTCGAACCACTCAATCAACTGCTCGCGCGCGAAGAAGAGTTCGGTCAGATCGTGGTTCAGAATCGGCGCAGAGCGGGGAAAACAGGGGTTTCCAGCCTAGCGTGGCGTCCTCAGCGCCGCTGGCATTCACCCGAGTCGCTGCTCCTTCCCTTGGCGCGATCACTGGCCGACCTCGTCTGCACGGAAGACTTCACCTACGTGAAAGCCTGCGAAGGGCCGCCCTGCACGCTTCTCTTTGTCGATCGAACCCGAGGCCACGTGCGAAGGTGGTGCAGCATGGCAATTTGCGGCAATCGAGCAAAGCAGTCCGCGCACCGGCAGCGTGCGCAGCGAGCAAGAAAACGTCCAGGGTAGACATATCGTCGGCTGCTGCGGGCTGTCATGCGATCGCGCCGTAGGCCGTCTAGCTCAGGCCACCGCAAGCGTTCAAGGTCCGCTTTGCGCGGTCGTTCGCTCAGAGACGCTTTTTTACCCACTTTAGAAACGCCGGATATCGCTAGTGACGGCGAATGTGCTGAAGGCACCGGCGCCCTTGGCGTCATACGGCGCTCTGGGATGACCTCTCGATCGAAGTGGGCAAGCTTCTCGATCAACCAGACGTCTTGCAGAAGCGCTGGACCACGCGAACCGGCGGTCTGGATGTTAAAGTTGTCGACGACGGCGACGCCGGCTGCGCGTGAGTCATGATAGGTCATTCGAATCTCCATAGACGTTGGCGCAATATCGGCGACAACATCCATAAGATCGGTGTTGACCTGATCCTGATGCGTGGCCGTCAAACCGTGCGGCGCACCGGGATAGTAGATCTCCTTGGCTCCCTTGATGAGCTGGGCCGACTTCTTGGCCGAGTCCTTCACCGGAACGATCTGATCGTCCTCTCCGTGCATGACCAAAGTCGGCACGTCGAACTTCTTGAGGTCCGCGGTAAAATCGGTCTCCGAGAAAGCCTTGATGCTCTCGTAGGCGTTCTTCGCGCCGGACTGCATGCTCCAGAGCCAGAACTGATCGAGGATGCCCTGGGAGACCTTCGCGCCAGGCCGGTTGGCGCCGTAGAAGGCTATGGCCAGATCCTTGTAGAACTGCGAGCGGTCGCTCGCGACACCCGCGCGGATCTTGTCGAACACTTCCATCGGCAGGCCCTCGGGGTTGGCTGCGCTTTTCAGCATGATGGGCGGCACGGCGGCAACCAGGACCGCCCTCTTGACCCGTTTCGTGCCGTGACGACCGATGTAGCGAGCGACTTCGCCACCGCCGGTGGAATGGCCGACGAGCGTCGCGTCCTTGAGGTCGAGCGCGTCGATGACTGCCGCGAGATCGTCGGCGTAGCCGTCCATGTCGTTGTGCGCCGAGGCCTGGCTCGAACGGCCGTGACCACGACGGTCGACCGCCACGGAGCGGTAGCCGTTCTGGGCCAGGAACAACATCTGCCCATCCCAGGCATCGGAGTTCAGGGGCCAGCCGTGGGAAAACGTGACGACGGGGCCGGTGCCCAATCCTTGTAGTAGATTTCAGTGCCGTCTTTGGTGGTGATCGTGCTCATGATACGGGTTCCTCTTCTGTTATCGTGAAAATCTGCGAGAATGCCTTCTGCTGGCGTGGCGTTGGTCAGCGTCATCGAGGCGGCAATGCCGACCGCGGTCGTCAAGACGTTTCGCCGCGAGGGCCCGCCTAGCTTGGCTTTGCTGTGGTCGTTCATTGCCTAGTGCCTTCTACGGATGGTTCGAAAGAGCAGCGGGTGAGCACGGACCAAAGCAACCGGTTCAGCGCCACCACCGATGTGCTGGCGCGACGATATGCGTGGCCTTTCAGGGTTGAAAGGACGTTGATCCCATGATTTCGGTCATCACCCGGCACGTTGCCTTTTTCATCTACCCGAAATTCAATCTGATCGATTTGAGTGGCCCGCTTGAAGCCTTCGGGATCGCCTCAAGCATGGAGCCGGGCTGCTACCGTGTGACCGTCATGTCGCTCGCGGGCGGTGATGTCGAGAGTTCGACCGGCGTAAAGGTGATGAGCCAAGTGGCGGTCGCCGACGCGATCGACACACTTGTCATCGTAGGTGACCCCGGGATGTCGGAAGGCAAGTTCTCGCCAGCGACGATCGATTTCATTCGCGCCGCGGCGGCCGGAGTTCGCCGGACCGCCAGCGTTTGCATGGGGGCTTTCTTGCTCGCTGCCAGTGGGCTTCTCGACGGGCGGCGCGCCACGACGCATTGGCGGTTCGCCACAAAGCTGCAAGCCATGTACCCGACGGTCCGTGTCGATGGCGATCGGATATTCCTCAACGAGCGCGGCGTTTGGACCTCGGCTGGCATGACTGCGGGAATCGATATGACCCTTGCGTTGATCGAGGAAGATCTTGGCCGAGACATATCGCGAGCCGTCGCACGGATGCTTGTAGTGTACTATCGACGTCCCGGTGGCCAGTTGCAGTATTCGTCCTTGCTCGAACTTGAGCCGGACTCGGATCGTATCCGCCGGGTACTCAGTTTCGCGCGCGAGCACCTGTCCAAGCCGCTATCGGTCGCAGATCTGGCCGGGGTCGCTCACCTGAGCGTGCGGCAGTTCGGGCGAGCTTTTGTCGCTGCGACGGGGATGTCCCCGGCCAAGGCCATTGAACGCCTGAGGGTAGAGTCCGCCCGCTGCATGGTGGAGGACAGCCGGGAGACGCTTGAAACGATCGCGCGCACTGTTGGCTTCGCAGATCCCGAGCGGATGCGTCAAAGCTTCATGCGTGTCTTGGGTCAGCCGCCACGAACATTGCGTCGCGCCGCGCGCGCAGACGAAACGACCGAGCGATAGGTGGGCTAAAATTGCGCCGTCATAATGTCGCCTCCTGGCAGTGTTTCGCTATATGTCCGCTTCGCGCCATGAGCGGTCCTTCCATAACCGCTCATTGTGCGCACGGCTTGAGCCCGCCCTTCGTGATTTTTATGGAGCGCCAGGCGCTCCTCGCCAGATTCCGTTCGACTCAGATTCGCGGGTTCAAATCGCGGACTAGCAACCACCGAGACCGACATTCACTGATAGTGGCCGTTTGACGAGTTCGCGCCCCTTGGGGGCGGCTCGGCACCTGATGATAGATCGGCATTCAGCCGTGATACGCAAACAGCTCGATTGGGTCGTTGAAGCCGCGGACCGGATATTCGCCGACGCGTTCGAGATCGAAATCGCTTT
>WNFI01309701.1_pt1 | contig 10651 bp, 10 predicted proteins | sample 5400471 | NCBI WGS metagenome assembly WNFI01 (sample SAMN13153348, study PRJNA577476) | soil metagenome | isolation source: 100 cm saprolite on Douglas fir-dominated hillslope | place: USA:California | collected 2013-09-17 | reverse complement strand
GCCATGGACGAAGATGACGAGCGGGCCGTTTTCCGGGCCTGCTGCCAGATAGAAGGTGGTATGTCTCTCGGTCTTGATGGTGTGTTCGGTGATGGGCATATCAGGTCTCCTTCAGCAAGATCCAATTGACGTTCAGTTCAACGTGACCGTCTGAAGCGTCCACAGACACTTTCCACGAGATTGGCTTCTCAGGGCTTGTTTGATGGTAGAATACACTACTACTCTGAAGGACCTCTACAAGCCAGCTGAGGGATGTCAGAAAAAGCATCCTTTGTATTCTATGCTATGGCAGGGATGCAAACACGACCATTAAAATCAAACTGGATCGATACCCTGCCTTATCGGTCGAGTTCTTCACCAGAAAGGGGGAGTTCTCGGCTGAGTGGTTCGATGTATCTTGCCAAAAACTCCGCCACTGTGGTGGTCGCAGGGTGTCACTGGCTTTAACGGTCCGCAAATTTGTCTGTAGCACGCCCACATGCCCGTGCAAGATTTTCACCGAGATACCCTCATCCCTCCGGGCTCTCTCCTCTTCGAGCATATTCGCTGAAAGGAGGGTTGATTCTGTCCTCCTTTCAGGATATACTTGAAGGAGAAGAAGAGTCAAGCACACAGAAAGAGGAAAGCACCCATGACTACCATGCAGATGAAACTCGAACTGATTCCGGTACCTGTCACAGACGTTGACCGTGCCAAGGCTTTTTATACCGAGAAGATCGGCTTTCACGCTGATTTTGACCAACAGGTCCGGGAGGACCTGCGCTTTGTCCAGTTGACCCCTGCCGGTTCGGCCTGCTCCATTCGTGATCCTGATGGCAATCGCTGGTCCTTGCAGCAACTCCCCAGTCGCACCTAGCTTCCAAGCAGGCGCTCGTTCGGCAGCTTCAGGCGTGGAAGATGGCAGCACTGCTGCTCTCTCGCCGATGAAGGCCTATGAGGAACACCGGAGCAGGAATGCGCACTCCGGTGTTCCTCATAGCCCAATCTTTTGTGAGTAAGCAAGCGGGCGCACTTAATGTGAGGATGGCCCACAGAATTGTATCAGTTTTGCTCATGTCATCCCGACAGGTACAGCAGCACCTTATCCGCTCACTCGATCTCTTCCTCAAGCATCGGGAACTCGGCGGAATGGGTCTGGGCCCAATCGATGAGCGCGCACAGCGTTGGAAGCAGCGTCTGAGCAAGCGCTGTGAGCGCATACTCGACACGTGGGGGCGACATGGACTTGGGAAAAGAGCGCCTGTCTCAACGACAAACGGCCCTGTTTCCTGAGGCGGTCAAGGCCGCGCTGTAGCGTTTAGTTTAAAGGTGAAACTTATGGGATAAATGGAGTGTGGCTATAGTGTGAAGCCCACCAGCGGAAGCCCAGAATCGACGCTGCCAGGATATACAGGACAGTCTCGATGCCCAGGTTATCAGCAATTACACCGGCAAAGAGCAGTATTGGAATAGAGCCAGCATTATAAAACACAGACTGGAACGAAAACACGCGCCCCCGTTCCTCCTCTGGCGCCTGTTCCTGCATTACCGTCTGCGCGGGAATATTGATCATATCAAGCGCTAAGCCTATGATAAAAGTCATCGCACTCACATATATGAGGATGACCGGGGTAGGTATTGCGAAGTGTGACAAAATGAAGCGACCGACAGGTATGAGGACAAAGACGGCGGCGGTAATGAGACTTCCCAGGGCAATGGTGCGGCCCTTGCCCAACTTCTGTGTAAGATAGGGCATGAGCAGTCCGCCAAATACCAGACCGACACCAGCAGGTGCGAAAATAATGGGCAGGTCCTGAACGGGTAGATGCAAGACATTGACGACAAAAGGTCCTGCTAGCTCACCAATCACTAACAGCAAAATGCTGACGAACGAGACCTGGAGCAATGCGAGCATCAACTGTGGATGCTTGTAGATATAGACCCAGGTTTCTTTCACATCGTGCTGTACAATATCCCACGCCTGTTTCCCAAATGATCTGAGTATATCCGGTCCAGCAGTATGCTCCTGCTGCAGAGCGTTTGCAGGAATTGCCAGGATCAGAAAAGTACAGATGACATAGACAAAGGTGACAATCACGAAGAGCATATCAAAGGATTGTACCATCACGGTTGTAAAGCCGAGTGAAAGAGTAAAGGGTGGGAAAAGCGCTGTGACAAGGCCACCAAGGACCAAAAAACCCAGGGCTTGTGCTATGGTGAGGGTGATATTGAACAATGAGAGCGCAGGGACCAAATCTTCCTTACTGACAAGTAAAGGGATGGCGGACGCCTCAGCAGGTGTAAAAAACTGTGAAATCACCGAGATTACAAATGCCAGAAAATAGAGCGGGATGACCGTATGCGGGTTCCAAAGCAGTGCTAGCACAATGAGAGCTGTGGCCACAGCTCGCGAAGCATTGCTTACCCAGAGGACCAGCCGTTTGTCCAGGTAATCGACGTAGACGCCTGCCAGCAGGCTAAACAGCACAGCAGGCAGAGTAAACGATATGATAGCAAGGCCGACCATAATCGTCGAGTGGGTAACCACCGTAACGATGGCAATGACGCCGTAATTAGCTGCATTAAAGGCGATTTGTGAGAGCAGTTGTGCTAGCCACAGCAGTAAAAACGAGCGATTCTTCAGTACACTGCGAAATGAGCCTATTGAAGTCTTCTCTGGAGCCGCTAGAGTCTCGAGAGGAGTGCCATCGCCTGTTTTTTCTGTTTTCATGTAGCTCCTTCTGCGCTCTGATATACTTCCTCGGTCTATCTTAGCCAATATTACAACACGAATGCTAGCTTTTCCAGTTGAGCTCTCCTGCGTTTCAGGATCTGTGACTTATCCTGGCAACTGTAAAAGACTGGCGACCTGAAGGTCGCGATCTCTTAAAAAATGTGACGAGGAGGCAGTGCAGTGTTGTGCCGGGCTCGGCGCCGCCGAGCCCGGCACAACACTGCACTGCCTCCTCGTCACAGAATAGATGAGGCCCGCTCGTGGGCTACGTGCACGAAGGAAACTAAAAAGAGACCATGCGTCAGAGGCGCACCACACCAAATGAAAGTCATGCTTTTCACGTTTAGCGAGCGACTTTCAGAGGAGTCACTCAAGAACTGTCGTTCGCCACCGCTCAGGAAACAGCTTTTTTCAGAGGAGTGTGTCAGGATTGCATTCATTACAGATAAAACCTACAATACCATAAGAGGGTTTATGAAGATTGTCCTCAACAATTGTGTGAAAGGCGGGATATAGCTGATGTTCCATGTTGCCACAGCCGATCTTCAGCATTTCCTGTCGACCTACGGCTATTGGGCTGTCTTTTTCTTTGTTGCCATCGAGAGTACGGGGATTCCATTTCCGGGCGAGACGATGCTTCTGCTTGCTGCCATCGATACGGGGATAACGCACAATCTCTCGATTCTGTTGGTGATTGTGGCAGCGGCCAGCGGTGCCATCCTGGGCGATAATATTGGTTTTTGGGTTGGGCGTGAAGGCGGCTTCCGCTTGCTGCGCCGCTACGGTCGCTATATCCACCTCAATGAGTCCAGGTTAAAAGTAGGGCTTTACCTGTTCCGCAAGCATGGTGGAAAAGTGGTCTTTTTCGGGCGCTTCGTTGCTGTGTTGCGCGCCTGGGCAGCGTTTCTGGCGGGGACAAACCGGATGCCGTGGCCACGCTTTTTGCTTTTCAATGCGCTCGGAGGAATCAGCTGGGCAACGATCTACGGCCTTGGAGGCTACCTCCTTGGCGATAATGTCCACCGGCTGACAGGGCCAGTCGGCATAATCTTCATCGTACTGGCTGTGCTGATCATCATCGCGTTTGTAGTCTTTGTGTGGCGAAACGAGCGGCGATTAGAAGAAGAGGCGAAGAAAGCCCTCCCTGGGCCGCTTGATGCGTACTAGCCTATGAGGCATCAAGGTTTATAATCTATAATCCACATCAGAACTTTCAATTGCAGGCTCACGGGAATTCGCTTCATAATGGCATTACGTATCCTGGATGCCAGGGGATTCTCCCATTGCACAACCTTTCCAACGAGTCTTGCCAGCAGCGCAATCCTATTCGTTCGTCTGACACGCCGTTTTTCATAGAGCTTCAGGGCAGAAACAATATCCATCCTGGCATTGAGGCACTTTGCCAGTTCAACTGCGTCCTCCATAGCCTGGCATGCCCCCTGGCCTAAATCCGGTGTCATCGTGTGAGCTGCGTCTCCTAGCAGCGTCACACGCCCACTGCTCCAGTGGCGCAGCGGCTCACTATAATAGATAGGGTTGCGCAAGATATCTTCCTCTTTCAATGGGCATGAGCGCGAAGATTTCGCGGGCTGATGTCGCCGATTTCCTACTCAAGCAGGTGTGTGACGACACCTACCTGCACCAGGTGGCAGGGCTGAAATAGTGAAGTACCCTAGCCCTAGAAGGCTGTCTTTTACTCTATTTAAGGCAGTGAGGCCCCAGGCTCCCGGCTACCGGTTGGAAAGTGATCAGTGTAACGGTCCCCACCATAAAGAATGCCAGTGTTAACAATGCCAGCAGAGATTCTATGCGAATACGCCAGGTACGGGTTTGTACATAATCATCAACGACCACGCGCAGGCCATTCATGCCGTGTAAAAGCGCAAGGGTAAGCAGGAGCCAGTCGTAGACCCGCCAGTACGGATTGGCATAGCGCGCCGCGATCAACTGATAGCTTGTACAAGCAACGTCGGTTGTGACATGGTTAATAAACAAGTGAATGATGGCAAGAAAGAAAAGCCCAATAGCGCTGATTCGCATGAAATACCAGGAAAAGGTTTCAAATCCGCCACTTGTTGGGCGACTGCCATAACCTGTAGAAATACGCATTACTGTTCTCCTAATTCACAGATTTCCCTGTAAAGAAATCATACATTGCTACATGCCAGAGGCCGTATTACCCGCATTTATGCCAAAGGCCGGGGCGATAACAAAATAAGCCATGGGGAGGAAGACCACGATGGTCAGTATCATCACAGCCCAGAACATGCTCCTCTGGTAGCGCACGGCCTGTGGGACAAAGTCAATAAGCATGATACGTACGCCATTAAAGGAGTGGTATAAGAGGGCGGCAATCAGTCCCAAGGAGATGATACGAACAAGTGTGGTACCGAACAACGCGATGCCTTCATTATAGACGTTGGGACCAAACCCCAGGAGAGAAATATCCACGATGTGGACGAGTAGAAACAGAAGCACGCCCAGGCCTGCAACGCGGTGCAGCAGCCAGGCAAACATACCTGATTGACCTTTATACATCGATATCCTCAATTCTTGGGGCGGGAGAAGCGGAAGGAAACAAGGAGATAAAAAAACTGGAGGCCCAGGGGCTGAAAGTCTCCAATATTCCCCTGGCCGCCGCTCTCGCCAAACTACAATCTGATAGGAAAAACCCTGGTTAATTTTTGTGTGTCGAACTGCTTGAGCGTGGCGCTGCCACGTTCAAGCAGTTCGACACACAAAAATTATTTGGTCACGACCTTTAGGTCGCGAGTCTTCAATCGAACGAGTGCCAGAGAGAGCTAAACCCCACCGGTTGCCCGGTTTGTGTTAATTATACTGTACGGTCGTGGAACGCGCAAACCTGGATCGGCAAAATGGTAAGGTGAACTTTTTTCTAACCAGCCGGAATGAATACCTTCCCCTGCCCCACCGGCGGTAAATTGGGTCCAGTGCCCACCCAACGGACAGCCGTTCCAATGGCTGTGACTTCCATCCATTCACTGTTGTGCAAAAACTCCACCTTGAGGTCTACACCGATCACTCCATCTGCTCCGAGTTGATCCGCCTCAAATTGCATACGGCCCAGGGCCAGTTCTCGTGCTTGATACATTAACTCGGAATATTCCTTCAGTTCACCCTGGAAATTGCTTTTGATGCCTACTAACCAGTTGCGCACTGCACCCATCGAATAGATGCAGTTGCCTATAACTAAGCCCATTGGCTGGAATCCTTTATCCACAACCAGCCAGAACTCTTGACCGCTCAAGTCAGAAGTAAAAGCTCGCCCGCGGTAACCGGGTCTGATTTCCATAGCATTGCGTGGATTAGCCAAAATTCTTGCCTCACTTTCGTCCTTCGCTGGAGAGAAACGGATACTAACTCATCTTAGCATAGGACAGCCTTCAGGCAATGTCAACTATAGATGTTTCCAAATTTTGACAATACAAGCAGAATGAGTTAAAGTACAAGTGTTTCAACAAAATACAGGCAAATCCTAATAAGGTAGAGAGTAAAACCCATGTCGATACCGACGCCCGCTCGTAGACAATACCTGCAGATGAAGAGCCAGTATCCTGACTATATACTTTTATACCAGGTTGGGGATTTCTACGAAACCTTCGATGAAGACGCTTATATCGCCTCTCGCGAACTACAGATTGTACTGACTGCGCGCTCCTATGGTGATGAGAAGAGAGTTCCCCTGGCTGGAATACCGATACATGCACTGGAAAATTACGTAGGGAAACTGATCCGCAGGGGATACAAAGTGGCGATCTGTGACCAGGTGGGAGAAGTAGGCAAAGGACATCAGCCTGTCGAACGTGCTGTGACACGTATACTCACAGCGGGCACGCTTTCAGAACCAAATCTCCTGCCAATCAGGCAGAACAATTACCTTGCCGCCATAGCGCCAGCACGCACTCAAACCGCGTTGGCGACAGTAGATGTCAGCACTGGTGAGTTTAGTGTCACCTGGTTTACCGCGGACGAATTGCCCGCCGCTTTGGAAGCGGAGTTACAGCGACTTGTGCCCTCAGAATGCCTGCTTGTAGAGGGAAACCATCAGGATGCCTACCATTTTCCCTCTGAAACTATGACGATCACCAATTGTCCCTCATATTTCTTTGAAATAGAGACAGCGCGAGCGAGGCTATGCCGGCTTTTTCATGTTCAATCACTCGACGCTTTTGGCTGCTCCCAGGTTCCTCAAGCAATTGCGGCAGCGGGAGCAATCGTCGCCTATCTAGAAAAGATGAACGGCAAGCTCCTCTCACTCTTGACCGGGCTGCGAACATACCGTACGACAAGCTACATGGTGCTGGATGCGCACACCCAGCGCAACCTCGACCTTTTGCAAGGTGCGCGCAGCGGCTCAGCCCAGGGCAGTTTGCTGGGTGTCATGGATCGAACAATCACCCCCATGGGCGCACGCCAGCTGCGACGAGCTACGCCAGGGAACCGCCGTGCCGCGTGAGATGTTAGCCTTACGTGAGTATCTGCTGGTGATTCCGCAACTATACGAACTCCTTCGAGGTTGCGATTCTCCGCTCCTGCTAGAACTCGCAGACCAACTCGATGCTTGCCCGCAGGTAACAGACCTGATAGATCGAGCGCTGACTCGTGTGGATGAAGAGGATGCACAGGAAGTCGATGGGCGCCTGATCCGTGCAGGCTTTCGTGCCGAACTCGACGAGCTTATCGCCTCCATTCGCGACTCACGCCGCTGGATCGTCTCTTTGGAGGCTCGCGAACGCGAACGTACTGGTATCGCCAAATCATTACGAGTAGGTTTTAATAAAGTTTTTGGTTACTACATTGAGGTCAGCAATGGCAAACTTAACCAGGTTCCAGCTGACTATATACGCAAACAGACGATTACCAGTGCAGAGCGGTATATTACTCCCGAACTCAAAGAGCATGAGGCTCGTATCCTGAGCGCGGAAGAGCGTATCGAAGAGATGGAGCGTAGTATCTACACGGATGTGTTACGGCAACTGAGTGTCTTCTATTCACAGTTAATAACGACTGCTACGGCTATCGCACAAGTTGATGTGCTCTTAAGTTTCGCGGAGGTAGCGGCCCATCAAGGTTATACGCGCCCGGTGCTACAGCAGGAGAGCAGCATGGAGATCAGCGGAGGCAGGCACCCGGTTGTCGAGTATACCCTGGATGGGGATGTCTTCATTCCAAATGATACGCGGCTCGAAGCCGATGCAGAGCTTGGAGCGCGCATTCTTTTATTGACCGGGCCAAACATGGCGGGAAAGTCAACCTACTTGCGTCAAGTTGCGCTCATCACTCTTTTAGCACAGATCGGCAGTTTTGTGCCCGCTCGTAGTGCCCGCATTGGGTTGGTAGATCGCATTTTTACGCGTGTCGGCGCGGAAGATGATATCGCCTCCGGCAAAAGTACATTCATGGTCGAGATGGAAGAAACGGCCACCATCCTGTATCATGCCACGGGACATAGCTTGATTATCCTGGATGAAATCGGTAGAGGTACAAGTACTTACGATGGGTTAGCAATTGCGCGAGCAGTTGTCGAGCATTTGCACAACGTGACGGCAGCCCGGACGCTCTTTGCCACCCATTATCATGAACTGGCATCCATGGCGGAAGAACTCCCGCGCCTCCGCGTCTACACAATGGCAATTAGCGAAGATGAAGAGGGTGAGATCGTCTTCTTGCACCGGGTAACACCGGGCAGTATCGGTCGAAGCTACGGCGTGCACGTAGCGAAGTTGGCAGGCATGCCCATGAGTATAGTGCGGAGAGCTGAAGAGGTCCTCAAGCAATTGGAAGCTACAAAAGACGGTACAGCAATAACTGCTATAATCGCCAGCAATGGATACGACACAATCCATTACCGGCATAATGGATCGTTAGTCGCAGATGGAAATGATCCTTATGAAATAGGGGCCAACTTCATTGCGCCCACCGGAGACTATGAATGGCAAAGTGAAGAGGCTCGTCTAGCTGCACAAAGACTGGAACAGGCCAAAGTAACACCATCCGAGCTGGATCAGATCGATGTATGTGCAATCACACCACTTGATGCACTGAATCTATTGTTTGTGATGCAGAGAAAAAGAAGATTGCAACTGATGAATGTTGATAAGCAAAAACAGTAGATGGAGTGCTTTCTCGATGCCGGCAACGCAAATCTCTCGCACCCCAATACACACTCTATCGCCTGATGTAGCGGAACGCATAGCAGCTGGTGAAGTCATCGAACGTCCCGTCTCAGTTGTCAAAGAACTCGTGGAGAATGCCATAGATGCGGACGCCCGCGAGATACGTGTTGAGATTCGTGGCGGTGGACTGCGCCTCATTCGAGTCACCGATGATGGCTATGGTATCCCCGAAGATCAGTTGGAGCGAGCCTACGCGCGCCATAACACCAGTAAAATCAGCAGCGTTGAAGATCTCAGCCACCTACATACATTAGGGTTTCGCGGAGAAGCACTAGCCAGCATTGCCGTCGTATCAGAGTTGACACTTCTAAGCCGGGCCATCGAAACTGAAGAGTTGAGCGAAGAACATCCAGCTACCTTTATCATCCTTAGAGGGGGAGAGATCACAGAGAGAGGACGCAGAGCGCGTTTACATGGCACAACAGTCACAGTACGCGATCTATTTTACAATGTGCCTGCTCGTCTTAAGTTCATGCGCGACCCGCGTACCGAGGCCGGACATATCACGCAATTACTGCGGCGCTTCGCTGTAGGCTACCCTGGAATACGCTTTCAACTCACGATTGAAGAGCGCCCGGTCTTACAAACGAGTGGTGGTGGGAATCTTGCCACGACTCTCGCTGAACTCTATCACCTGCCCCTGGCCGAAATGCTCAACCCGGTCTCCTTTGATTCCTCCGCAGAAGGGGGTACGCATGCCTTTACATTAGATGGCTATGTCGGTAACAGGGCCTTAGCCCAGGCAAGCCGGCAACATATAACTCTCTTCATCAATGGCCGCTGGGTGCAGTCACGTCCATTGCAGGAGGCGCTTGAAGCTGGCTATCGTGGACTCTTGCCAAAAGGAAAACATCCCTTGCTTGTGTTGCACATCGATCTTCCTGCTGAAGAATTGGATGTCAATGTCCATCCAGCAAAAACCGAGGTCAAATTAGGGCCGGAAGCCGAAGTAGCAGCGGCGGTGAAAAAAAACATACGAGCAGTTCTGGAACGCAGCCCTGCCTTGCCCGAAGATATGCAGTTTCCTGGCCCAGGACTTGTCTATCAACGGCATCTGCATATCCCTTATCGTCGAGGCCTGCGTGTGGCAGAATCGGCACACGAATACCAGGCCGAGAAAGCTGGTCCCGGGTCGGCGGAGATACTGGCGACGCTTAGGCCACTCGCGCAATTGCAACAGGCTGTGATCCTGGCCGAAGCGCCCGACGGGAGCCTGTATTTGATTGATCAACATCGAGCGCATGAGCGTGTGATTTATGAACACCTGCGTCGTGTCTATATTGGTGCGGATGTCCGTCTCGACGAAGATGGGGAGCAATGGACCGAATCTCACCTTTTGTTGGAGCCTGTGATGGTCGAGTTGAAACGTCACGAGGCAGACCTGTTTGAGCAGCGCTTACCCATTCTACGCGGTTTAGGGTTGGAATGCGAGCGTTTCGGTGGACGTAGTTTCCTCATTCGCTCTGTACCCAACAGTGTCGGCCAGGAACAGCTAGCGGGACATCTGCCAGAACTAGCACATATAGCGGCGGAGGATAGCAGCGACTGGGAGGATCGCCTGTTGATTGGCCTGGCGTGTCGTTCTGCCCTCCGTCGTGGGCGCGAGCTTGGCATGGATGAGCAACGCTCTTTAATCACGGCTCTTGCAAGTGCCTCTGCTCCGGCCGTCTGCCCTCACGGAAGTCCGATCCTGCTGCATTACAGCCGGACGTTCCTGGTTGACAAGTTTGATTGGTGAAGC
>WNFI01260189.1_pt1 | contig 10651 bp, 9 predicted proteins | sample 5400471 | NCBI WGS metagenome assembly WNFI01 (sample SAMN13153348, study PRJNA577476) | soil metagenome | isolation source: 100 cm saprolite on Douglas fir-dominated hillslope | place: USA:California | collected 2013-09-17 | reverse complement strand
CCCGCCGTCTCGCCGATGAACTGCTGCGGGTCCATCGCAGCTACCTGAAGCCGATTGGCGCTCTAATCGACGCCGGCGTGCTGAAAGGCGCAGCACACATCACGGGGGGCGGCATTACGGAGAATCTTCCTCGTGTGCTTCCACCTCGAGGTTTGGCCGCCGTAGTTCTCAAGGCGGCATGGCCGGTTCCCGAAATTTTCGAGCGATTGCGGTCCATCGGCAACATCCCAGAAGATGACTGGCGCCGTACCTTCAACCTGGGAATCGGCATGGTGCTCGTGGTTGGCAAGCGGAAGCTGAAGAAGGCCGAGAAGGTCTTGCGGAAACTGGGCGAGGAAGTCTTCGTCATCGGGTCGATTGTGAAGTCGGACCGTCGCCGGGTCGTATACAGATGAAGCGGCTGGGAATTCTGCTCTCCGGGCGCGGGTCTAATTTTGAGGCGATCGCGCGCCATATCGCCTCCGGTGCGATCGACGCAGAGATCGCCGTCGTCATTTCGAACCGGGCGGACGCCCGCGGCCTGGAGCTTGCCCGCGAGATGGGACTGAATGCGGTCTGCCTTCCGTCGAAGGGGATCGAGCGCGATGTTTACGACGCCGCAGTGGCGGCGGAGTTGAAGCGGCACTCGGTCGACCTGGTCTGCCTAGCCGGATTCATGCGATTGCTCAGCGGGGGGTTTATCCGTGAATTTCCGATGCGCATCCTCAATATCCATCCGTCGCTGCTGCCAGCGCTCCCCGGCCTGGAGGCGCAGCGGCAGGCGCTCGATCAAGGCGTAAAGATCAGCGGCTGCACGGTGCATTTCGTGGACGAACATCTCGACGCGGGCCCGATCTTCGCGCAGGCGGCGGTCCCGGTTCTGGATGGCGACACGTTCGAGACGCTGTCGGCGCGCATTCTGAAAGAGGAACATCGCATATACAGCGAAGCGATTGGGTTTGTGCTGTCGGGCGGCTGGCGCGTCGATGGCCGCCGAGTCGTGGCAACAAGCTGTTAAAGCGCGATCAGCCGGTCCAACTCATTTGCAATCATCGGTGCGGTCTCATCCCAATAGTGGGTGTGGGCGCCGGCGCCAATGCAGAATTCGAGCCGCACGCTTTCCGGGACCGGGGGCGCAGGTGGCGGAGGCGGCGGTTTCTGCTCCGTCGAATTGCTTCGGAGCGGTGCGGCGACGGGCGTTCCGATCGCGTCGGGAGTCCAAACGTAGCTGCAGTGTTGATCGGTCCGCCAGAGATTCCGGCCCACGTAGTCGCCGCTGCGGTACGCGTTATCCCATAACGTCACTCCGCCGGAACCGCCAAGCTCGCGGGGATCGGGCTTCTGATCCCTTGGCAGGTCTCGGGCATCCCACGGGTCCATCACTGCGTCGCTTTCGTGCCTTGCCCATTCATACAGATACGGGAACCGTAGTCCGTACGCTTGGCGCAACGGGGAACCCATCGTAAACAGGTAAATCGGGATTTCGTCCAGACGAGCGAGCTGCGGATCGTAAGCTCCCAGCGGCCCGCCGCCCGCTTCCTTGTGAAAGAAGCGCAAGAGATCGGCGGAGATCACCGTTCCCTGGCTGTGCGCGATGATGACGATCCTGTCGTAGCCGTCGCCTCCGTCAGGCGCGCGCCAATTGGCGACGTAACGAAGTAATGACGTGAAGCGGCCGCAGATGCGCGCCTTGGGATTGGAATCGAGCGGATGCTCGCGGAGCCAGTTGTCCACGTCGAGCATGAGGTCGAGCACCGGACTGAAACCCAGTGCGAGCTTTTGCAGCCGGCCGCGAACGGCAAATAGCCAGGCAAAGCCCGCGCCGCTCAGGTAGCCAAGCCAGTGGAGCCAGTTCCAGGTTGGGAGCTTGAAAATGTCCGGGAAAAGCGCCAAGACCGAGCCCGCCGGAAGCACAAAGGTCATCGCAAGGTACAAAATGATGCCGGAGACCAGCAAGCCCCAGCGAAGGGCCAAGGTCAGCCATCTCCCCATCGGCGCCGATCTATCCGCTCGCAATGCCTGCGGCGCTTTTGGTGGAAAGACCTCGGGCAACACCACGGGAATGAGGCCCCAGACGGCGGGCAATACCGCCAAGCCCGCAAGGAACAGAATGATCGGAAGCACGGTTTCGACGGGGCCGCTGAGAAGCTCCGTAATCAAAGTCTGAAGTGTCGTAACGCGACTCAAATGCGGGAGTATGGACTGATAGTCCACGGGCGGCAGGAAACCGTGCAGCGCGAGACCGATTAATCCCCAGCCCGCAAGGGTCACCACGATGAAGACAAGCGAAGGCAAACTGAGCAGGAGGCGGCCCGTCCAACGGCTGCGCCGCGCAAGTTCACCCGGAATGCCGGCAATGCCTGACGCGGCAATCTGGCCGGCCAGGAAGACGAAGATTGCAAGCGTGAAGAGAATTGCCCAGGCTACCCAAAGCGCGGCTACAGCCGTCTCAAACTCGCGAGCCCAGAATGTCAGGGCAGTGGCCGGCTTCGGCGATCTTGCGAAAAAGAGGATCGCCCCCACCGGCAATAGAACCGCCGCCAGAATCCCCGTCCATTTCAAAGCTCCTGGCCGCCTGCGGTCATAGGCACTCATGAGAAGGAAGATCAGACCGCCGGCGGCCACGGCAAGGATCACGCTCTCGATTATCTGAATCGCTTCAGCGTGATTCAGGTCCGGGTGCGATTTCCCCCACGAGATCGCTCCCGCCGTGACAGCCAGCCAGATCACGAGCGGCGCCAGCCAGATCGCCACGGGCGGCTTGCGCCGCCATAGCCAGATGCCCAAAAGTGCCGCTATCGCGCTCCCCAGAAACGCGCCGATGATCGCCATCTGGCCGCCCCAAGGCAACCTTTCGAGGCCAGCGAGTCCGACGGCAACGGCTGCGACTCCGAGCATCAACACGTTGATGATCGGGATCGGGATCGACAGACACACGGTCGCCCAGCTCTGTACCGTTCGGAACAATTTCCATTTCGTCCCCTTGTGCTGCATCGCGGCCGCGTTGACGGTGTGCTCGCCGAGCGAGGAGAGATGGAACAACACCTGGTACAACTCCGTAAAAATACTGAAAAGCTTGGCCTTCAAGCGCGACAGGTCCGCCCAGTACATTTCGTAGATGTGTACCTCGCGTTGGGCGGCGCCATTCTGTGGGGCGCGCTCGCCTTCAAGCCGGACAGTCTGGTAGGTGTCCTCCGGCTTGTCGCCACTGTAGCAGCGGAGCTGGCCGCGCATGAATTCCTGGGACAAATCGGGCTTTTCGGCGCCATCCCATTTCGAATCCACGTATGCTTGAAACGGCCCGCGAACGCCCGACGCAGGAGTCTCGCCTTGCTCGGGTGCAACCACCGTCGGCCGGACATTGATACGAATCGGCTGTTCCCGAAAAGGGTAGTAGGCGGGTTTCGCGGGCCGCGCACTCGTGCAAGGCGGCGGGGTCTCTCTGGGGTCTAATGGAGGGACATCGATGTCCTGAAGAAGGTCGCCAATGCGGCGCACCGTGTCGAGAGGCGCCTGGTCGCCGACGCCGTGAACTGAAACCACCGCTACTCGCATGCTCGTCGCTCCCGATCGCTGAATGTGTTTTGGCTATCGAGAAGATTTATCACAAGTGGCGAGTATTTACAATAGTAAGCCACACGACTGTTTCATTAGGGTTCCAAATTACTCAGGTTTGCGGAAAAATCGATGAATACGCCGATAACCCTGGGCGCCCGCCTACGCGCCTTCCATCCTGTGCTTCCATGTCTAGAGTGACCACCGTCTTCTTCGACATCGACACCCAAATCGACTTCATGTATCCCGCCGGCGCACTCTATGTCCCCGGGGCGGAACGCATCGTGCCAATAGTGGCCGAGTTGAATCGCAAGGCGCCGATCGTGATCTCGACCATGTGCTCGCACGCCGACTGTTTCCGAAGCAGGCGCTCGACGTCTTTAGCGTCCCGAAGCTTCTTCCGCTGCTCGGGCAGCTCAACGCGGACCGATATCTCGTCTACGGCGTGGTCACTGAGATCTGCGTGAAGTGCGCCGCCTTCGGGCTGCTCAAGACGGGGAAGCGGGTCGAGATCGTGACCGATGCGGTCAAGAGCCTCGACGAGGGCGCGGCAGCGAAAATGCTGTCTGAGTTCGTTGCTGCTGGAGGGCGCTTGACATCCGCTGCAATAGGAGTATCTTAGAAACACCAAGGAGACAACTCAAAATGAAGCTGCGTACCATTGGCGCGCTATGCGCAAGTGTGGTTTTCGTTACAGGTTTTCAGGCAATCGCCCAGGATGCTCCGGCGCTGCCTCCGGTCCTCCGGATCATTCGCGAGGAAGTGAAGCAAGGCAAAGATACGGCCCACGAGAAGACCGAGACGAATTGGGCCAAGATGGCGGCGAAGCACAAGTATGGGGCCTACTATCTGGGTTGTAACGTTGTGGCGGGTCCGTCGGAAGCGTGGTTCTTCGAGGTTCACGATTCCTTCAAAGCGATTCAGGGCACCGACGATGCGAGGGAAAAGAACGCGGCGATGAAGGCTGACCTGACCATGGCCGCCAGCATGGATGGAGAGTTGCTGGTCAATTCGAATACGATGATCGCCGTGCTGCGCCCCGATTTGAGCTACCGTGCTGCTCAGTTTGCGCAGGAGATACCGAAGATGCGGTATTTCAACATGACAATCGCGCGCATCCGCCCATTCACGGACATGCGCTTCGCCGAGCTCGGCAAGGAAGTGATCGCGGCGAATACAAAGGCGAATGTCGACGTGCCGACAGCCATCTATCAGGTCGTATCCGGCGGCCCTGCGGGTATGTACCTGTTCTTCCAGCCGATGAAATCGCTGGAGACCATGGACTCCTACCCTGCGCGCAGTGCCGCCATGATGCAGGCCATGGGCATGGACAAGATGATGGCACTGTTTAAAAACGCGGGAGAGATCGTCGTGGGCACCCAGTCACTCCTGCTGTCCTTCAACCCAAAGATGAGCTACGTTTCGAAAGAAATCGCATCGCAGGACCCGGATTTCTGGACGCCCAAGGCCGCGATGACGGCTAAGCCTGCCCCGAAAGCACAGGAGAAGACGGGCGGGGGACAGTAGCCACCGCGCGATCCACGAAGTCGAACAGGTCGCGCTCGTTTTCCACTCGCGTTTCCACTTCGAGCCACAACAGCTCGACGGGCGCGATCAGCTCAGCGTAGTTGCCGGGCAGATTCATCACGTCCTTTTTCGTGGTCAGCAGGACGGCGGGGCTGTATTTGCGCGCCTGCGCCGCAAGATGGCGGAGTTCGCGCGGCCTATAGACGTGATGGTCGGGGAAGACCCATCGAAACAGCGGATCGATGCCGAGCCGGTGCAGCGTCTCCCAGAATCCGTCGGGATTCCCGACGCCGCAGAATGCTACGACGCTGCGGTTGCCCACGCTTTCGTGAGTCCAGTATTTCGGTTCCAGGGTCGCGAGGAACACGGGTGCATTCGGATTCAGTGCCGATAACCGTTCGCGAATGCCGCGGTATTGCCTGCCAGGCTGCGCCCGCGTGATGACGAACATATCGGCGCGCGCGAGGCCCGGGAGCGGTTCGCGCAGGCGTCCGCGCGGGAAAAGCGCTCCGCCGGCGAAGGGGTCGAGAGCGTCGATCAGCACGATATCGACATCGCGTTTGAGGCGCCGGTGCTGGAAGCCATCGTCGAGCAGGAACACTTCGGCGTGCGATCTTGCTTCGACTTCGCGACCGACCTCCCAACGATCGGAGCCGATGCCGACGTGGGCGACTGCGGAGCGCACGAAGATCTGCGCCTCGTCGCCGGTCATGACGGTTGGCGCCGGCGCGCCGGCTTCAATGACGATCATGCGGGCGAGCGACTTGCGCCGGTACCCGCGCGTGAGGATCGCAGGTTGGAGGCCCATGTCGCGCAAGTGGTGCGCCAGCGTGAGTACGAACGGGGTCTTCCCGGTCCCACCCATGGCGATGCCGCCGACGCTGATCACGGGCTTCGAAAGCGGCCGCGCATCGGCCCGTTTCAAACGGCCGCCCCATTGCCATAGCAGGGAAAGCCAACCCGCGATCGTCTTTGCGAAGCCGTGGGCGCTCCATCTTGGAACGGCCCAATCGTGCGCGGCGAGGATTTCCCGGGCCGCGTGCGCTGTGACGCCGCGTTTGCGGTCGGCGAGCTCGGAGGCGCGCCGGCCGAGTTCGGTTCGCCGAACGGGGTCCGCCAGAAGCGTGGCGACTGCGGACTCGAGGTCCGCAGGTGTTTCAGGGTTCCGCCCATGAACACGACATCGGCTAGAGGGAAGAGGCTGGCGAGTTCGCCGATGGTGTCGAGGAGGAGAACCGTTGGCATACAGGCTAAAGCCTGTGTTACCTCGGACCGCCGAACAAAGCTCAGCCCCCGACGTTCGAGCGACGCGGCGACGGCGTCGAAGCGTTCGGGTTTGCGGGGGGCTAGGATCAACAGGAGGCGTGGGTACTTCGGGGCGAGATTTTCGAATACGTCCAGAACGAGTTCGCTCTCGTCGACATCGGCCGCGTCTGCGCCAGGCATGGTGCTGGCGGCGATCCACACTGGATCTGGGCGGGTGGTGTTGATGAGGTCCGAGATAGCCTGTGGCGGCGCGGCCGGGCTTAGCGCATCGTACTTCAGGTTTCCGCCGACGCTCACGCGATCCGCGGGCGCGCCGATCTCGATATAGCGCTCGCGGTCGGGCTCGCTCTGAACGAAGATCGCGTCGGGGAAGGCCAGCGCCGCACGGAAGAACGCGCGGAATCGCCGATAGCGGGGCAGCGCGCGATCGGAGATGCGGCCGTTCGAGATGAGGAGTCCGCAATCGGTCATCTTGACTTGGCGGCACAGGTTGGGCCATATCTCGGTTTCGAGTACCACGACGACGGCGGGGCGAATGCGGCGCAGCACGCGGCGCACCGCGAACGTATAGTCGATCGGCGCGAAGAAGATGCCGTCGACTCGCGCGCCGAGTTTCTGCTCCGCGGTCGCGCGGCCGGCCAGGGTCGCGGTCGAGACGTAAATCGGTATCGCGTGATTCGCGGCCCTCAGCTCGTCTACTAGCCGGACCGCTGAGATGACCTCGCCGACCGATACGGCATGCAACCAGATGGAGCCTGGGGCCGTCCGCTTGTAGGTGGCGGGCAACGATCCCAAGCGCTGCTTGAAACCGCGGAAATAGCGGCGATCGCGGCAGCCACGGTATAGGAAATACAATACAAGCAGCGGGAAGGCAATCACCCGCGCCAGGAAATAGAGGAGATAAATGAAGCCGTTCTTGCTGTTGCTGCCGGCGCTCATGGTAGCGGCCCCGGTGTTTGCGGATAAGAAGGACGCGCCGAAGTTTGCGCCGGGCCAGGCGTCGTCGTACGCCTCGAAGCAGACCAACGAGGATGTGACCATCGCCGTTCGAACGTACGATACGGACGAGCTGGCGCGTACCGCGTTCGGTAACGTGAATCCATATTCTTACGACATACTCCCGGTTCTGGTCATTGTTCAGAATGACACGAACGAGAGCTTGCGGTTGGATCGTCTGCGGGTGACGTACGAATCAATTGATGGCAAGCGCATCGATGCAACTCCGGCGGCGGATGTGCCCTACGTGGTGGAGGCGCCGCGCCGGCCGAACAATCCGGTGCCGAACCCGCTACCGATCAAAAGGAAGCACAAGAATCCGCTCGGGGGCGGCGAGATCGAAAGCCGCGCGTTCGCGGCGCGCATGCTGCCGCCGCGCGAGACGGCGTACGGATTCTTCTATTTTCAGGCGCATCACCGGCCGGGGGATTCTGTTTACTTGACCGGTATCAAGCTCGCCGCCACCGGGAAGGACCTCTTCTATTTCGAGATTCCGGTGAAGGAGCAGTAGCGTTCAAACCCAAGCGTCGAGACGAGTCTCGACGCGGCAGGCACGAGTGCCTGCGCCACAGCGACCTACAAGGCGGCGAGGAATTCCAGGTCGACATTTCCACCGGAGACGATGATACCAACGCGGGCGGCGGAAGCTGGGATTTTGCCGAACAGAACAGCGGCCGGGGCGACGGCGCCGCTGGGTTCGACAACCATCTTCATGCGGGTCAGACAGAAGCGCATCGTCTCACGGATTTCGTCGTCGCTTACCAGCACGATGTCGTCGACCAGCTTCTCGACGATCGGGAACGTGATGGCTCCGGGTTTGGGAGAGCGCAGGCCGTCCGCAATGGTTGCAGGCGGCGGGATCTCGACGCGGTCGCCAGCGCGGCGCGATAGGTATGTGTCATTACCATCGGCCGGCTCGACGCCGATCACGCGGATCGCGGGGTTCAGGGATTTTGCCGCCGTCGCGCTTCCTGAAATCAGGCCGCCCCCGCCGATGCAGACCACCAGCACATCGAGGTCCGGCACTTCGTCGAGCAGTTCCAGCGCAGCGGTCCCTTGACCCGCAATGGTCCATTCGTGATCGTAGGGCGGCACCAGCGTCGCACCGGTTTCTTCCGAAATGCGGCGTCCGATCTCTTCGCGGTTTTCACGCAGCCGGTCGTATGAGACGATGCGCGCCCCATATCCGCGGGTCGCCGCCAGCTTGGAACGAGGCGCATCCGTGGGCATGACCAGCGTCGCCGCAACGCCTACCGACTTCGCCGCAATCGCCACCGCCTGCGCATGATTCCCCGAGGAGAACGCCACCACGCCGCGCGGCAGGTCCTCTTTGGGGATGGAATAGATGAAGTTCGACGCGCCGCGGATTTTGAACGCTCCGCCGCGCTGGAAGTTCTCACACTTGAAAAACGCCCGGACTCCGGCGCGCTCGTCGAAGGTGCGCGATGTCAGCACCGGCGTGCGATGCGCAATGGCGGCGATGCGCTCCGCGGCTTTCCTTATGTCGGCGAGCGTAACGCTCACTGGCGCTCCAGCACCACAATCGTGTCGACCGGGTCGCGTTCCGTCATCGGGAACCGCAGTAAGGTTCCGCCCGGGACCTCCTTCACTTCGACGGCCTTGCCGCTCGCGAGCAGCGTCGCCTTGCGGATCTTGGGGAGCTTCGGCAATGCGAGGACCTCGTCGTTCCAATCGAGGACGTGGACGTAGATTTTGGAGCCATTCTGAGTGGTCACGCCCCAGGGACGCGGCGTGATGGGTCCGCCGCGCGTGCGGTAGATGGAGTCGCCGTTGGTTCGCAGCCATGCGCCCATCTCGTGCAGCCGCTCCACGAATTCGGGCTGGACGGCGCCATTCGGCATCGGTCCGATGTTGAGCAGAAAATTGGCGTTGTTACCGGCCGCACGCACCAGGTATTGGATCAACTGCTTCCTGCTTTTGAAGCGCTTGTCGTTTCTGTTGTAGCCCCAGGCGCCGTTGATGGTGTCGCAGCTCTCGAGCGGAAGACTGCCGATTTCCGACTTGGAGTTGAAGTCGGACGTCCGCCCGCCCGGCAAATCCTTCTCGAACATCTGAAAATCCTCGCCGTCGACCGGCTTCAAATGGTGGTTGCTGCCGACCAGCGCCGCCGGTTGCAGGCTATGGATCAGCGAGTACGTTTTGTTCAAGCGCCATTCCGCATCGGGCTTGTCCCACATGCCGTCGAACCAGATGCCGCCGATCTCGCCGTAGTTGGTGAGCAGCTCGCGAAGCTGGTTGTCCATGTAGTCGAGATAGCGGTTAAAATCGCCGCCGGGCGGGCGGCCGGAGTCGTGTCCGGTGCGGCCGAGCGGATAGTAATCGGTATTGTGCCAGTCGAGCTGCGAGTGGTAGAAGAAAAGCTTAATGCCTTGCCGGTGGCACTCGTCTGCAAGCATTTTGAGCGGGTCCTTCTGATAAAGGGTGCGCTTGACGATGTTCCAATCACTCTGATCGGAGGCGAACATCGCGAACCCGTCGTGATGCTTGCTGGTGATCGTGATGTACTTCATGCCGGCGTCCTTCGCCATGCTGACCCATTCAGCGGCGTCGAACGCGGTGGGGTTGAACCGCGACGGAAGCTTCTCGTATTCGGCGACGGACATATGGTCGTTGTTCATCACCCACTCGCCCTTGCCGAGCACGCTGTACACGCCCCAGTGGATGAACAGACCGAACTTGCTGTCCTGGAACCATTCGCGCGCGGCCAGGTTCTCGGGCGCGGGTTTATAGTCCGCCGCGAACACCGGAAGGGTGAGGAAACTAATAACCAGCATTTTTATCGACGACATTTTCGAGAGGCTCTCCTTTCCAAAAGTGATAGAAGTTTTCGATGAACTTGTTCATAGAGAGATCGTTCCAGCCGGGCGTGTGGTCAGCGCAATGCGGCGACAGCAGCACGTTTTCGAGGCGGTAGAAGGGATGCCCGGCAGGCAGCGGCTCATGTTCGAAAACATCGAGCGCGGCGCCCTTGATTCGCCGCTCTTCCAACGCCCGGATGAGCGCGGACTCGACGATGACCGCGCCGCGTCCAACGTTGATCACGACCGCTTCCGTCTTCAACGCATTCAGCTCGGCGTCCCCGATCAGGCCTCTTGTTTCCGGCGTGAGCGGGGCGGCGGCGAGCAAGTAACCGCACATCGGAAGCATGTCGCGCAGCCGGTCCGGCGCGAATACAGCGGATAGAATTGGGTCGCCGGAGGACAGCGCCGCGCGCCGGCGCACCGCGACCACTTTCATCCCGAACGCTTTCGCCAGTTGCGCCGACTCCCGCCCGATCTCGCCGTAACCAACCACTCCAAGAGTCTGG
>WNFI01076124.1_pt1 | contig 10651 bp, 8 predicted proteins | sample 5400471 | NCBI WGS metagenome assembly WNFI01 (sample SAMN13153348, study PRJNA577476) | soil metagenome | isolation source: 100 cm saprolite on Douglas fir-dominated hillslope | place: USA:California | collected 2013-09-17 | reverse complement strand
ATCTGTTCAAGAAGGCGCCTCCTGATGTGGATGAGGCGCTGCGGGGGCGCATTTCGAAGTTTTACCAGGCGCAGGTCGACGGCCATCCGCGGCAGTCGGAACAGTACGTGGCGGAAGACTCGAAAGACTACTTTTTCGAGATGCGAAAACCGCGCATTTTGGCATTCGAGATCCGGCAGATCGATTACGCGGATAACTTCACGAAGGCCACGGTCGTGACCACGGCCCAGATGTACGTGAAGTTCCCCGGCTTCGACAAGAAGCCCCTATCCATGCCGGTGAAGACGCTGTGGAAGGTCGTGGACGGCCAGTGGTACTGGTATATCGATCCGGAAACGGTAAATGATACGCCGTTTGGCAAGTCGAGTTCTCCGGGGCCGCCCGCCGGTGCCGGCGGAACGATGCCAGACATATCGCAAGGCCCAAATCCGGAAATGCTCTACCAACAGGTGCGCGCGGATAAGCAAAGCGTGCGCCTCAAATCAGGCGAATCGTCCTCGGATCACGTCACGATATCCAGCCGGCTGCCGGGAACCATCACCCTGCGCATACCGATCCACGCGGCTTTCGAGTAGGGTTCAGGCGCCAGCTGCGGGAGCGAGAATCCCTGGCTCCCGCCGTTACTGCAAGGCCCAATATCCGTCACGTGTTTTAGCCTGCAGCTCGGGCCTGTTTTTTACCTCGACGCGGATCGGATGGAATTTGCCGGGTTCGCCGCCCCTCGGCTCGAAGCTGAGAATGTACTGGCGATGCACCTCTTCGCCCACCAGCTGGATGGCTTGCTCCAAAGCGTTCTTCTTCAGGAAATTCAGGGTGCGGCCGCCGGTCGAGCGGGTGAAGAGAATCGAAAGATCTGGCTTGTGCAACCGGATCAATTCGCCGATCGCATAGATATAACCGCCAGGTCCCAGGTCGGGCGGAACGGGTGTGTCATCGGGCGGCGGGCAGAGGGCGCACTTCTGCACTTTGTTCCGCTCGGCTTCGGGTTTCAGATCTTCAGCCGTCTTGGGTTTCACGGTGAACGGCTGCAGCATTGGCGAATAGGTCAGCCAATAGACGGCGGCATTCTGCCGCTCCACTTGCTCCATCACATCGACCAGCTTGGCTTCGCTAGAACGATCACGCTTCTCTGCAATCATGAGAATGATGCGACGGCGTCCGACAGGCCGTTGCTCGAACATCAGGAGCGCCTGGCCTAGAGCATCCAGGATGTGCACGCCGCCGCCTTCCTTGCGAAGCATGCGGAGCGCGTAGGTCACGGCGTCCGGGTTGGCGGTGAAATTCTGGCGGACGTTTACACGGTCGCTGAACGAGATGACGGCCGTTTCCCCGGCATCGGCGGCCAGCAACTGCGTAAACAGAATGCCGCTGCCGCCCAACTTGTCGATCACGGCGCCGGAATTTTCGCTGGTTTGCACGGCGACGACCAGGTCGATGGGATAGGTCATCCAATCCATCTTTATCGCCTGGGGCACATTGTTGTCGTAGAGGATCAGGTCTTCGCGCGTCAAGCCGTCGACGTAATGCCCTTTGGAATCGGTGACCGTGGTGGGCGCGACGACTAATGGAACGGTGCTTTTGAACTGGGCACGGCTGGTGCAGGCAAGCAGAAAGAGCACGGTGGCGAGACGCACGACAGAGACCCGGGCAGATTTCGGGCCAACCCAAACGGCCGCTCTGCTGTGACGAATGAAGCCCGCGTCTTCACTTTGGATGAAGACGCGGGCAGACGCTGCTGCGGCTACTTGACTACGATGGCGGACGCCTGGGTGTAAGCCCGCTTGCCGGTTGACGTGATCATGGCCAGCGCGAACGGATCCCGTCCGGGCGTGGCGTTGTCGGGCACCTTAAACTGCACTTCCCAAATTCCTACCACGTTACGCGCGTAGTTCACTGCAATGGTGGGCACACCCCTATTGCTGATCCCCGTGACCACACCGGAGGTGATCTGGATATCGCTATCGATGGGTGAAAGGGCGTCGGTAGTGAGGCCGGCGGGCGCGATTAATCCCGTTACAAAAGCACGGCCAATTTCGCCGCGCAATATGGGATTGTTGGCCGTGACGACGCTGCCATCGGGCCGCAGCACAACGGCCATACGGCGGCCGTCCGGACCGACATCGCCGGTCTCAAAGAAACCGGGAGCGGCCTCGAGGATAGTGGCGTTGACCTGAGTGCTGCCGCCGTTTGCGGCAATGGTGACCGAATCACCGCCCAGGGTCGCTTCGAGCGGCACCTGGACCGTGACCGACTCCGAGCCGTTGATGTTGGCGACGTCGTAAATCGGGGCGGGCGTGCTGCCGAAGGTGACGGGAAGCGGGCCGAAGAAGCTGGGCTGGACGACGCCCTGGATGTTGTCGGCGATGCCGCTACAGTAAATCGTGACGACCGAACCGGGCGAAATCCAGTTGGCCTTGAAGCTGGCGCCATTGAAGAACGTCTGGCCATCGATGCACTGCGGACCGGGGAGCCGCGAGGTCAGATTAAACTGCACGCTGACGGGTCCCGAGGCGGACGTGACGGTGGCCGTGACCACGATGGGGCCGGCGGTGGCACCGGCTGAAACCGTTGTTCCTGCCTGCCCCGCCGAATTGGTGGTGGCGTTGGGAGTGCCGACGGTAGCGGAGCCCGAAGTCACGGTGAAGACAACCGGCGTGCCGGGGAGCGGGTTGCCGCTGGTATCGTTCACCTGAACAGTCAGCGGATCCACGAAGGCTGTATTAATGATGGCCGACGTCTGCTGATCTCCGGATACTTTCGTGAGCGATCCGACGATGAGGTTGACGTTAATCGTAAAGATCGCCGAGATGGAACCATCGGCGGTTCTGACTCTCACTTTGACCTGGCCATTGACGTTGCCGGGCGTGACGCGAGCCTGAATATGGCCGAAAGCATCGGAGGTCGCGCGCACGTCACTGAGCGAAACGGTGCCGGCCACTACGGGCTCGAAAACAAGACTGACGCCAGACAGCGGATTGCCGCCCAAATCCGTGACCTGAGCGACCAAAGCTTGCGGCAAAAGCTGACCGGGGTTGCCGCTCTGCTGGTCGCCGGAAACGGTCTTAATGACGCCCGGAGGGCCAACCAGCACTTTATAGGGGATGGAGTAAGTTCCCAGGCCCACGCTGAGGTTCTGACCGATTACGCCCCCGACTGCGGCGGTAAGCGTTCCCGGCCCTACCCTTCCGCCAAGAATTAAATTGCAGGTGGCGATTCCGGTAGAGTCTGTATACGGGTTTCCGCCAGAGCAGGCGGCGCTGGTTTGAGAACTGGTATCGGAACTGAATGTGACAAGGACATGCGCGACGCCCCCGTTGCTCACCGAGGAGAGAACCCTGATCTGGATTGGAGTCTTAGCCACCTGGCCCGCTGGACCCGTGAGGGGTTGTTCGGAGCCAATGGGATGTAGGAGCGTCGGCGCTAGCCCCGGCGCGCCCGATGCCGTAAAGCCTTCGGTAGTTTCGATAAAGCTGGCAGAGCCTGTGCCGGAGGTCGCAATTATCGTGCTTTGAGCAAAACCATTACCTGTGACCGGCAGGGTGGGCGTGACAAACTTCTGGCAACCTCCAGTGCCGCCGGTTGCGCAACCTCCACCCGTGGTTCCATTGGCGTCGGTGGTAGTGGTGGCAAGCAGAACAGTGCCGGTTTGATTCTGCACTCCCGTCGCGGTCCATATCACCTTCGCATTAGGAATGGGGTTACCGGCGGCGTCGCGCACTACAACCACCAGAGGGTTGGAACCTGTGTTGTTTTGAGGGATGATCTGTCCGTTGCCGGAGAGGATCGAGACTGTTGCCTGAGAGAACGCAGGCCCGGCCAAAAGCAATGTGCCGATCAAAGTACGAGCGAATTTCTTCGAAGATGAAGACATGAGCCACTCCATGAGATCTTGAATCAGGCACCGGGCGGGCGCAGGCACCTGTGGTGTACTAGGGAAAACGGGCGCGGAAACGACATTGTAGCACTGACTGTCGTCTCAGGGAAAGTACAACTTCGAAACAAAAAAAGGGGGGAGCTGAGCTCCCCCCTTCAGTTACTTGGAACGGTAATTTAGTAGCCTAACTGCTCACCGCTACCGACGTTGCACGAAGGCCCACCCGAGCATGGGAACGGATTGGCAGACCGCGGCGGATCGGGAATGATCAGCGCGAGGTAGCCCTCGGCCAGATCCACTCCGCCCACCTTGGTGATGAACGCGAAGCCATGAGCATACTGGAATGCGCAGTCCGCAATAAGGTAGCCCTGGAACCCGGGGAACATGATGGAAACCAGGTTGGCCCAAACGGTGCCGGGCGCCACATCGGCCGGCGTGGTAAATGCCGTCGACGTTGGCGTACCGAACGGCGTCACTACGCACGTCCCGGTTTGGGTTGAGGTGCCATACGGATCCTGCGATGTATTGGCGATCGCGACACCTGTGTCATACCCCGCCTGGTTGGTTACGAAGGGATACAACAGGTGCGTCGCGCAAGCGATGATGCTGAACAGATTACCCGCGGTGCTGCTGCTGACGAAGCGGGGAACCGGAACCGTGTTCACTTCAGCAACAAAGTCGTTGCTGATCGGAGCAAAGGAGGCGTTGGCTGTTGCCACCGGCCCGATAGCAGGCGAACCTGCGCCCGGATTGGCGACATAAGCGACGGTAACGGGCACGACAGCCGACTCAGACGAGGACGGATCCTCTTTCACAACTTCGTAGACGGCCTGACCGGACCCGGCGGTGATCGAAACTTCGGACAGACCGACACCAACGCTGCCGGCACTCGCCTCGGTGTAGGAGCCTGCTTCACTCGTGACCAAATTCAGCCACAGACTTCCACCATTAAAGGGAACCGTGCCTAAATTACTGGTAAGGCCCGTTCCCGCGCCTGGCCGCAGCTCTACTGGAACATAGACATGCGCCCCAGTGGGCACGTTGTTGAACAATATCTTAAGGCGCGTGCCGAAATCGGCTAAGCCGGCGACGCTATTAACGCCGGGCGCATAAAAGCCGGTTTCTGTCGCCGTCCCATAAACCTGTCCAGGGATATCTTGTGGTGCCGGTGTGGCTCCAGGAGCCGGGACGATGATGCCGTCATAGGTGGAAATATTTCTCACCTTGAAAGCTTGAGCAAAACCTTCGGTCAGCGTCACGCCACCACCGTTTCCTGGACCGTTTGGCGCCGACGCCGTCATATCTACGGCGATCGTACCTCCCGAGGAATTCACATCCGTACACTGTTTGAACGTAGTGACCGAGCTCTCGCTGGAAAGCAAGCCCTTGGCGGCAAAGCCGACCGTCAACTGAGCGCTGAAGTTATTGAGAGGCAGTGCCGTCGGCGGGCTGATGGAAACAGTGGAAGTGATCGCGGTGGGCGGCTGATTGGGCCCCGCGACGATCAAAGAGCTGGCGTTGGCCCGCACGTTAGTGATGCGGAAAACGCGGTTTGCTCTGACGGTGCCAGGAGGATCAACGGGAACACCGAGCCAAACGATGGAACCGGAGTTACCTGGGACCTGCTGGCCGAAAAATACGTTCCGGTTGGTGCTCGAATTCGGCCCCGCGCTGCCGTCATAAGACGACAATCCAAACCCCGCAGCACCGACGGTTGCGCCCCGACCGTACATAGCGCAAACCGTACCCATTGGACACGCGCTCTGCGCTGCGAATCCAGTGGTGGTTGCGGTTCCGGCCACGGCCACCGGTTGGGGGTCGTCGACCAGCAGCAGGGCTTCATCGTTGGGCCCGGTCAAAAGGCGGCTGGTGATGGCGGTGTTCAAGAAAATCTGAATATTGGCGGTCGGAACGACCACACCCACAGGGGTTGCAGTACCGCCCTGGCACGTCAGCAACAAATCGCCAGTGAGCTCCGTGATACCTTCGCCGCGAACCAGCGGAGGCGTGGCGGAGTTGGCCGTGCAGGTAAACTGCGACTGCGCACTCGCGATCCCGGCTGTCCCTAACAGAAGGGCCACCGCGGCGAGTACGATAAAACTTCTGCGAAAATCTGCCATTTCCTTCTCCTTGTAAAGTGCGTAATTGAATCGGTCGAAGTCCTCTAGCAACCTGAGCCTCGAACTACTCACGAAAACTTTTCACAACCTTGGGGAACTTCTCCGTGTCGGGCGGAGACCAGAACCACCGGCGGCCCTCAAGTGGGACGACGGCAAACAAACCAAAAACCCGCGATGAGCACGTGTCAATACTTTTTCTTCTTTTGAACTTCTACTTTAGTGCTTGCGGGAACAAAGCGCACGATTGCAAACTCGGACGTGGTAAAGATATTCATACCCCACAGGCCGCACTGCTGTCAAGAGAAAATTCTTTGTCTTCAATATGAAAAGCGCAAAACGGGCGCTCGAAGTCGAATTAGAGCACGGGGGTTATGAGCCGTCAATCGAAGCAGGTCAAAATCATTAAAATCTGCATTAAACGGGGACTGGAGACGGCGCAAGTGGGGAATTTCGCAGTGTGCGGATATATAGCGGACGGCTAACCGAAGTTAGCCTGGATTTCCGGCAGAGCCAGAATCTGGCGGGGAGGTGCCAATCCGCACAGTGAACCTGAATTTCACCGAAAGGACACGGCAAGGAAAGGGAGATCCGCATGCCAGCGTCAGCCGCTGCCTGGCGGGTCAGAAAAGAAAGGAGGCCCCGACGGAGGCTTCCAGCTGATTCATCCATCCGCTTTCGCCGGTGAACTTGAAGGGCTTGCCGCTGCTGTATTCGCGCACATCAAAACGCAGGCCGATAATAGGCGTGACGCGCATCTTAATGCCGCCGCCGTAATTGACACCGAATTTTGTTTCCTGGTTGCCGTAGTAGATGGATGCGCCGGGAGGGAAAAAACTCGAGAACTGCGCGCCGCCGGCGGCGAACGGGCGAATACGCGCGCCTTCCGGCGTGGCGTACAGCAGAAAATCGTAGAAGCCCTGCTGGATGCTCATGGGGACGCTGCCGCCAGTCCCGAGGTTCACGCCGCTGCGGCTATAAGCGTAGCCGAACTCATGGCCCATGAACTTATAGGTGTTGAGCGAAAAGCGAAACGCCAGGCGAAAGCCGTCGTTGATGGTGACTTTTGATATATTGCCGGCGGAATCCATGTTTGTGCCGAGGCTGGTGTTGCCGAAGCGCGACACACCGCCGCTCAAGGAAAATTCCGCCACTTGCGCGGAAGCGAGACCCGCCCCGGCAAAAAAGACGGCCACCGCAGCCCACCGATGCATCCAGATTCTCCTCTATCCGACAGTATCAGGCTACTTTAAATTTGTCGCGGCAGGCGGCCGAGCAAAAGTGAACCAACTCGCCATTGATCGTCTTCTTTACCGAGGTACTTGTGGGGACGAACGTTCCACAGACGGGGTCCTGTTTCAATTCGCCGCCGGGCGTGTTGTCTTGGGCCTGGCTGGACGGACGCTGAGCCGGAGGATTCCCGGCCTGCGAAAAAAGACGCGAAACCGTGGCGACGATATAACGAATGATCGCGAAGACGGCCAGCAGGACGACGAAGCGAAAAAAAAGGCGAAACATAGACTAAGACAGGCAATCACGCCTGTCCGTTATTTAAAAACAGGCTGCGATCAAAAAAAGGCAGTACGGGTCGGCGGAAGCGCGGACCCGGACCCCTACTTCTTCTTGCCTTTCTTCGTGTCCTTGGCCGCCGGGTTCTCGTATTTCGTGGTCAGCGTGCTTTCGATCGTGGTGAGCGCGCCTTTGGCGGAATCCGCGAACGGGCCGTTGGGCTTCAGCGCCAAGTACTTCTCGAGAGCTTCCTTCGTGCCTTCGGCCGGTATGACTTTGCCTTCGGGAGTGACCTGCGCTTTTCCCAGCAGGTACATGCCGTACTGATACTGCGCATCGGCGTAGTTGGGATCGAGCTCGATGGCCTTCTTGAAAGCCTGGCCAGCGGGCTCGTTCTGGCCGGTGTTTACGAGCAGCGCGCCAAGGTTATAGAAATATTTGCCGGCGTTGGGCGGATCGAGCTGGGCGGCCTTGGCTAGCTCGGCTTGAGCTTCGGGAAATTTCTTTCCCTTGGCCAGGGCCAGCGCGTAATTGTTGTGATAAGCGGCGTCGTCCGGCTTGAGCTCGAGGGCCTTGGCAAAAGCATCCAGGCCCTTACCCATGGCGGCTTCCTGGTCGGCGCCGGTTTTAGTGGCGGAAGACTGGACATAAGCCTCGGCGAGCTGTGCCCAGATCACATTCTGCTTGGGGTCCATCTCGTTGGCTTTGGAGAAGGCGTCGATGGCAGCGTCCCACTGCTTGCCTTGCATGGCGGCCATGCCGGCGTTGAGTTCCTTCGTGGCTTTTTCGAGGGCGGCCTTCTGCTCGGCCGACATCTCGCGTTCCTGTTCCTTCGAGAGCGTGCCCGATTCAGCCGCCTTGGCGAGCGATTGCTGTTTCTCCTTGTTCTTGCGGAGATCGAAGTCGATCACGGTGGAATCGCCGAGCTTGGTGCGGACGTTGTCGACCATGTCGACATCTTTGCCCTCAACTTCGAGGACCAGCTTGTACGTTCCGAGCGGCAAGCCAGTGTGGAAATAGTGGCCTTTCTTATCGCTCTTGACCTGGTAGTGGCCTTTGATGTCTTTACGTTCGATTTTCACCAGCGCACCTTTGTACGGTGTGCCGTCTTCACTCTTCACATCCCCTTCAATCGACGAGACCTGAGCGAAAGCCGCCGAAGCGAAAATGAGGAGAGCAGCGGCTGACAGGGCCGCAGTTTTTAGCCGCATGGGCATGAGGAAAATCCTCCACGGACAAGTTTTTACGTGTAAAACACCAGCATACTACAGGAGACTCGGCGAGGCCTAACCGCGGTTTCAGGTTTGATACGATGAACATTACCCAAAAGGCGCTGTTTTGATCGACACCGTTCCAGACATATTAGCTCGAATTGTCGCCCGCAAGCGCGAGGAACTCGCCGCGCCCGGGACCCCGTTCCAATCGCTGGAAAAACGGGCGGATGCGGCTCTGGCGGGACGGCGCGATTTCCGGGCGGCGTTGCGCCAACGCCAGCCGGCGATTATTGCGGAAATGAAAAAAGCCTCGCCGAGCCGGGGTGTGCTTTCGCACAACTTTGATCCGGCTGCTCTTGCCCGTGAATACGAGCTGGGCGGAGCGGCGGCGCTTTCTGTGCTGACGGATCAGTCGTTTTTTCAAGGCAGCCTGGAGGATTTGCGCGCCGCGCGCGAGACGGCGGCGCTGCCGGTGCTGCGCAAAGATTTCACCGTGGACGAGTATCACGTGGTCGAAGCCGCGGCGCATGGAGCCGACGCCATTCTGCTGATCGCGGCAATCCTCGACGACGGGCAGCTGCGCGGGTTGCGCGAACTGACCGTGCGATATCGCATGGCGGCACTGGTGGAGGTGCATACTGAGGCGGAGCTCGAACGCGCGCTCGCGGCGGGCGCTGATCTGATCGGTGTGAATAATCGCGATTTGAAGACGTTCGAGGTCGTGCTCGAGACGTCGCTGCGGCTGGCGCCCATGGTTCCTGCCGGTGTTTTGAAAGTGGCGGAGAGCGGGATTCATTCGGCGGCGGATATTCGCCGGTTGCGCGACGCCGGTTTCGACGCGTTCCTTGTGGGCGAGCATCTGATGCAGTCGGCCAGCCCCGCGGAAACGCTGCGCGCATTGATGAGCGGCTCATGATGGTGAAAATCTGCGGCATCACCAACGTGGAGGACGCGCTGGCGGCCATCGAGGGCGGAGCGGCGGCGCTCGGCTTCAATTTCTGGCCGCGCAGCCCACGCTATCTGGCGCCCGAAGCCGCGCGCAAAATCATCGAGCGACTCCCGGCTACAGTCTGGAAGGCAGGAGTATTCGTGGACGAGAGCGCGGGCGCGGTGGCGGAGGCTGTGCACGAAGCCGGTCTGGATATTGCGCAGCTGCACGGGCGAGAGACTGCAACCGATTTTCCTGCAGGCGTGCGGGTGTGGAAGGCGGTTCGCATCGGCGCGAGTTTTGACGCCGCGATGCTCGATGGATATTCCGCAGAGGCTGTATTGCTCGACGGGCCGGCGAACGGGGTGCCGTTCGACTGGACACTGGCGGCGGGCGCGTCGAAAAAAGTCATCATCGCCGGAGGGCTCGACGCGGATAACGTCGGACGGGCCATCGAGCAAGCGCGGCCGTGGGGAGTGGACGCGTGCTCGCGCATCGAAAGCGCTCCCGGCAAAAAGGACCATCGCAAAATGGCGGAATTTCTCAAGGCGGCTCTCACATGACACCCGCGCAACCCGATGCCGGCGGGCATTTCGGCGCCTACGGCGGGCGTTATGTGCCGGAAGTGCTGATGTCGCCGCTCGAAGAACTGGAGCGGACATTCTTCGAAGCGCGCGAGGATCCGGCGTTCCAGGCGGAATTGGACGAACTGCTGCGCACGTACGCCGGACGGCCCACGCCGCTTTACTTCGCGCGGCGATTGACGAAGATGCTGGGCGGCGCGCGCATTTATCTGAAGCGCGAAGACCTGCTGCATACGGGCGCGCACAAGATCAACAACTGCCTGGGGCAGGCGCTGCTGGCGCGGCGCATGGGAAAAAAGCGCATCATCGCCGAGACGGGCGCGGGACAGCACGGCGTAGCAACTGCTACGGTGTGCGCGCTTTTCGGGCTCGAGTGCGTGGTTTACATGGGCGAAGAGGACATGCGGCGGCAGCGGCTCAACGTG
>WNFI01484931.1_pt1 | contig 10652 bp, 13 predicted proteins | sample 5400471 | NCBI WGS metagenome assembly WNFI01 (sample SAMN13153348, study PRJNA577476) | soil metagenome | isolation source: 100 cm saprolite on Douglas fir-dominated hillslope | place: USA:California | collected 2013-09-17 | reverse complement strand
CAAGTACAAGATGATTTAGCTAATTCCACTTATAATTTGAATGGTCATGGCCAACTCAGTGAATTGGCCATTTCTATGGGTTTGAGACACCTTGGGGTCCCTTTGCAGAGGTTTTGGACGCTGCTTCTTTTTTTGGTCAATTATGACATAAATGGGGCAGTTGGCGTGTTTGGGTGACATGGCGTGACATGACGTGACATGGTGGTCATGACCAAGTCACGCCAAATACCGCGTCATCTTCCTGATGTGAGGAGTTAGATCGATCGAGCCAGGGTAGGGGGACTGCCCCATTCTGCTACGGTCCGAGGCTAAGGCCTTTTCCCGTCCCCAGGCACCTGCTTTGTTAAAGCCTATAGGCACAGATTCGCAATGGTGTCCTGAGTCTCAGTCTTGCCCAATTTGACCAGGGCGGTGCCTCTAAAGGACCCTGGAGTTATAATTGGACTAACCCACCCAAAGGTTCCGGTACATGGCTAAGCCATCCCTTCAGTTCCCAGGGGGCTGGGTGGCCTGTCTGGATGAGCCGTGGGTGTCCCCTTGGGTCCAGTCGGCTGATTTTTATTTCCACAGTTCCCAGACTTAATTTATCCCTTATCTATAGCTGATCTCAGCCGACCCTTACCAGGGCATTAGCCTGCAAGGCCAATTTTAGGGAAGGGGAGGGTGGGGTTTCGAACCCGTGGCATTGCAGGGCACCCCCTCAGCCACACCCACTACACCACCCGCCCCCATGCGAGGTGCCCACTTGTCTTTAGCTTTGTGACATGGCGCAGATTCCAAGCTTATTTTGAACTCTTTCGAGTCTGATCCATACCGTACCAAACTCGTTCCTGCACTTTGATCTTGGCCACGCGGGTGCCACTGTAGAAGTCCCTACTAGTACAGTATATTGTATCTCAAGGCCTTGGATCCCGGTAGTGCATATGCATGGACAAAAGCCAGATTCCCGTGAGAGGAAACACAAAATCCGAGATCACATTGTACTCGAGTACAGTAATCGAGTCCATATTTCCACGGCTGAGATATCGCTATGGGAAGAAGTCAGATGCCATCATCCCACGTCGAGCCCACGCATCAATCAGCAGAGTGCCCCAGCTAATCGACCACACCATAGTCCACACCCAACCCAAAATCCCATCCACACGGCGCCCAGTCACCTGTTTGAACCCATACTCCAACACGGCACCAACACCCATGAAGATAAAGAATCCTCCCGAAGCGCTGAACTCCGTCCCATGTCCGAGTCCCCACATACTGATATCGTGCAACAGTGCTGACACTGTGAATGCGCCCAAAACCGCCCCAGGCCGCCCAAGGAGGGCTCCAAAGGGCCGTGAACCTAGGGCGACGAATATGTACCGGAAAATTTGGTGCCAGCGGAGGCTCCAGAAATCAGCGACCGAGGTGGACATCCATGGGCGGTGGGTAAGCTGTGGCCATCGCCATGCTGGTTCTCGGAGGAGGATGAGGGCTATGAGTGTTATGATATGGTAAAACATGTCGATCATCGTGTAGACCATCACGGCACCGCATACGGTGCAAAATCCTGCCCAGGCATAACGTGGGACCAAGCTCAGGGTCGGGTCGAAGATGGTGCCTCCTTCGGGAAGGCTGGTGGAGGGTCGGACATGATGGATGAGGCATTGGGCGATGTCGAACGCTAAGAACTTGAGGAACAGTGTACCTAGGATGTTGGGGATGGACGTGGACAAGGGAGTCGATTTGGGGAATGGCTTGTGCGACCACGACCATCCAATTCCGCGAAAATTGAACATGAGATCAAAGGCGTCGAGGAGGACATTCTGGATGGATAAGGGGCGCTCGATAATAGCACCATGTTGGTCCTGCACAGGCGAATCGTACCTCCTGAGAGGTTCCTTAGCGACTGTCCAGGCGAGAGATCTCAACACCATTATGAACAACCAACCCTAGGTAGTTTCAAGCGTCAGCAGAAGGAGAAAAAGAAGATTGTGTTCGAAAATCGTACCACGAACGCAAAGTTCATGTGGCGGAGCCTGGCAGGATTTTCGTATCCCAATGAGTTTGCCATCGGGACGGAAACGTCCCGTCCTACAGCACAATCCCAAGCCTGCCAGAGTAGGATGGGAAAGACGGCAACTTTTAAAATGAAGGTGTTTGGAAGAATCGCGAGCACTGCTAAGACATAATGGACCAAATATGGGAGGAGGAGTGAGGTAGATGTGAATGGTTGACGGGCGGCAGGATCTGGAGGGCTGGGAAGGAAAGCAAACGGAGAAGACATGATATGAGTAGTGGTGATGTCACTTTGTCTGCTAATCGTGAAGCCAGGTCTCAGAGTAGTTGAGCACTGTCCCTGGCCAGCTGCCTTAAAATCTGCCAACATGGACTATAAATACGGTGAGGGGACGCACGTCATTTCGGATAGGGAAAGCACGGCGCCCGGTAGAAATAGTAGTTATTCGGGCGTTGAGTTCTCTTGCTCGGGTCCGGGTGTCAGGTCCTCTCAAGCTTTTTCAGGTATTGGGTTCCCTTGAGGGCTATATGGTCTTCTGACATCTCAGAAATACTCTGAGCAATTGTCAATGATAGCCTCTGATGCGCCGAGGCGACGGGAAGCATCCTGTGCATGGGGCACAACGTATTTGATAACTTGCACATTTGTACGCAGCAGTACGAGGTGACTCCGAGGTACTGTATACGGCGTGTTGAACCAGTCACCGTTTGCGGCAATCGCCGTGCAATGCGTCAACTCGTCTCCCTCTCATCCAAGGCGACAAAAAATCTCGACTTCAGTCTTCGGGGTCGGGTCCCAGTACGGAAAACGTCAAATGGTCGAGGGAATTAATTTACCAAGAAAGACTAAAGGGGTATTTTTGTGATAGCTATTCCAGTGATCTCGCTCTTTCGAAGGCCTGCTAAGGGTATTTTGTGATCACCCACTAGTCGAAAAAGCCATCGAATCTTCCCAAGGCCGTTCATCTCCGAAATAGTAATCGGGAGGATTAATACCGCCGCATTACTTATACGCTCCCTTTCAACAGGTGTCGGCATTTGGCGGCGAAAAACCCTTTTTTGGCGATAACCATAAAGTCCTGCAGCTGATACGACCTAAAAATGATCTCACGGCCTTTGACATCTTCTCTACCTCGTCTTATTGAGGTTAATCCGACACCTACGTCAGCCACTGCAAGACAAGTATCACATGCTATTCGAGGCAGCAAGCGAACCGATTTGCGAACGAGTTTCTGGGAGCGTACAGAACGAATAAGAGTCTTTGGATTCTCGCAGCCATTTATCTCGGCATCTACGGCGATATGGGTCGCCACATCCTGTTCCAGGGACAGGAAAAGGGATCTCAACTTTGAAACGATATACAGTACTACATATTCCGTAGTATATCGAATGTTAAAAGAATGTCAAAATATGTCAGTGTAAACGAGGTTCAATCCGATTTACACTGACAATTTCCGCCTACACACCATTGATTTCGGCACAGCCGTCCGGGTAGGACCCGAGGACAAATACTCCGGCACCGCCTAACTGCGAGTGCCGCATACACCTTCGAGTCGAGTCGAAGGTGTACATGGGACTTGTGGTCAGATGGCACCCGATATACAGTACAAGAGCAAGGTCCATCTAGTTCCATTAGGACAGACAGGTGGTTCTTCGGGAAGATACTTCCCTTTCCTCAAGAAAAGCGGCACAGAGGTTTATCGACTGGTCTAAACGGGTTGATGCGACAGGTGACATCGGCATGAATGCTCAATGGTGTTTCTGTCTGTTGGAACTTGGAACCAGAACGAAAACACGCGAAGGGGGTGAGTCGGGGGACAAGAGACTGACACTTGCAACTCGAAGAGTATCGTATTTATTAATAAATAGGCAGCTATATGCGTGCGTGTGTTTGTATGAGGACCGAAACAAGAAGAAGAGGACTGAGGAATGATAATTTCTACAAGATATTGAGAATGGATGTCGGACTGTAGATATACCCGGACCTCCTAATGTAGTTGAAGCTCATTTAGTAGCAAGGAACTATTAACAATAAGTTTAACTGACTCATTGGACCCAGCGTTCTACTGCGCAATAGTGACCCGCCATAGACAGTCGGTCGCCAAACGTTATCGTCATTCGAGCGCATATGAAGCAGATTGATCAATGAATATCGGGCTACAGCGAGATGATTGTATCAACAAGTAACATTCCTGGCCGAGGCACGAAAGGGAAGAAGTCAGACGCCAAAATTCCATGTCGCGCCCATGTATCAATAATCATAGTGCCCCACCCAATTGACCACACCATAGTCCACATCCAACCCCAAATCCCACCGACACGACGGCCAGTCATTCGCTTGAACCCATATTCCAAGGCGCCACCAACGCCCATGAGGAGAAAGAATCCGGTAACGGAGCTGAGCTCCATTCCTCGTCCAAGTCCACACGCCCCGAAATCGTGCAATATCCCGGACAGAGCGAACGCACCGATGAGCGCTCCGGGTCGCCCTAGTAGTGCTCCACCGGGCCGTGACCCCAATACGATGAATATGTGCCGGAAAACTTGGTGCCAGCGGAAGCCCCAGAAATCAGCGATCGAGGTGGACATCCATGGACGGTGGAAGAACGGTGGCCATTGCCATGCTGGTTGTCGGAGGAGGATGAGGCCTATAAGCGCCATGATATGGTAAAATATGTCGATCATCGTGTAGACCATCACGGCACCGCATACGGTACAAAATGCTGCCCAGGCGTAACGCGGGACCATGCTCAGGGTCGGGTCAAAGATGGTATCTCCTCCGGGTAGGTTGACGGAGGGTCGGACACGCTGTATGAGACCTTGAGAAATGTCGAACGCTACAAACTTGAGGATCAGTTTGCCTAGGATGGTGGGGATGGACGTGGACCAGGTGGTCGATTTGGGGAATGGCTTGTACGACCACGACCATCCGATTCCGCGCATATTGAACACGAGATCAAGGGCGTCGAGGAGAACGTTCGAGATGGATAAGGGACGCTCGGTGGGGGAAGCGTGTTGGCCCTCTACAGGAGGATTGTACCTCCTGAGCGGTTTCTCGGCAATTGTCCAGGCGAGAGACCTCAGCACCATACCGAGCAACCAACCCTAAGCAGTTTCGAGCATCAGAAGGAAGGGCAAAATGAGACAATGTTCGATGACAAAATCGCACCGCCAATGCAAGGTTCCAGTGGCGGAGCCTAGCCGGACTTTCGAATCCCAATGAACTTGCTAACGCGACGGAGACGTCTCGCTCCACTGCACATTGCCAAGCCGTCCACAGAACGATGGGAAAGAGGGCAAGTCTTAAAACGATCGTGTGCGGAAGAATGGCAAGCACAGCTAGAACATAATGGAGCGAATATGGGACAAGTAACGCGAAAGTTGTGAATGGTTGGCGAGAGGTGGGATCTGGAGTGCTGGGAAGAAATTTGGATAGAGAAGACATAGTATGGGCAGTGACAATTAACTTTGTCTGCCAATCATGCAACTGGATCTCGGAGTAGACGAGTAGTCGGGTACTGCCCCTGGCCAGCTGCCAAACCGCCTTAAGATCTGTCGAAGTGAACAATCGACTATAAATACTGCAAGGGGACGTACGTCATTTTGGATGGAGATATCAAAAGCACGGTAGTTGTTCGGGACTTGTTCGGGTGTCAGGTTCTCTCAGGCTTGTTCGGGTATTGGGTTCTCTTGAGATGTAAAATCATCGTGCATCACCTTTGAGTTTGGGTTTGAGTACGGCGACAGCATCCTGCCGTAATGTAATGTAGACATGTGATGGTACCTGGACACGTGACGTAGACTAGTATTTGCGTACGCGCCCGAATATTATCGATTTTTACCCCCCTTTCTGACCTTGGTTATTTTTCATAGGTTATGGGCCCTGCTGCTCAGTCGTACTAAGTCCATGACGCCCTAACCGCCGTTCACTCTCTCCATCCCCGCTGTCAAAAGCACTTTACTGCCCTTATAATCACTCTCATCATCATTGTCATAATCATCATGATCATCGTCATCGTCTTATCACCATCATAATCACTCTCATTGCCGTCGAGCATCTTTTCATTATCGTAATCACCCCTCTTGATCATCATCGTCCTTGTCCCACGCCACGTCTCATCAATCATCATGTCTACTCCGAATGTCAGCCCCACCTTACCCGCTGTTATTGCCCCCACTCCCGATCCTACGACATCATCTTCCAACTCGCCTCTACCGCCAACCCTACCCTAGCTCCTTCAAACGATGGGGCGGATACCAATAACCAAAATTCCAACTTGTTTCTGCAAGGCATCAGACTCACTGGGCGTGTCATCACTGAACTGTCTTGGCCTACCAACCAACATCTCGACCTCGGGTCTGGGAACTGGGCGGAGTGGAGCCGGCGGGTTACCCTGCTGGCGATGAGACAAGGCTTTAGCCCTGGCTCGAAGGCATGCTTCCACGTCCCGAGTTACACACCAAATTCATCAGCAGTGCTCAAAGACAGATATTCAACACCGTACCTGTTGCTCCCCTGTTGCGGGGTAGTTGTACTCTGTACGCTCGAATCGGATCTTCTCTCGAGTATACTTCGCTCTTCCAACCCAATACGTATTGATCCACCTTTCTAGCCCATTCGTCCGTGGCAGTATCACCATCCAACTTTTGCACTTTGAAAGTGGACGCCATGTCTGACGGCACAACAAACAAGAAGCGCCATCATCTGCTTCTGGCAGGGCGGAGTTCTTCAAGTGGTGTACAACGATTGAGCCAGCTTTGGATATCCTGAAGACCCGAGGACAACAATATCGTGATCCACATTGATCGTGTTTTGAATACAGGTAAGGACCGCATCTGGGTCATTTGGATCGTAAAGGATCGAATCCACGGCCGGAAAGTTGGGAACGAAAGGGACCAAATGCAGTGGCTGTCGGTTCCGAACCGTGTCCTTGATTGAATCGATGATTGTCGATTCCCGAAAGGTGATGCGTCTAATGGGTCCACGATAGATCCACGTCGTTCGGTTGGAGCGAATCAACCCACGTATCGGAAAACTGTGTTCGATAGACATGTCAGAGAAGTGGTTCAATACCTGCCCTTTGAACATATGACCCCGAAGCGACGCTGCCCCACGCATTGCTGAAACGTTGAAGTAGAAGTCAGCGATCTCATTAGCTCTGTAAGCTTCGTATTCCTTCAGCAAGATATCCAAAGTCCATCGCGAGACGGGTTCAAAGTGGCATTCTGAGAGCAACCGTTTTGCATTGAAATTGGTTGGAAATATTTGAAAAATCATATGGGAGACGTTGGAGTTGCCGCTCGTCTTCTCGTGAAGCAGCTTCATGATGCTGTCGTGCGTTTCATTCGCAGGCTTACCCCGACAACGCGCTGCACTAGGAATTGAGCACCTATTTACAGAGCGTTGGCCGTTCTGTTCTTTGAAGTAGAAGCGGTTCGGAGAGGATCGGTTTCGCCACGGTCACTTAACTCTCCATTGCGCGTGAAGCTACCACAATTTCTGTATTCTTAAGGAGCAGCCCTGGAGGCGCTAATAGCGTGTGCCATGTATCTGCGTCCAAGGCAACGCTCTACCCTTCCACAAAGCTTTCCTAACACTTCTCTCAAGTCCAACATTTATGTGTGTGACCCTGTCGTATCGTCTACGTCCATCATCTGAACCGACACAACATACCAAATTCATCAGCAGTGCTCGAAGACAGATATTCAACACCGTACCTGTTGCTCCCCCTGTTGCGGGGTAGCTGTACTCCGTACGCTCGAATCGGCGAATATATTTCGCTCTTCCAACCCCAATACGTATTGATCCACCTTTTTAGCCCATTCGCCCTTGCCAGTATCACCGTACAAACGTTGCACTTTGAAAGTGGACGCCATGTCTGACGGCACAACAAACAAGAAGCGCCATCGCCTGCTTTTGGTAGGGCGGAGGTCTGAAAGAGATGTACCACGTTTGGAGACGCACCTGGACGTCAGGGAATGATCCGGGGTAGGCAAACGTCCTCAATATCCAGTGAGCAACCTCCGTCGTCGGCCGAGGTAGTATGCGCGGCAGGGGACGCACACGTCTCCTGTGATCACTGTCGCGGGAACGAACGTGTCGATCGAGTGATGGCAGTGAGTGAGAAAGGAGCAATGTGCCTCAGTCGGTTGGTGTCAACGGCTGCACCAACAACACCTCCTGGAACACCCTCTAGGGAGAGAGAATTCGAGGCAGGCAGGAGTGGACATTGACGGCGCGTGTGGGCGACCTCTTTCTCGCGCGCCGCACATGCAAGTCGCCGAGCGCGTGGAGGTGACGTGGGGTGTGGACGCTGTGCACCAGCAGGATGACCTACACATGGTGCTGGGCACATGGGATGGTCGTGTTCGTCGAACACATGAGGTGTGCTGTGAAAAGGTACTGTAGCGGTGGCAGCGTGCGAGGAAGGCTGTCGACGTCTAGGTTCCTCTTCCTGCATCACCGTACAACTGCACGCGAGGGAGAGAAGACGTTTAACGTCGCAAGGTTGTGTGAGAAAATAAACACGCACCTGGTCATGATATGTGGCAAAATTACACACGGCTGTGGTGCGTACAACGGCTCGCTCGTCACACTGGGAGGGAAATGCTGACCACCGAACATCGGAACTTCCGGCGTACAACGGGCAAGAGGAAAGGGGCTCGTGGAGCAGCAGCCAATGAGAATGCAGAGTTGCTTGATCGAACCAATCAGAAGTCTGGGTTGTGGCCAATCGGATGCCGAAAGACGACCACCTTGGCTTATAATGGAGAGGATGCACGCTCTTCCTCACCAATCGACACGACGGAAAATTGGTCACAAGGGGATCTCAACATATCAAATATACAATTGAAGAGGAAACCCCTCGGGAGTAGCCTCAGAGAACGTCATGCCACTTAGATTCGAAAGAATTTGGGGAGGAAGGACTCGGACAACTCGATCACTCACTTCCTTGTCCCCCAGTCGAAAAACGGTATTCTGGGCGCATGATCACGTACTTCTATGGCAGGAACCAAGTCGTCGAGCCGCCGAAAAATCCAGCGTCCCGTATCACAGACACAGAAAAACCAAGACGGTGGAATTACTGATGGTTTCTTTACAGTAACATCAAGTATTGCCATGTTGCACTCTGCGTGGTCTGAGGGGTGTCGCTAAAAAGTCATAGTCATCAACTCGGGGCGAACCAAACCGTGCACTGCAGAAGAAAAAAATAGGTGCCTTTCCAACAATAGATCATCGATGGAATGAAAGCAAAACGGCAAATCAACGATACGAGTAGGTGATGCCGAAACTCTGTAGGGGATCTAGGTGCAGACGAGCAGTCGAGTCCGAGGGTTCAACTCTGTGGTGTCTTCACGCTCATATACTGGCACATACAAAAAGTCCCACAGTTTATCTCAAGACTGCCAGCATGCAAGCGGAGCTAACTTACTAATAGTAGTGAACGGTGCATTCGGTTTGTGGGGACAATACGCTACAAGCCACACGGGATGACTAGATTCCAAACACGCAGAAACCCGAAATTATACCATACTCGAGTACAGTAATAGGATATGTATTTGTATGACTGATATGATTGCATATGAACCAGATTGATCAAGTGCTGTATGATAGATGGATATCGGATTCTCTCCGCGAGAGCGAGATGATTGCATCAATTAATGACTTTCCCGGCCGAATCCCGTACGGGAAGAAGTCGGCCGCGATCATCCCACGTCGAGCCCATGCATCAATCACCAGAGTACCCCAGGCAGTCGTCCACGCCATAGTCCACACCCAGCCCCAAATCCCACCGACTCGACGTCCAGTCACAACTTTAAACTCATACTCCAAGGCAGCACCAATGCCCATAAGAAGGAAGAATCCGCCCGCAGTGCGGAACTCCGTTCCCCGTCCAAGCCCCCACATCCCGAGATCGTGTAACACCCCCGACACTGCGAACGCGCCCACGAGCGCTCCAGGTCGCCCTAGCAGTGCAGCTCCGGGCTGTAAGCCAAAGACGACGAACACGTGCCGGAAAGCTTGGTGCCAGCGAAAACTCCAGAAATCGGTGATCGAGGTGGATGTCCACGGGCGGTCGGAGATCGGCGGCCATTGCCAGGCCGGTTGTCGAAGGAGGATACGTCCTATGAGCGTCGCGATGTGGTAATATACGTCGACGGTCGTGTACACTACCACGGCTCCGCATATGGCGTAGAATGCCGCCCAGGCACAGCGCGGGACGATGTTCAGGGTCGGGTCGAAGATGGTGTCTCCTGCGGGAACGTCGACGGATGGCCGGAAGTGCTGCACGAGGTAGTGGGAGATATCGTACACTATGAGTTTGAAGAGCAGTTTGGTTAGGATGACGAGGATGGACGTGGACCGGGTGCCCATTCTGGGGAACGGCCTTTGTGACCATGACCATCCGATTCCGCGCATATTGAACATGAGATCAAGGGCGTCGAGGAGAACGTTCAGGATGGACGAAGCGCGCTCGATGGGAGAATCGTGTCGGCGCTCCCCAGGCGGATCATCACGGTACCTCCTGAGCGGTTTCTTTGCGAACGTCCAAGAAACGGACCTCAGCGCCATATCGAACAGCCCACACTAGAGAGTTTTCAAGCGTCAGAAAATAGGGGGCAAAAGGAGAGTGTATTCAGCAACAAAATCGCAC
>WNFI01410989.1_pt1 | contig 10652 bp, 15 predicted proteins | sample 5400471 | NCBI WGS metagenome assembly WNFI01 (sample SAMN13153348, study PRJNA577476) | soil metagenome | isolation source: 100 cm saprolite on Douglas fir-dominated hillslope | place: USA:California | collected 2013-09-17 | reverse complement strand
GTTAACTTACCGAAGGTCGATCAGGAATATACTGATCAAATTCACCGGCTGCTTCAGCAGTATGGAGTGGAGACGCGCCGAACGGTCGAGAACACTGATTACAATTTGCAGGGTAAACCGTTTGATGCTTTTGTAAACGAGAAGAACCAAAATGGTGCGATGATTGTGAAGGCTGATTTGCCCGTACCGCGTGCGCTGCCTAAAGGTATATTCAGTAATGAGCGCCCAATTGATACTTGGACTGTCGATCAGTATCGTGACTTCGCAACGATGCTTAAGTCCCTCGATCACAACGGGCGCACGGCCAAACAGATTGAAATGGCTGGAAAACGCGAGGAATACTATAAAGTCATCGACGACATCGCAAAGAACCTCGATAGGCTAGAAAAGAATAACTTCAACCCGGATACAAAAGGGTTGATCTCCGGCCTGCGTATGATTGGGCGCGCGGTTGACTCGAGATTACTCAAGGCTGAGAAGCTGATTGATTGGATTGATAAAAAAGACCCGCTCGGTGCGTTCAACTCCTCAGTGCTCCGCGGGCTGATCGAGGGTGAGCAGAGTAAAGGAGATATGATAACACGGCTCGCCGGAATGGCAAACGAACTTCCAGGCGATCGTGCGTGGGGAAAGGCGCTTGATGAAGCGACAACCAACAAGGAGTTGCTAGATTGGGAAACCGGTAAGCCGAAGCAGTTATCGAATGAGAATAAGATCGCGATTGCGTTGAACTACGGGAACCGTGGAAATCGACGTGTGATGCTGGAGTCTTATCATTGGACAGAGGCCGAGGTCGAAAGCTATCTCGCTCGCGAGTTAGCACCGATGGATAAGGCGATGGTAGACGGTTTGCATGGACTGTTCGAGCCGCTTGCGCCGCTGGTTGAGAAAGCCACCTCGTCGAGGTCTGGTGTTGCGATCCCGCTTGTCGAACCATCACCGATACTTGGAATGAAAGGTGGATACTATCCGTTAGTGCATGATTCGCGCGCGAAGTTGCTTGGCCAGCAGGTCTCGACTGACCTGTTTCAAAAAACGAAGTTTGATCCATTACCGACAGCGCCAGCGCTCAAACAACGAACAGGCCAAGTCTATCCAGTAGATTTATCCTTGAATAACATTCATAATATCTTGTCCCGCACTACCCATGCTGTGTTTATGCAAGACCCTGTGATTAATGCGAACAAGGTGATCTCTGACCCGATCGTGCGCGAGGGAATTGCGAAAGCATTCGGGCCTGAATATGTGCAGATGTTGGATAAATGGATTAGAGATATTGCAGATAATGGTGGGTCGGATGTGGGCTTTCACGATGATAAGGCGGCGTGGTTAAGTCGAAACCTACGGCAGAATGTGACTGTGCAGTTAATGGGGTGGAAAGCCTCGACAGCATTGATTCACGGCGGTTCGGCTGGTATGTCGTCTATCTACGAATCATTTAAACTTCACATGCCTGAAGAGGCTGCAGGCAAAGCTTTGGTTCTGGCACCGGCGCGCCTTGTCCAAAATATGAAAGAACTTGGGCTTGGACAGTTTTTACCACAGGCCGCTCAAAAATTCTTTGGTAGTCAAACAAATATGTTTGATACGTTTAATTTTGTGTATGAAAACTCAGGTGAAATGCGGAACCGGCAGCGGTCGCTGCAAAAGGACTTTGGTTTTCAGTTAAATAAAATCGTGAACTCAAGCACGATCGACGATCTCGCTGTCCTGCGAAATATGCATCAGAGTTATTCAATGGCGATGGTGGCCTATCTCGATCAGTTGACAGCGGTGCCAGTTTGGAAAGCGGCCTACGATAAGGCTACCGTGGATGGCGTGGAACATCCTGATGCTGTGTTTATTGCGGATAAGACTGTACGCGAAGCGCATGGTTCAGCAAGTTTGGTCTCGCGCGCCAATATTGGTCGAGGCGAACTTAATAAGTGGTTAACAATTGCCTATAATGGGTATTGGAACCATAACTATAATAAGATGCGTGAGGCCGCAAAAGAAACCTTTACCAATGATGAAACACTTTCAGCTGCACAGCGAGTTGCGATCGGCGCGGGCTTTATGACTGCAATGATTGTGGCTCCGGCGCTGATACATCACGCAGTTCGTGGGGAAGAGGCAAAGACAACTGGCGATGCAATTGCAGGGATGTTGTTGTCGCAGTTTGGTGGCACTGTACCGATTGTCAATTCACTAACCTACAGTATGATACATAACCGCGATCCATCTGTGTCACCGCTTGATGAGGTTTTAAAAACCGCGTCGAATGTGGTTAAAGACCAGTTCGCGGCGAATCCAAAGCACACAGCGCGGCACCTTGCACAGGCGCTCGGTTATTTTACTGGGCTTCCACCAACCAACCAAGCCATTGACTCGTTCTCTTTCATGAACGACGTTCTGCATCAGCAACAGGACCCTAAAACTGTACAGGAATGGGCGCGCGGTCTTATGACCGGCAAATCACAACCAAAGGTACACTGAGATGACAGTCACCACCACTTCAACTAAGGTCGTTGCACAGGGAAACGGCGCAACAACAGTTTGGCCCTACGCCTTCATCATCCCGGCCACGACCGATTTAATCCTTTCTGTAATTAATATTGCCTCTGGTGATTTAACAATCATTGCGCCTGGCAATTATTCGGTCATTGGGCTCGGTAATCCGATCGGCGGGGCTGTGACATACCCACTTAGTGGTGCGCCATTATCATCTGCTTTTGAGATAGTAATCGAGCGGCTGGTGCCTGAACTACAGCAAACCGATCTCGTTAATCAAGGCGGTGCTTACCCACAAGATATCGAGGATGCACTCGATTATTTAACAATGATAACACAGCAGTTACAAGATCAAGTTGATCGCTCGATCGTGTTTGCAGTGGATACTACTGGACCGCTGCCGTTATCAACAATCGGCCAACGCAAGAACAAATTGCTTGGCTTCGATACCGATGGTCTACCGATTTATGTGCTCGGCCCGTCGTTCGTTGGGGGCACCGATATCGGTGCCGCTTATATATCAACACAGGCAGTTGCCTCTATTACTACTTTTGCAGGCTCAGTTATTTCACTGACAACGGGTGGGAGCACCGTAGCCGGTGATGGTGGCGATAATCGTTTCCGGCGCGGGAGTAGCGTTGGCGAGGGCGCGTTTCAAGATGGCTCCGGCGTGTGGTGGGAAGCTGAGACTACACCATATCCCCAAATTTATGCGTGGCAACATGGCGTGCCCGGCGATTCTACCGATCAAACGGCGGCACTGCAAAAGATCGTCGATAATCTTCCGATTTATGGCGGCGAGATTTATCTTCGTGGTGATGTTCAAATCACCGGCCTGAATATGAGTCACAAGACAGGCATCAGGATCATCGGTGCTGGTGGTTCAGCCAACGCGGTTGGTCCACTGGCGCGAATCACAGTAACTGCAGGAGCCATTGGAACTGGAAATTGTGCTATCAATTGTCGTACGACGGCCTATATGCATTTCGAAAACCTTTATATTTTTGCCACTGACACGACGTTTAATGGCAGGTTAATAGACTTTGGACCGGTGGCACCTGTGCCCGGTGACGATGCTGCCTATATGTCGATCGATAGTTGTATTATTGCATCACGCCATGGAGGGTCGGCGAATTGTATTCTGCTGTCGCTTTACGGTGCGACCGATGGAAGATTTGCTAATATTCAATTCGACTCTTATGGAACCTGTATTAAACTGCAGGACACTTTTGGACTGCAATTCTGTAATCAACATAACTTCACAGAATGCTCGTTTACTCCAGGTGTTAATTATCCTATTCGCGGTTCCGGTGATGGTATTACCTTTAACAGTTGTAACTTTAATCCAGGATCGGATGGTCTTGGCCGTGCTATTCAAACCAGCACTGTTCAAGGGTTTAGAGGTTTTACTGTCGAAGGTTGCACAACTTACGACTCTTCTGTTGGTGGCGCTGTTTGGTTCTATTTTAATCTTGGCGCCGGTCTAAGTTTTCAACATAATTTTATCAGCACCGTGCTTGGCTCTTACGTTATGAGCCTTGGTGGCTACGGTTATGGTGCTGGTGATCCGCAAATTAATGGTCTGCTTGGTTTTAATATCAGCAGTAATGATTTTGAAGGTGGAACGGCAGCCATTACATTTGCTGGTACGATTGTCGATAAGACCAACGCTAGAGGCGGAATCATTGGCGGCAATCGTGTCAGTAATGGCGTCACTAGTATCTTAGTTCAAAACGTCGTTAGTGCTCAACAATTAGTTTTGCTGCCAAATAGTCTTTATGGAAATCCGTTGGGTTATGGAGCGCATTTTACAGTCGTTGGCTTGCCGGCTTATGCTAGCTATGCAGCAGCAGTGGCTGCTGGATTGACGACTGGACAATGTTTCATATTGACGACAACCAGTGCTCTGACCGTAGTTTAGGTGCTATGATGGCTGAAATTTGGAGATTAGCTCTTTCATTAGACCACTTGCGGAGCCAGATTAACGCGAAGTGGCCCGATCGATCAAAGGACTCTGATGGTTCGATTGGTGACGCTCGGCATCAGAAAGAAAGCTCGAGTGACCATAATCCGTGGATAACTGATTCACCGGGGCCGAACGTGGTTTCAGCTATTGATATCACACATGACCCGGCGCACGGTTTCGACTCGTATAAGTTTGCGGATATATTATTGCATAATCAGGACCCACGTCTGAAGTATGTGATCTCGAACCGACGAATTGGCTCGGGGCCAAATGGGCCGTCGCCTGGAGTGTGGCGGAAATATACTGGATCAAGTCCACATGATCACCACGTTCATATCTCGGTTGTGAGTAAGAAGGCTGGCTTTGATAATGTGAGTGATTGGAAGATTGATGATATAACGACTGTAGTTAAACCAACTGTGCCAATGCCGACTCCCGTGAAGATAGTACCAAGGCCAGTCACACCAAAACCACAGCCAGTCGATGCTGTGGATAAACAACTCAAAGACCTCGAACCAAAGTAACCGACACTGAGCGGTATCTCAGTTGAAAGGAAGTCAAATGAACTCAACTCAGCTTCAGACTCTTGCGGCACCGCTCGTTACGTTCTTTGCTGGACTTCTCGCCGGCAAGGGCGTATTTGGACTAGACGCCGGTTCTTGGACTACCATTATTGGCGGTCTCGCTGGAACAGTGGCCACTATTTGGGGCGTTGTCGCCACCAGAAAAACGGCACTGGTTTCTACCGTCGCAGAGATGCCGGAAGTTAAATCGGTGACGCTTACACCATCAGCTCCGAATACACTGGTTGACGCCACACCGGCGAACGTGACCAAGTAAGTGTTTACTTACGCAAGCCTTGCACTCGCGATCCTTAAGTTTGTTAACAATCTGATGAACTATATTGACCGCGAGGAAATGATAAAGGCTGGAGCGGATGTGGAGATTGCAAAAACCTCCGCATCCATTCTTTCCAAAACTCAGGCCGGTAAAGCAATCATGGAGAAAGTCAATGCGATGTCTGATAAAGATGTTAATAACGGGCTCGCTAGTCTTGAGCCTAAGTAACTGCGCTCAACTTACGGATTCGTTTTGCCAAGTTTACAATAAGGTGATCGTTGCAAAAGGCGACGGCGCGATCTCGGCAACGCAGGGAGTGAAGCGACGTATTCTCGCGAATGAGCTTACTTACCGCGATCAATGTAAAGTTGGCTCATGAAATGAGTTGGGAAGCTATTGCGGCCTTTACCATGCTTGGTATTACGGCTATAACCTCGCTTGTCTTAATGATGCGTGGGCTGGCGAGGATGGAAACCAACCATCGAGTTTACTTCGAGAAACGATTAGGAGAAATGCAGAATGTACTGCATTCTGATATAAACGACTCTCGTGAGATGTTTGGAGAAAGTATTAAGGCCGTTAAAGAACACTCAATACAGGCACATTTTAAATATGACGCTTTAATGATAGCACACCAAAAATTAGAATTGTATCTTCGCGATCACTATGTAGAGATTGATTCATTTAATGTAGCACTTGCTCGTATTGAAAGGACCATGGACAGTATTGATTTAAAGGTCGATAATTTAATTTCTCGTAAGGCTTAGGCCTTCGGCGCTGGTTCATAACAGTTCATCCCGTTTACCATCACCAGTTTAATAATTCCCGACCGCACCATGATTTCAATCACCTTCATTATATTATGTGAAGGCACGCGATTTCGCAAGAAATTAACCACACGATGCTCACTAATCGGCTTTTTCTCTTTTGCGTGCATTCGGAAGATGAAGTCCCAACAATCGTCGATCGCGACGCTATCACCGGATATGCCCATTGAGTGGAAGATATCTACGATATTCACTTCAGCGTTAAGCAACCAACCAAGCGCGCGCTGATAATCTTCAAGTTCAATCGTAAGTTCGTTCGATCTGGAGATCGAGGCGATCATGCAAAGCTTTATCGTGTGGGCCAACCGTCGCGTGTTATAGTGAGTGAGTTTATTGTGCTCGGGAACTGGGGGTAATCCGGCTCGGTTCCATTTAGTAATCGCCAGTGCAGCTTCCGGCGACCAACTAAACCTTCCGTACAGTCTACCAATACTCTTGAGATCGTGCAGGAGATCGAGGTAGATTTTTTCAAGTTGACTATACTGAGACTCATCACCGAATAGTTCGGTGAATACTGGCTCTCCACAGTAGATGAAAATCGTGCGAGCGGTGAAGCCTTGATCCCATCCGCCTTCGGGGAGGAAGGAGTTGAGATAAGAAGGAGTAGTGCCACCGATAATGCTGAGGTGTGGGTGGTCAATTTTAGTGTGGATATTTTTTCCGGTGCGACGGCGCTCTTCATAGTGTTCTCCATCGTAGAATTTTTGAAGGCTGTTCATAAATAGAGGGTCATATACCGGGAGGAATACGCCAAGTTCCGACGCAACAGCTGTGAGATAATGAAATTGTATGAATGAGGGAAACTCATTGGGGCGAATGATTTTACGGTTAGCCAGTACGAGCGAATCCACGAGACTTGCTGCGGACACCGAGGATGGTGCCACATAGATATCCGGTACAGCACGGAGGAACCTTTCAACTTGAGATAGCACAGCGGATTTACCAACTCCTGGTGGTCCGACAAGGATGGTGTAGAGATTAGGATAAAGATTGCTTCCTTTTGTGTGGACCCAAAGTCGCCGCTCCATAACTCCACTAAGTATTCCGATTGCAGCCCATTGTCGAAAGATATGTGGGGAAGCAAGGACATTAGAATACTCGCTGAAGGATGTTATCCAGTCGCTTAAGCGACGGCTCGTCTGGGGTCCGGTTCCGGCTATCATCTCCACCCCATTTTTTAAGTCCATCTGGATTTGTTTTTGCATCATACTTGGCCCAGTTCCAGCCAGATTGGGCCTCTGATGGTATTATCAAGGTGCGGCCGTTGTTGAGTTGAATTGGGACTTTGATTGTTTCAATGAGAATGGGAAGGATTTCGGCTTCGAGGTGTTCGGGGTACTGGACTAAGATCGCATCGTGGATTTGAAGAAGAAGCTGGCAGATATTAAGGCGCCAAATTCTAAGCATCCCCTGATTAAGAATGTCTCCAACAGCACCTTGTGGTCCGTAGGCGATAGCTTCTCGAACTGTAGCATCATCATTGCGTCTACCAAAGAACCAACGACGACGACCAGTAATAGTGGTAAGATTACCAGTCTGAAGAAGTTCACTCGCGACCGCTCCGTGCCATCTTTGGTGGGCGGGGAAGGCTGTGAAGTATTTTCGCTGGAACTCGAAGATAAGTTTGGTATCGAGCTTGGTATGTTTGGCCATTGTGTAGGGTTTACCGTTATAATTAGTTCCGTGGCCGAGAATCTTCGCCATATGTCGATACGAGTGCTCACGGTAGAAAGGTCTCTCAGCAGTGGCGCGATCCCCTTTGATATCTCCAGTCCAAGGCAATTCAGTCCACGCCAGTCTACAAACCGATGTGTGTAAATCTCCACTCTCACACGCATCGAGATATCGTCCGTCTCCGAAGAGATTCCATTCAATGGCTCCGACAAGTCTGCTCTCCGCTTGTTCGAGGTCGATGTAGGCGAACTTCATTCCAGGGTCGGCTATAAACGGTCGGCGAAGTCGTTCCTCAAGATTTTGGAGATTACCTCCAGTTCCAAAATCAGAGAGCGAACTCGAGAATCGACCAGTTGTAGTTCCAGCGATGTTATAGGAAGTCCGCATTCTTCCATCATTGTCAATACTTGTTTTAAGTACTCCAATTTTTTTAGATATATCCCGGAGTGCAAGGATATGAGAGATGATTGGTTGGGCATTGAAGTATGTCTCCAGTTTTTCGAGTGCGTCTCGGTCGGCGGTGATGGTGAAAATACCCCTAGCATTGCGTTTCTTCTGCGGTGGCAGGCCCATTGTTTCGTAGAGCAGCTTCTTCAACTGCGCTGGGCTGTTCCAGTTAATCTTCAACCCGATCCCTTCTTCGAGTATGCGGTTAAGGTTCGACTCGATGAGTCGCAGGTCGTCTGTATAACTTGCAATAGTTCGCTGTCGCCATTGCTCGTCAACACGAATACCTCGGACTCGCATATCAAGCACTGGAGCCTGAAGCGACTTGGAAAACTCATATGTGTGACGAGTGATATTGTCCAGTTGTGGTTTAATGACACTTAGGATCTCCGTGGTTAGGCAGCAGTCTAAGGCATTGTAGACCCAATAACGCGTCTCCTCGTCCATTTGTGCGATGGACTCGGGGGTTAGTTCGTGAGTGTTTATCGCCCTCACTTTAGAATTTCCTCGTCTCGCTTTTCACGCAACCACCGCAGATGAATCGGCTTCCCAAGTTTTGCAGCCTTCACAATCCCGATGACCATCCCACGGGTAATTCCGTTATCACAGTAGACGGCGATATAATCCGTAACCTCCAACCAGTTATCGGCGGCGGTGATACCACGTCGGCGCTGTTCGGGGATGGTGTCGTCCAACAAACCTTTCTGGGTATAAAGCAAGTGACTGGCGTAAGGTGATTCTTCCCGAGACAAGCAATCAAGCACGCACTCACGAGCGTATTTAACATTAGAAAAACCTCCTGCGAATGGACTTTCAACTATAACGCGCATAGAGATTTAATCTGTCTTGCTAAATCAATAATATCAATCGATGCGTTACTGTCTGAACACCAAAGAATTCCAGGCTCAGATTCAGAATCAAAACGAGCTTTATAAATCTCCCTTGCTAATAGTCGCACAAGAGGCGAGCCGTTTACATACCACTCACAAGAATCAAGACTCCACATTTTATTTCCTTCCTAGAGTTACGTTAGTCTCAACCCGCACATCAAAATTTGAAAATGTCCAAATCTCTTTTGTCTCTTGAATGAAACAGACCCACATCAAATCGGCCTCCGGTCCGTGGTCGATCAGGAACTTAGCGATACCTTGGCCCTTTGGGGTCTGGAGCCAGATTAGTTGGGTGATTTCGAGGATCATTACGAGCCGTCACCATCTTTCGCATCACGCTCCCAGATTAGTTGGGTGATTTCTACGATTACCAATTCTTCAGTTGGATATCTTTCTAAACATCTTTGCATAAAACTTTCAGCATCTTTTATACTGCCAAATTTATCAGCATATATTATATCCATTAATGAAACTGACATTCCACCTGAATCAATCTCAGTATGAACGAATAAAGCCTTATTTTTTGATTTAATAAAAAAGCTCATTTTTCCCTCTTTACAGTTGGATCGCGCCGGTTCAACAACTTCCACGACGACTCATTTGTGTAAACTGATCCGAGAAAGCCCAGCCCCTTTAACGACTCCGGTTGTAGCGCGTGGTGCAACAGCATCGTGTCATCTTCATAATTCACTACGGGGATTCCGTATTTCGTCCAGAGGAAATTAATATCATATAGGCCGTTCTGCGCGACTTTGGGCACTGTTGTACCGAGAACTCGACGGACAAATCCCCACGCCAGTACCTCAGCCGCGTGGGTGGGCCAATAACTTCCCATGTGTCCTGAATTATGATCTCTTCGATTATCGCGAAAAGGGACAACAAGCGCTGTTTGCGAGCTGGTGCTCTGATTCGCGGTTGGCCTTTACAAGGTCGAGGACGGTTACGGGTCGAAGGGACCAATCGCGGAGGACCGCAGCGGGATGGAAAGTTGGAATTACTTTTCTTCCACCATATCCGTTTGATCGACTTCCTGAAGTGACTGTACCTCTGATTTTAGATATACCACTTTGACCGACGATTGCCCAGCTTGCGGTATTTCCAAGAGCGATCGTAATATTGGGATTGATCTCGGCAAGCTCGTGCTGGAGGCGTTGTAGCTCATTAAGGTATTCAGCGCGGATATATTTTCCGGTTTTGACAGGTCCAAGTCTAGTAATACCGTTATCTTTATCTGTGCAAAGATTTTCGACATCATTCCCTCCAGGTGGTCGCAGGTTAAAAACATTAGTGAGGAAGCAATCGGCGCGGTGGATTCCGGCTTCTTGCAGCATTTGATTAAGTTGCCAGCCTGCGGCGCCCACAAACGGCATGCGCTGGGTCTCTTCCTCGGCTCCCCAGGCTTCGCCGACGATACAAATTTTATACTGGCTCATTTATCCGGCCACCTCTTTAGAATTGTAGTACATTGAATTATAAAATAAAATAATTGATCTCGTGTTAGTGGAATTGTTCTACCAT
>WNFI01356822.1_pt1 | contig 10652 bp, 6 predicted proteins | sample 5400471 | NCBI WGS metagenome assembly WNFI01 (sample SAMN13153348, study PRJNA577476) | soil metagenome | isolation source: 100 cm saprolite on Douglas fir-dominated hillslope | place: USA:California | collected 2013-09-17 | reverse complement strand
ATAATCCAACGCCATGGACGAAGGAAGAAACCGACAAGGTTGCGGTGGAAATCAAGAAGCGCGCAATGAAAGACCCGGAGTTTCGGGCCCTCGCTTTGTCCAACCCTCACGCCGCCGTTGCCAAGATCAATTCCACTCCCTTTCCCAGCGGCTATAAGGTACGGTGCATCGACCAAGCTGGCTACAACGTAACCGTCCTGCTGCCCGACCCCGTCTCCAGAGTGGAGGAGTTGTCGGACGCGGAACTCGAGCAAGTGGCTGGAGGAAGCCGAAACAACGTCATCCTCTGACGAAGTACACGCCCCTCACGCCGATCATCCGTGTGGCCGAACCGCGGGAGATATCACGGGATAAGGGAGCCTCTAACTGGGGACGGGTCGGGAACTCCGGTGTTTAGCTTAGTTCAAGCGGATTTCCCGACCCGTCACCCATTTTGGTTGCAACATGTACAGTTTACGGAGTCTTTCCGGGCAAGAAGTGGCCGGCTTCAGCGAGTTTACGTTCCCGTACTATCGCGCGGTCCTGAACGAGATGTCGCTTGGCGGGCGGATGGTGGCTGTCGGGGCCGTTCTTCCGCAGGAGCCAGTCGGCTTGGCGTTCGCGGAATTGAAGGATAACCTCAAGACCGCGGTGATTCGGTCGATTGCGGTTGCTCCCCAACAACGGCGAATCGGAATCGGTACTGCACTGCTCCGCCGGGTCGAGCGCGAACTGAGCGCGCGCGGATGCGGAATCGCCGAAGTCATCTACATGGCCGGGCGGCCCTCTACCCCCGCGCTGGAGAGTTTGTTGAGAAGCAATGGCTGGCCAACGGCGACTCCCAGGCTGATGATTTGTACCAGCGATTTCGAGCTGCTCTCCCGGGCGCCTTGGATGAAGCCAACAGACTTCCCTCCGGCGTTCGACGTTTTTCCCTGGAAGGATCTGACCTCCGCCGACCGTGCCGACCTATTGGAGTGTCAAGAACGCGAGCTGTTGTATCCCGAGGCTTTGAGTCCGTTCGCTCACGAAGATCTGACGGATCCAACCTGCAGTTTTGGGCTTAGACACAAGGGGCGGCTCGTCGGCTGGTGCATTGTCCAGCAATTCGGCGCGGGTACGCTGCGTTGCAGTTCCCTCTTTGTGCGAAAGGAATTCGAGGCCCAGGGCCGGGCCATTGCTCTATTGGCGCGGTCGGTTCATGCAACCCCCGACACCGGCAGACCCAATTTCATTTTTGACGTTTCGTTTGAGCGGCCGCGGATGATTCGGTTTGTACGACGCCGGATGGCGCCGTATTTGAAATCGATTCGGATCACGAATGAGAGCAGGAAGAAGCTCACGGGTGTGGCGGCATGACACAAACCCAAAGCAATCCGATTCCCCTGGTCACTGTGGAAGAACATCACGAGGCCTTTTACGTCTGGAACTATGCAGTGCGAAAAGGTTGGCTGATGGCCTCGGGGAATACGCTGCTGCATGCGGACTCCCACGCCGATCTGTCGCTACCCCGCTTGCGGCGACCGCTGGAATCAATCGGGGATCTGGCGGACTTGGCCGAATTCACTTATCAAGAACTCAACATCGGCAATTTTATTTGGCCGACCGTCTACCAGGGGCTGTTCAGCCGGATACTCTGGGTCCGTTACAGGCACAAGCTGGCCGAAGGGGGCTGGCGCAGCGTTCTGATCGGCGCCAAGAACCACCACAAAACCGAGTTCTTTACGGCTTCCTCTCTCGCTTCCACGCCCTATGGGGCGGCGACGGACGTTCGGAGCATTGAATACGCTCCGGTCACGACCCAGGAATGCCTCAAAACCGACCAGCCCGTGGTCATTGACGTCGATTTGGACTATTTCTGCTGCAACGAGCATCCCCGACTGCCCGTGCTGGAAGTTGAGACGACGAAGGCTGAGTACGACAAATTCACGCACGATCCGTATCACTTCTTGCGCATCGCGGGCGGCAAGGTGTCCGTGATCGCCCGGGATGAAAGATATTTCTTCGTCTATGACGATTTCCCCTATCGTGACGATCCGGAACCACCGTGCAACCCGATTGATCGGGACGAAATTCAAGAACGAATCATCGATTTCATGAACTACCTGCGCTCCTATTCCATCACGCCACCCCTTATTCTGATTTGCCGTTCGGTTTACAGCGGATATACCCCCCGGGAGCACAGTCGCTTTGTGGAAGAGAGTCTGACCCAACAGCTCGGAGAGTTATACAGCCTCCAGACCTTTTCAATTCAGGATTTGTTGGCGGTCGCAACCGCAGAAAGGAGCAACCGTCTTGCCGCTTACTCACGCTGAAGCTTTTGCGTCCGGGGAAACAGCGCCGCCGGAACCCTCGGTCGGTTCTTTCCCGAATATCCCCATCGAGAGCCAGAGGGCGCTCAGCCTTGAAGAATTTTCGCACGAGTACTTGCGAGGGTGGGGAAAGCCGGCCGTCGTCACTGGCGCTATCGATTCCTGGCCGGCACGCTATAAGTGGACGTTTGACTTTTTCGCCGAGCGCTACGGAACGGAAACGATCCTGGCCGTGGATGACCAAATTAAACCGACAGTGGGAAGGCGCGTGGAGTTTAGTGAGTTTCTCGTCTACTGCCAGTCTCCCTCACTAAGCATCCTCGGAGAAGTTTCTACACCGCGTCCACTTTACGCCAGCTATCGCCCGTTTTCGAAGCATCCCGAGCTTCTCGATGACTTCCATCAGCTCAGCTTCGTCAAGAACAGCTTCCTTCAGCTGAAAGGTGAATTGCAAGACTGGTACAACGAGAGCTTTGGATGGCTTTTCTTCGGACCCACGGGAACCGTAACCCCGCTGCATGTGGACCACTTCATGACTCACTCCTGGCTGGCCCAGTTGGCAGGACGCAAGCGAGTTCTGCTTTTTTCTCCGCAAGATGTTGACCGTATTCCAGGCTTGAGTCCCGCGGGTGCTTTGTTGCCCGACCTTTTCTTCCAGAAGGAAGATCGCCCGGCCCACCCCGAGGTTGAAAGTTATTCCTCACCTGGAGCGGTGCAGACGTACGAAGCGATCATCGGCCCCGGAGAGGTGATTTTCATTCCGGCGGGTTGGGCCCATACCGTCACTTCGCTCGAGCCGTCTATCACCATGTCGTTTGACGTTGTCAATGAATTCAATCTCATCCCCCACCTGATGATGATCTGCCGCAAGCTGCCGCAATGGAGCCAAAAAATCAACACGCCCACTTTCCGCAGGGCCAATCAGGTTCGGTGGTCGGCAAGAGATTTTTCATTCCTTGATACTTCACCTCCACGGGCAAGGCAAAGCGCCCGTGACCTGCAAGGCTCGAGGCGGAAATGAAAGTGGATTCTCAGAGGCATGTGGCGACTGGTTTCCGGGCTCTTGGAATCCTGCTCCTCGCGCTCGCGGTATCCGCCTGCGATAACCTGCTGGCTCAGGAACCGGCTCCGGTCCCTTCGACCCCAGCGTCAGGCATCACCCTTCTGGATGCGGTGAGGTCCACGCTGGTCAACCAGCCTCTCTTGCGAATTCAAGAACAGCAGGTAAACATAAGCAGGGGCATAAAGCAGCAGGCTTCAGGGCAATTCGATACTTCGCTCGGCAGCAGTGTCATCCAGAGCCGCACGAATACCCCGTTAACTTTATATCTGAAGCAGCAGGCTTTGCTCAACGGCACACCCACTAATGACCTTGTCACCAACCTCACGACTTACAATGCCAATGCCGGCAAATTATTCCGAAGCGGCATCTCCGCCAGCATCGTGCTCGGGGTGACCCGGGATTTGGACAACATCACGCAAGGCGGCGGTATCAATGGCTCACACCTCGGCCTGGTGGTGAACATCCCGTTGCTGCGCGGCTTGGGCAGTGAGGCAGTGGCGGCGCAGGAGGGTGCGGATGCCCTGGAGGTTGAAGCCAGTCAGCTGGATCTGGACCAGTTGATTGCCCAACTGATGGCGAGCGCCGCCTCGAGTTATTGGAACTTTGTCGCGGCTCACCAGAACCTGAGGATTGCCCAGGATTCGGAGCAACGTGGAAAATCCTACGTCGAGAATGTTCAGGCCTTCATCGACGCAGACCGCGTGCCCCGAAGCGATATTCACGAGGTCACTGCGAATCTGGCCGCGCGAACAGCCACCCGGATCGCTGCCGAACACCAGGTGGAGTCGGCCCGGCAACAACTAGCCCTGGATATGGGACTTCCCTCCGAGCAGATGTTGAGCCTGCCGGATCCGCGAGATGACTTTCCCAGCCCCGAAAATCAACCGCTCCCCGCGAACGAACCCACCGCGATGCAGTACTACCTGGGGGAATCGTTGAAGCGGCGCGCCGATTTTCTGGCTGCGGAAAAACGATACGCGGAAGCACGCAGGCTGTTAGGGGGAGCCAAGAACCAGCTTCTCCCCAGCCTGGATTTGAGTGTGAGCACCGGTTACAGCGGCCTGCGGGAGGGGAAAAATGTAGAGCAGTTTTTCGGCGCGCCATTCCGGGGTGTGCAGGGCGTGGATGCCGCGCTCGCCATCAACTACAGTTTCCCGCCACGCAATGATATCGCTCGCGGGCAGGTGGTGCAGAGCGTCGCTGCTGTCAATCAAGCGCTTCTCCGTAAGACTCAGATCGCCGAAAGCATCACGGCGGCTGTATCGGTTGCGGTGGACGGAGTTCGCGCCGCCGCTGGGCAAGTTCAGAAGGCGGTCGACTCGGTGAATTCGTTCCAGTTGGCTCTGACCGCCGAACGCGAGCGGTACCGGATGGGGATTAGCTCAGTGGTTGAGGTTCTGACAGTCGAAGACGCTCTGACCACCGCATTGACCAACCAGGTACAGGTGCGATTGAGCTTCTCCCTCGCCCTGATCCAGCTTCGCTTCGCGACCGGCACATTGATCGAACTGAACAAGCCCGTCCAGATCGTCGACGGAAGTATCTTCTTAATCATCCCCTTTGCGGCAGGGCCGCAAGGGCACTAACCGGGAGCCGAGGATGAACACAAACTTATTTCGCAAGGTTTCGCTGGAGCGGTTGGCCTCACCGGAGCAGTTGGACCAACTCCTGCGCGTGACCAGCCCGAAAGGCTGGGTTGGGCTGTCGGCGCTGTTCCTCTTGCTGGCTACTGCAGTCGTTTGGGCATTTGCAGGCAGCATCGCTACCAAGGCAAGCGGCCAGGGCGTGATCGTTCGCACCGGTGGTGTGCTGAGTGTGGTCTCGCGCGGCTCTGGACTCATCCTGAGTCTCGACGTCAAAGTTGGAGACAAGATCCGGGCAAACCAGATCGTCGCCAGGATTGCCGAACCGGTTTTGGTGGAAAAAATGAAAGCGAGCCATGAGGCTCTGGCAGAAGCCCGCCAGGCGCGGCAACGCAGCCTCGAGATCCGCAAAAACGGAACCCGATTGAGCCAGGAGGCGCTGCAGCGGGAGAGAGCCAACGCTCTGCGGCAGGTGAAGGAGCTCGAGGAACAAGCCAAACTCGCGGCCGAAGACATCCCGGTCGAAGAACAACTATTGGCCAAAGGGCTGGTTACCAAGCAGCAAACCATCGCGACCAGGCAAAAACTGATTGGCATCCAGGGACAGATTGCCAGCATGCAGGCCCAGATCAAGCAACTCGACGCGCAACAGTTCTCGATCGAGGCGGCCAACTTGCAGGCGGATGCGGAGATGCAAGCTCGCATCTCCAATCTGGATCGCGATGTGGCCGGCATGGAACAGGAAGTGAATCTGGCGGAAAATGTGGTCAGCCCCTACGGAGGAGAGGTCCTGGAAGTCAAGGTCGATGCGGGAGGCGCAGTCGCTGCGGGACAGCCGATCTTGAGCATCCAGCCCGACGCTCACAACCTCGAACTGCTGGCTTACCTCCCATCGGCACAAGCCAAGGACGTGAAGAATGGAATGGAGGTCCAGGTCTCGCCGGCCACCATTAAGCGGGAAGAATTTGGCTTCATGAAGGGGAAGGTCGTGTATGTCTCCGATTATCCCGTCACCTCAGCGGCGCTGATGCGCAATTTCCAGAATGAGATGCTGGTAACCGCCCTTACCGCCAATGGACCGGTGACCGAAATCCGCGTGGTGTTGGAAGTCGATCCGAGTGTGTCCAGCGGTTTTCACTGGTCGACGCCGAAGGGGGCGCCGGTTGTCATCTCCAGCGGCACGATCTGCAACATCGACATTGTCACTCGCCGGCAAAAGCCCGCCACGCTGGCGCTTCCCTACGCTAAAGAAAAGCTGGGGCTGGGTTAGGAGCGATATGGCCATGACCACGCCAGCCGCTGAGAGTTCTTTCAAGCAAGGCCGCGGAAGTCTGTTCAAGCGATCGCGGCTCAGAACTCCGACGGTTCTCCAGATGGAGGCGGTGGAATGCGGCGCCGCCGCACTCGCCATCGTGCTCTCCCATTGCGGCCGTTATGTGCCGCTCGAGCAACTGCGTATTTCCTGCGGCGTCTCCCGCGATGGCAGCAAAGCCAACAACATGTTGAAAGCGGCACGCGCCTTCGGTCTGATTGCAAAGGGTTACAAAAAGGAATTGGAAGAACTGCGTGAGTACTGCGTCCCTTTCATCGTGTTCTGGAATTTCAATCACTTTGTCGTCGTACAGGGGTTTGGCCGTAAGAAAGTCTTTTTGAACGATCCGGCCACCGGCCCCCGATCCGTCACCGCGGAAGAGTTCGATCAATCGTTTACGGGTGTCGTCCTGGTATTCGAGAGAGGCCCGGAATTCAAGAAAGGAGGCGAGAAACCAAGTTTATTCAAGTCTCTGAAGAAGCGTCTTCCGGGAGCTCGGTTGGCCCTCACTTACGCCGTGTTGGGCACTCTGGCGCTGGCCCTCCCCAACCTGGTGATTCCGGCCTTTTCCCGGATTTACGTTGACGACTTCCTGGTCACAGGCAAGGTTACCTGGCTAAAGCCCCTGTTGCTGGCCATGACCATCGCCCTCATCATGAAGGCGTTCGCCACTTACATCCAGCAACAGGCGCTGCTGCGCCTGGAGATGAAGCTCTCCCTGAGTTCCTCCAGCAAATTCTTCTGGCACGTGCTGCGCCTGCCCATGGAGTTCTTTGCCCAGCGATTTGCCGGAGAAATCGGCGCGCGCGTCGAAATCAACGACCGCGTCGCCAACTTGCTCTCCGGAGATTTGGCCACAAGCATGGCCAACCTTCTGCTCATCGGTTTCTACGCTGCCCTGATGATCCAGTATGACGTGGAACTCACCCTGATCGGCGTGGTCATCGCCGTAATCAATCTGGCCGCTCTTCGCCAGGTATCTCGCAAGCGTGTCGACGATAACCGCAAGCTGTTGCAGGAGACCGGGAAATTGCTGGGAACTTCCATGTCCGGGCTGCAAATCATCGAAACTCTGAAATCGATGGGCTCAGAATCGGATTACTTTTCCCGCTGGGGAGGCTACCAGGCCAAAGTCCTGAATTCGGAGCAGGAACTGGGATCGGTCACGCAACTTTTCTCCGCCGTCCCCCTCTTCCTTACCGCTCTGAATTCCGTCGCCATCCTTGGGATTGGGGGCTTTCGCGTCATCGACGGATTTCTCACCATCGGCATGCTCATCGCTTTTCAGAGCTTGATGACCAGCTTTATCGAGCCCGTGAATCGAATGGTTGACCTCGGCAGCAAGCTACAGGAGGCAGAGGGCGATCTGCATCGCCTCGATGACGTTCTGCAATATCCGCCGGACTCGCAGGTCGATGGCCTTACCGGTGCCAACGGTGCAGATACGAAGATCAAGAGGCTGGAAGGCTACCTGGAACTGCGCCATGTCACATTCGGTTATAGCCGCTTGGACCCTCCCCTGCTGAAGGACTTCAGTCTGTACTTGAAGCCCGGCCAGCGCGTGGCTTTGGTCGGTGGCTCCGGCAGCGGCAAGTCGACCACCGCCAAGATCGTGGGCGGTCTTTATGAGCCGTGGTCGGGAGAAGTCTTCTTCGACCACAAACCGCGCCGAAGTATTCCCCGCGATGTCTTGAACAGCTCTCTGGCTATGGTCGACCAGGACATTTTTCTCTTCGAAGACACCATCCGTCAGAACCTGACGATGTGGGACGCCACCATCGACGATCCAGCCGTCGTCCAGGCAGCCAAGGATGCTTTCATCCACGACGACATCACCAGCCGGCCCGGGGGCTACGATTCGATCCTGGAAGAGGCCGGCCGCAACTTCAGCGGGGGACAACGTCAGCGCCTGGAGATTGCTCGGGCCCTGGTGGGCAACCCGCGCATCCTGGTGCTCGACGAGGCCACCAGCGCACTCGACGCTTACATGGAAAAGGTCATCGATGACGATCTGCGACGGCGGGGTTGCACCTGCCTGATCGTGGCGCACCGCCTAAGTACCATCCGCGACTGCGACGAGATCATCGTCCTCGAGTCCGGCAACGTGGTCCAACGGGGAACTCACGAACAGATGATCCGGTCTGACGGGCCCTACGCTCGTTTAGTTCAGGCTAGCTAACATGGCTGTCTCCCTGATCAAACTCGATGACTTTGAGGGCTCGCTTCAGAGCCCCGCTTCGAATCGCCCCTTTGCGATTCAGGATCCGAACTCGGTTTGGATCGTGGAGTACGGCAAACTCGATCTGTTTCTTACAGCCGCGAGAAATGGGGAAGTCAGCGGTCCCCGTTACCCTGTGATGCGCGTTGAAGAGGGGCATGCCATCTTTGGTGTGGGCTTTGACTTTGACGGCGAAGTGATGCTGATGGCAAGCGCCGCGCCCGGAACACGGCTGCGGTGGCAGCCGCAGTCTCGCCTTCAGGAAGCAGTCGCCTCAAAAGCAGATGATGCGGCCCTTCATTCGTTGGAAGACTGGATCCGTGCACTGTCCATTGTGTTATCGGGAAATACTGGTCCCCGGAACTTTCTGACCTTGGCAGCGGGTGAGACCACTATCTCCGGGGAATCAACTGCATTGGTTCCTGAAGCGGAAGTGCTGTGGGTGGCCCATCGAAAAGGAAACTCGCGTTTCCTGGGGAATGATCAGATTCCGCTGGTCGAGGGCGCTCATTTCTTTCCCGTTTCCAGACATGCCTGGCTGGAAGCGACTCCAAGAAGCGTACTTTACGCGATAGACTCGCGCGCCCTGCAGCAGCACGATCCGGAATGGCTGGGATTACGGGCCTTCCATCGGATTGTGATGTCCTGCCTCATTCAAAACTGGCACGCGGCAGAGGAAAAGGAGCAAGACCGGCTGCGAGCCCGGGTGAACGCCGATGCGGTTTTAGTTGATAAAGCGCTGTTGCAGTTGGCCGCTCCTCTGCGACCTGCTGCGGCCGAACTGCAATTGGGGGAGGAGCTCTCCACGGATCCCCTGTTCGTGGCTTTCCAGGCGGTTGGAAATAGGCTTGGGATTAAGGTCCAACTCCCCCCGGATATGCGTCGCAAAGTCAAAATCGCAGACCCAGTGGCCAGCATCGCGAGTGCTTCCGGCATACGAATGCGTCGGGTCGCTTTGCGGGAAGCGTGGTGGACGCAAGACGGCGGCCCCATGCTGGCCTTCCGCGATAGCGACAACCGGCCAGTCGCGCTTTTGCCTCGATCCCGAGGCCGCTATGAGATGTATGATCCGGTCGACCGGAGGACCGTGGCGGTCGAACCCGATGCGGCCCTGACGCTCAACCCTTTCGCCTATGTGTTTTACCGGCCGTTTCTCCCAAAGAAGCTGACAGTTTCAGATCTGCTTCGATTCGGCATTCAGGATTGCCGGAGCGAAATCGTCGTGATCCTATTGATGGGAATTGCCGGCGGCCTGTTAGGGATTGTCACTCCTTATGCCACCGGCGTCATCTTCGACTCGCTGATCCCTGGCGCCGAACGGAACCAGTTGGTCATGATGTCCCTGTTTCTGTTGATCGCTGCGATCTCGACCACGATGTTCGCCCTGACTCGCAGCTTTGCCACCTTGAGGCTTGAAGGCAAAATGGACGCGGCTGTTCAAGCCGCGGTTTGGGATCGCCTGCTCAGCCTGCCGGTTCCGTTCTTCCGCCAGTACAGCTCGGGCGATCTCGCCATGCGCAGCCTGGGGATCATTCAAATCCGGCGGACTCTTACCGGTTCTACGTTTACTTCTATTCTTTCGGGCATCTTTTCTATTTTCAGCCTGCTTCTGCTTTTCTACTACAGTTGGAGGCTTGCCCTGTTGGCCTGCGGGTTGGTCGCAGTCGCGTTCCTCGTTTCAGTCACCGTCGGCTTTTTCCAGATCCAATATCAGCGCCAGATCTTCAAGCTTCGCGGGCGCATTTCCGGCCTGATCTTGCAGTTGGTTGTTGGCATCGCCAAGCTTCGCATGGCAGGAGCGGAAAACCGGGCGTTCGGATCCTGGGCTCGGGAGTTCTCGCAGCAAAAGGAGCGCGCCTTCCGGTCCCGCCGCCTTTCCAATAGCCTCACCGTATTCATTTCCGTTTTTCCTGTTGTGTGCCTGATGAGCATCTTCTATTACAACGCCTACCTGATGACCCAACCGGCGACGAAGGCCTTTACCACCGGCGAGTTTCTGGCCTTTCTCGCGGCGTTCATGCAATTCCTCACCGCAGCTTTGATGATGAGTTCTTCCGTCGTTTCGGTGCTCAACATCGTCCCGCTGTACGAGCGGGCGCAGCCCATTTTCCACACCCTGCCCGAGGTCAGCGTGGCCAAGGGCAGCCCCGGCAATTTGAAAGGTGACATTGAGATCAATCATGTG
>WNFI01501577.1_pt1 | contig 10653 bp, 13 predicted proteins | sample 5400471 | NCBI WGS metagenome assembly WNFI01 (sample SAMN13153348, study PRJNA577476) | soil metagenome | isolation source: 100 cm saprolite on Douglas fir-dominated hillslope | place: USA:California | collected 2013-09-17 | reverse complement strand
GGACGAAACGCGCCCACGAAACATGGTGCGGTAGTATTCCTCGGCATCCTTTGCAAGCCGTGCATTCTGCTCAGCGTAGAAAAATTCGTCCTCGGCGACTCGGCCATCGCGTTTGGCATACTCAGCGGTATGCTGCTGCAGTTCGACGAGCTGGTCGACGACCTCATCTTCGCATGACTTCGAGAGGTGAAAACCCGCTGCATATCCATACGCTTGGGCATCTTCACCAAAGTGCTCAAAGCAGGCATAGCGATAGCGTGCACGTTGCGCGGCTTCTGGATCCACCTTCTCGAGATAGCTAATCACCGCCTCAATCGAGGCGTACAGGCTATACAGATCTAACCCATAAAAGCCGGTCTTCCTGGTATCTGGAGGAAGGCTGGTATTATATGTACGTTACTATTCAATGAACTCAAGTACATCCGTATTACGCCACATCCAGATTGGAAAGCGCTTGAAACCCGCGAGTGCATCTCTGGCTGTGGCGTCGTCATTGATGCCCCGAACATAGCGGTTAACGCGGTACGCATCTGGCCAGTCGGCCTCGACAGCTACGGCAACAAAGCCTTTCTCGGTGATAAGCCGCTTCGTGATTTCTGCACGCGCCCAGTAGAACTCATGCGTGCCATGTGTTGCCTCACCAAGCAGGACGAAGCGGGCGTCCCCGATCAGTTGCATCAGGGGGTCGTAGTCTGTAGTCGCTCCTGTGAGCGCATGCGCAGTCTCGCGTACAGCACTTGTAGGTGCAGTACGTGTTGTTTCTGACATTGCCCCTATCCTCCTCATTCTTTCTCGGCACAACTCCGTAGAAAGGCTCTGGTGTTTGAGCGCAGACGACCTCGTCTACCTCTGTGCTCAATTCCTCGCAGGTCGAAGGAGCCGCTACCGGCACTGCAACAACCAGACGAGCGGGGTGCTGCTGTCGCAATGCTGCTGCGGCAGCAAGCATGGTTGAACCGGTCGCGAGACCGTCATCGACGAGAATAACGATGCACCCGTTCACATCGGGCGGGGGACGATCATCACGGTAGAGGCGTTCTCGCCGTTCAAGTTCCCGCTGCTCTTTTGCTACAACCGCATCGATCACTTCCTTAGGGATATGCAGCATATGCACGACCTCTTCGTTGATCACACCTCTCCCTTCCGTGGCAATAGCGCCCATCGCCAATTCCTCGTGACCAGGGACGCCAAGTTTGCGCACAACAAAGACATCGAGGGGGGCCTGAACTGCCTTTGCCACTTTATACCCAACTGGCACGCCCCCACGAGGGAGTGCCAGGACCAGCACATCCTGGCGATGAGCATAGGCTGTGAGTTTTGTGGCTAGCTCACGCCCGGCTTCACTTCGATCTCGATAGATTTTTACCATGCTGTATCTCTCAACTTGATTTGTTTGCTACGAATTTCCGGCAGAACTATCTGATTTCGCCTAGCCGTTTTCCAGAGATGACTGATCTCTCTTGCAGGGTGACATCCGCATTGGAGGCATAGCGATCCCGTTTCTTGATCAGTAACCAGGCCCTCTCTCCCAACCGTTTCTGCCGGATGAGCACGAATTCCCCGTGCAATTTCTCGCCGCACAGCAGAAAACGGAGCTCTCCCTGGTTGAGTTCTTTTCTTACCTGCTCCTGCATTTCCTCTTTGGTTTTCCCCGCAAGGGGCCTGTACGTTCCCTGATCCCAGACAATGACTTCTCCTGCTCCATACTCGCCCTCTGCAATTACCCCCTCGAAGGTGCGGTACTCCAGGGGATGATCTTCCACCATGATCGCCAGCCGTTTCTCCTTCGGGTCCAGCGATGGGCCTTTGGGCACTGCCCAGCTTTTCAAGACGCCATCGAGTTCCAACCGGAAATCGTAATGCAGACGGGAAGCCTGGTGCTTTTGCACCACAAAGACGAGAGCGTCTTGTGGTCCCTTCGCCTCCCCGCCTGGTTCTGGCCCTTCAGGAACATTCCGCCTCTTGTTCAATGCATCGGATTTCATCTGTTACACCTGGCTCCTCTTCATTGGGAATGGGTCGATGCTCCGCTGCAAGTGCTTCTTTCCCATGCCCTGAGATACGCTAAAAAGCTATGCGAGGTGCTGATCCTGAGTTCGTACTGGCGCGAAGAGATCGCCAAGTCGCCCGACGCGCTCGAGTACCACCTGGGGGATCAGGTCCTCGGGGCGGATGTTACCAGCCTCCAGTTCTTCCCAGGTGAGCGGCGTGGAGACCGTCGGGTGAGCAGCGCTGGCACGCAGGGTGTAGGGGGCTGCCGTGTTGCGACCGACGCTGTTCTGTCCAGGGTCAATCGTGACGCGCCCTCCCCGGTGCGTCGGGCCCTGGGCGATGGCGATCAGATCCGGAGAGGAGCGAGCGAGCTGCTGCCCCACCGCTTTGACCCAGCTGCGGACGCGCTCGAAGGTATACCCAGTGGCTAACGGCACGTAGATATGCAGTCCGCGTCCACCACTGGTCTTCGGATAGCCCCTGACTCCTCTTTGCGCGAGCTGGTCGTGCAGGCGCAGTGCTGCCTCCCGCACGTCAGCGAAAGACGCCATATCCCCAGGATCCAGATCAAAAATGGCCTGATCGGGCTGCGTGAGATCCGGGACATGTGAACTCCAGAGGTGGAATTCGATGGCTCCCCTGTTGGCGAACCAGATCAGGCCCGCTGCAGTGTCGATCAGCGGCAAAGGAACCAGGTGCCCGCCCGTCTTGGGCCGGTACGGGACCCGCCGCAGCCAGTCGGGAGCCGCCTCAGGGCAGTCGCGCAGGTAGTACGCTTCGCCAGAGACCCCCTCGGGGAACATGCGCAGCGTCACCGGACGGTCTTTGAAATAGGGGAGCGCCGTGTGCGCGATCCGCCGGTAATAGTCCAGCATCTCGCCTTTGGTGAACCCCGTCTGTGGCCAGTAGCATTTCTCCAGGTGCGAGACCTGGACGGTCTGGCTTCCGAGTTGCCACGTTTCAGATGAGGTGCTCATACGAATGGATTTCTAGTGTTCTTGCTCTTGCCGTGTTCACTGTGCTCACCGTCTTGATAGATCTCTCAGGCAAGTTCGCATTGCGCTCATAGTCTATTTTAGGCAGGATGTCAAGAGTTGTGTGAAGAGGGTACTACAGAAAAATTTATTTTGTTCTTAAAATAGTTGATAAGATAATATAAATACTTGACAAAGCAGTAGGTACGACGTATAGTATGTACCGTGAATACAGATAAAAGGAGGTTCTATGCGGGCTGTAGTGTACAAGGGACCTTTCAAGGTCGGTATCGAGCAGGTGCCGGATCCCAAGATCGAGCATCCCAATGATGCGATTATTAAGATCACCTCGACGTGTATTTGTGGTTCGGATCTCCACATGTACGAAGGGCGAACCGTGGCTCAACCGGGCCTCAGATTCGGGCATGAGCCTATGGGCATCATCGAGGAGGTCGGCTCTGCTGTAACGACCTTGCGTAAAGGCGATCGCGTGGTCGCTCCTTTTAATGTAGCGTGGGGTTTCTGTAAAAACTGTGAGCGCGGGTTAACCGGCTACTGTCTGACCGTCAATCCTGGTTTTGCCGGTGGTGCCTATGGCTTTGTGGCAATGGGGCCGTTTCCCGGTGGACAGGCGGAATACCTGCGCATTCCCTATGCTGATTTTAATGCGTTGAAGTTACCTCAAGGCATCGAATATGAGGATGATTTTGTCCTGCTCGCGGATATCTTCCCCACCGGCTATCATGGTACCGAGCTTGCCCAGGTCTCTCCCGGCGAGTCCGTGGTTGTGTTTGGCGCTGGTCCGGTCGGAGCGATGGCCGCGTATAGCGCCATGCTGCGGAAGTCTATATCGTGGACCACATACCGGATCGCCTGAACAAGGTGAAGGCGATCGGTGCCATCCCCATTGACTATAGCAAGGGAGACCCCGTTGAGCAAATCAAGTCTCTGCGCCATGGTGATGGCGTGGATAAGGGCATCGACGTCGTCGGGTACCAGGCCACTCAACCCGGTACAGGCACAGAAGACCCCTCTTATGTGCTGAATGCGTTGATTCAGGCCGTCAATGCTACCGGTAGGCTGGGCATTATTGGCCTCTATGTGCCCACCGATCCCGGCGCTAAAGATCCTCACGCTGCTCATGGAGAACTGATGATTCCCTATGGCAAACTTTGGGAGAAGGGCCTGAGTATGGGAACGGGTCAATGCAATGTGAAGCGCTACAATCGCTACTTGCGCGACCTGATTATCGAGGGCAGGGCAAAACCAAGCTTCATCGTCTCAAATAAGGTTTCCCTCGACAATGCTCCAATGGCGTACGACAAGTTTGATAAGCGCATCGATGGCTACACCAAGGTCATTTTGAAGCCGTAGAGGATTTCCCGTTGTCAGACACGAGGGGACGGGTACTGCTCGCTGAAAGAACACCCTGTCTCTCTACCTGGAAAGAGATTCACGATGCAAGGAAATAAGTTGAATGGAATGCGCGTTGCCATCCTGGCAACTGAGGACTTCGAGTTGGTAGAGTTGACTGAACCAAAAAAGGCGCTTGAGCAGGCCGGAGCAACGACAAAGGTCTTCTCTCCCAGACCTGGGACGATCCAGGGAATGAATCACGATGTGAAAGCCGGTAGCGTCAACGTCGATATGACGCTGGACCAGGCAAATCCAGATGAGTTTGATGCCGTTATGCTGCCGGGAGGAGCACTCAACGCTGATGACATGAGGATGCAGCCAAAGGCTCGTGAGTTCGTAAAGCGTATGCAAGCCGCGGGCAAGCCTTTTGCAGTCATCTGCCATGCCCCCTGGCTGCTCGTCTCATCGGGACTTGTGAGAGGCCGAACACTGACAAGTTGGCCATCCATCCAGGATGACATTCGCAATGCAGGAGGCAATTGGGTCGACCAGCAAGTGGTGGGAGACGGGAACTGGGTGACCAGCCGTGGTCCTAAGGACTTGCCAGCTTTCAATCCTGCGATGATCCGGCTCTTCTCTGAGAACAGAATCGCTGCCAGGTAAAGCTCGACCCGTACGTGAGTTCAATGGCCATAGGCGTCACGTAAGCTGCTCATATGACACCGGGCCTGGCAGAGCAATCCCCGGCGGTTGCTTGAATCAACGGGGACGCATGAGCGAGAAGGAGGAAAGGGGGGTTCTTAAAGAGATCAGTCATCCCAAGCTTTAATTCTGATGGGTCCCTCTCGTGGTGGATTGGGCTTGCTGTTGGTGACTTTCCTCTGGTAAGACGGGTAGTGGCCGCACCCACCGGATATACAAGCGGCTACTGCAGACCGGGCATACACGGTCATCGGGCACCGGCACAGCGATCATGGAGATGTAACGCCAGGCACCATCAAGATTACGTTCCCACACTAAATTACAATTTGGACAGAAGTTGCGTTCCCATTTGATCATGTTGCGTGCCGTCTCCTGGTAAAGTGTGTTCTGGGCTAAGGTAACAGATCCTTGTGGGACACTCCCTGCCCGTGTTTGTTCCTGCCTGCATTGTACAGCTAAAAAGACCTCGTGGCAAGGGGTCCTGGCGTGCCAAAAACAATGATGTTATGGCAGTCTATTGCACGCTACACTATTAGTACCTGCCGGATGCGCCCATTACCCAGACGCACCTGAAGTCGAAGGAAGTGTGAGGCTTTTTGGGAAGAGGTGCACCTCAGATGAGCGACACCAGGCTGTGCAGCAATTCGACGAGAAGAAAGAGAAACACCCTTTGGAATTCGCACGCCTCGCGCACTCCTTTGAACAACTGGAAAAAACCAGCTCACGGCTGGCTTTGGTTGCAATTTTAGCGGAGCTGTTTCGCTCGATCGAAAGCCCAGATGAGATAGCAAAAGTCTGCTACCTTGTTCAAGGAAGGGTGGCGCCACCCTTTGAAGCGCCCGAGATCGGGATGGCAGAGAAAACCGTGGCCAGATCGATTGCCATCGCCTATCACACCACGCCGGAGCGCGTCCTCACGCTGTATACTGCGCTTGGTGACCTGGGACTGGTTGCAGAGCAGCAAAGCCAAGAAGCAGACATGGTGCCGAACGCCTTACAGGTAGACGATGTGTTTGGGGAGTTGAAAACCATTGCGCAGACCTCAGGGAAGGGAGCGGTCGAAAAACGCATTGCGCGGCTTTCCGCTTTGCTCAGACAAGTTGACAGTGTGTCGGCGAAATATGTCGTGAGAATTGCCGTGGGCAACCTGCGGCTGGGCATTGGCGACTCGACCATGCTGGACGCGTTGGCAACGGCAAAATTTCACGATCCAACAAAACGCAAACTGTTGGAGGGGGCCTATAATAAAACCTCCGATCTCGGACTCATCGCCAGAACGTTATGGCAGCATCCCGGGCAGGAAGAGGCACAAGGGGCGGTTGCACGATTAGATGTCCAGGTTGGCAAACCGATCCGCCCGCAACTCGCGGAACGCTTACCCGACGCCGAAACCATCATCACGAAAATGGGGGAGGTCGATGCGGAGTACAAATACGATGGCTTGCGCACGCAGATCCATAAAGATGGGCAGCATGTTTCCATCTTCTCGCGCAACCTGGAAAACCTGTCACAGATGTTTCCAGAAATTCTTGAAGGAACCCGCAGGCAAGTGCAAGCAGACAGCGTCATTCTCGATGCAGAAGCCCTCGGATACAATCCGGCATCGGAAGAGTTCCTGCCATTCCAGCAGACCACCAGGAGGCGGCGCAAATATCACATCGAAGCCATGGCAGAGCAGGTGCCGCTGAAAGCCTTTGTATTCGACATCTTGTACAAAGACGGGGTATCGCTCCTTGAGCAACCGCTGGTTGAACGCAGAAACATGCTTGAAGCAACCATTACACCTGACGACGTCCTCATGCTCACCAAGCACCAGATGGTGAGGGATGCCAAAACGCTCTCGCGCCTGTTCGACGAAGCCGTAAGCCTCGGATTGGAGGGCCTGGTGGTGAAAAAACTGGACAGCCCCTATGAAGCAGGTGCGAGAAATTTCAATTGGGTGAAACTCAAGCGGCACTCGGCTGGAGCATTGCAGGACACCATCGACTGCGTCCTACTGGGATACATTTTTGGCAGGGGCAAGCGTGCGACACTCGGGGCGGGCGCACTGCTTGTTGGGGTGTATGATAAGCGGCAGGACCTGTTCGTCACCGTTTCAAAAATAGGCACAGGGTTAACGGATGAGGAATGGCGCAGTATCAGGGAGCGCACCAAAGGACTGGTGGTCGATCACAAGCCGGCCCGCGTCTCATCGCTGATTGAACCAAGCGTGTGGCTCGAGCCGAAAATTGTCATCGAAGTGCTGGCAGATGAAATCACGCGTTCACCCATCCATACCGCTGGAAAAGTGGGAGATGAGCCGGGATATGCGTTGCGCTTTCCCAGGTTCGTCGCATTTCGAGAGCAAGATAAAAAGCCGGAGGACGCAACCACCGTGGAAGAGTTGCTTGAAATGTACCAAAGTCAAGGCAAGAAGTAGTATGAGCATACCCGGAGAAAGGCGAGAGAAAAAGCAATGAAGAAGGCGAGCGCGTGAATATGGTCACGGCTGAGCTGTTTAAGAAATATCGCAGCGTGGAGGATTACGCGACGGTGAGCCAGGAAGAACTGGAAAAGGATATTCGCTCAACCGGCTTTTACCACACCAAGGCAAAGAACATACGCGCCGCCACCCAGCGCATCATTACCAACTACGGCGGTGACGTACCACACACGATGGCGGAGCTAGTAACGCTGCCCGGCGTGGGGCGCAAAACCGCCAACGTGGTGCTGGGCAACGCTTTTGGCATCGTCGAGGGGATCGCCGGCGATACGCACGTGGGTCGCCTGGCGCGCCGCTTGGGCTGGACGAGCAATAAAGATCCGGTCAAAGTCGAACAAGATTTGATGCGCATCATACCCCGCCAGGACTGGCTTGATCTCCCATCCAGGCTGATCCGTCACGGACGCGCGATTTGCACAGCTCACAAGCCGCTCTGTGCCCAATGCGCGCTGGCACACTTGTGTCCTTCGGCTTTCCGCGTGTCGTAAGGTGTTTCCTCCCACGCGGGAACCGGGGACGATGAAGCGCGCACAAGGCGTCAGTGAACTGAAAGCATGGTTTTCTATAAAAAATATATCTTCGCTTCGTACTATAGTTGATGAGATAATATAAATACTTGACAAAGCAGCTGAGACGATGTATACTTTGTCGTGGTGACTACCACCAGACATCAAATGAGCAACGCATGGAAAGGAGATATGCAACATGGCCATTAGCCGGGCTGGGTCGATTCGTATCTGAAAAAGATGGCTGCCGAGGAGGCCGCCCACCGCGTGCGTGGCGTCAAAGCGGTCGCCAACGATATCGAGGTGCGCCTGCCCGGCTCTGCCGAACGCACCGATGCCGACCTGGCCAAAGCGGGGCTCAACGCCCTGCGGTGGGAAGCAGCTATTCCGGCTGGCAAACTGGATGTGACGGTCAGCCAGGGCTGGGTGACGCTCAAGGGCGAGGTCGAATACGCCTTCCAGAAGAGAGACGCAGAACGCGTCGTCCAGCGCCTCTCCGGGGTCAAAGGCGTGACCAATCTCATCACGATCAAACCTCCCGTGTCGCCAACCGATCTGAAGCAGCAGATCGAGCGCGCGCTCATCCGCAATGCGGAGACCGATGCCAGGAATATCACGGTCGAAGTGCAGGGCAGCAAAGTCATCCTGCGTGGGACGGTGCGGTCCTATGCGGAGAAGCAGGCGGCGGAGGATACCGCCTGGGCAGCGCCGGGTGTCAGCGAGGTGGAGAACTACATTATGATCTCGCCCATGCTGTAATCCCTGGAGGAAGCTGGCGTATACAGTAGCCGTATGACGACAGGGTGTTGAGCAGTCTTTTTCACACTCCCTGTTCCTCTACTAGCACGCTGCATGGACAGCAGAGGGACAGGGAGTGCGAACAACGGGAAGGGTGGAACAATGTTCCAACTGGATTGCGCACTGATCATGCAAGCGATTCACCTCCTCGCTCAGCAAATTCAGGAAACTGACTCTCGCAGAGGTGTTCTTGAGGCTGAAGCGATGGAGCTGAAGCCACTGCAGTATCTCGGCTCACAGCGAGAGCTGAATCGCCTTGTCAGGGTGAGGCATACGCTCCAGGACAAATGGGATACCGCGATGAGCGAACTTGCCATTTGTCGATCGGCCCATCCTGCTCACCACCCGCCGAATGCTCAAGGCGAAACCCACGACAAAGGTGATCAGCAGCAGACCACTGATTACGGCGAGCGTGTCCAGCAGTGATCCGTTGGACCCTACGCCGAGATCGCTAATTGCTTGGTGGATCGGTGAGTAACCAGGACGCAGGAAGCCCGCTACCGTATAGGTTAGCACGAATGCGATCGGATTGATCACTCCACCAATGAGGGCGAGCCAGCGAGCCGCTTGATTCCACCATGGGTTCAATGAGACCACTGAGACCTTCTTTTGCATTGCTGGGATTCCTTTCTGCTTGAAAAAAGCTCTGTGCTTGAGAGAGGCTCCGCTCCGACAGCTCACACGCCGTATCCGGGCGTGTTTGGGGCTGCGCAATTGCTGCGCCTCTGGCAAGAGTCTAGAGGTCGAAGGTGACAAGAAAATGAATATGGTTCCCCATTTTTGTCATCAATTCGTCATTTGGCGCTGTCGAGATGAGGAGAAAGGTGGGCAGAAACGATGCAAATACTGTTGCCATTGCAGTGCTGAGCAACAAGGAGGTGTTGCAGATCAGATACGCAGGGTTTTCGTTTATCGTGACTCCCTGATATGTGAGTGATGATATTACAAGGTTAGTTTATGTCACTAAGCAATTTGGGCGGCTTCGCATAACAGCCCCTTATACGCAGCAACGTTGCGCTCTCTACTTGCTGCAGATGGTGCCTCCGCTCCCTTTCCCTCAAAACAGGGATTGACGAATCGCCCAGCTTGCGATGATCTTCTTCTCCGCCTCCCGGCTCATTCAGAACGGGAAGTCAGCGCTATGTCCACCAAGCAATCAGTTTACCTCCGTTTTGAATGGTCTCCTTGCATTGCTTCGGTAGCTGGTGATTTGATACAAGTATGGGACACTAATAGTGGAGCTACTCTTGCGACCTACCGTGGCCATTCCAGTATTGTTTCTGTCGTAACCGGGGAAGCAACAAGCCATATTTCAAATGACCTGGGAGGGACTCTGCCCGCTATCTCATCGTTCAGATTTTGCTGAGACAAGCAGAGCAGGCATTACCAACAGCGGTGATGCGCCGAATATTCTGCTTTCATTGACTATACTTTTTGTCATGGTGTCGTATATCATGTGTGAATAATCGCCTCATTGGTGCTGTAGTGAGCCATTTCCCATTCAAGCACGTCTGCCAGCTCCTCTTGAAAGAGCGCAAGGTCGTGCTTGCGAGTCGCCGCATCAGGCATTTCAGTACTTTTCCAGATCAACAAAATGTGTAGAGATGTCAGCGCCTCATCGCTTCTGACAACGTAGCGGGCGACTGTTCCAGGGAAGGTGTGTCTGTCGAATTTCTGAATCGTCTTCAACTTCTTCACCAGGGTGGCCTGCTGACCCGCACGTACCGGGACGTGAATATCAGTTACGAACAGGGTTCCCCGACTCCGGTAGGCACGCCAGGAAGGCGCCTTTGTTCGCACGCGTCCAGAGGGGCTTGGCTTGAATCGTTTGACCTCTTCTATC
>WNFI01193151.1_pt1 | contig 10653 bp, 6 predicted proteins | sample 5400471 | NCBI WGS metagenome assembly WNFI01 (sample SAMN13153348, study PRJNA577476) | soil metagenome | isolation source: 100 cm saprolite on Douglas fir-dominated hillslope | place: USA:California | collected 2013-09-17 | reverse complement strand
CAAATGGCGGACGCAAACGCAACACTGATCAAGATGGAAAGCGTTAAGAAAGTGTTTTATACGGATGAGGTCGAGACGCACGCCTTGTCCGAAATTCACTTGGAGATCAAGAAGGGGCAATACATCTCGATCGCCGGGCCTTCGGGCTGCGGCAAATCGACATTGCTTTCCATTCTCGGACTTCTCGATTCACCGACGGGCGGCGAGTATGCGCTCAACGGACAGCCGGTGGCGAATCTCACGATCAGCGAGCGCACGCGGATCCGCAACCGCGAGATTGGATTTATTTTCCAGGCGTTCAACCTGATCGGCGATTTGACGGTCTATGAAAACGTCGAGCTGCCATTGACGTATCGCGGCACGAGCGCCGCGGAGAGGAAGCAGAAGGTACAGCACGCGCTGGAACGCGTGGGAATGGCTCACCGGCTGCGTCATTACCCGTCGCAGCTTTCCGGCGGTCAGCAGCAGCGCGTCGCCGTGGCTCGCGCGCTGGTCGGTGATCCGCTGATTCTGATGGCTGACGAGCCCACCGGCAACCTCGACTCGAAGAACGGCGAAGCGGTTATGGAGCTGCTGCGCGACTTGCACCGCAACGGCGCGACCGTTTGCATGGTCACGCACGACCAGCGCTACGCGAATTTCGCCGAGCGCACAATCCACCTGTTCGACGGCCGCATCGTCGAGGAGACGCAGGAAGCCCGCGTCGGAGCCTGACGGCACGAACGCGGTAAGAGCCTCGGGCCGGGAACGAATTCAAGAGCACTGAACTCCCTGCGGCGACTTGTGTCGGTTGACTGATTGCACTCCGCGAGGAATAGGAGCTGTCAAATGCACACCCTCTGGCAGGACATCCGCTACGGCGCGCGCATGCTGTGGAAGCATCGGCTCGCAACGCTGGTTTGTGCCGCGGCGCTGGCGCTCGGCGTGGGCGCAAATACGGCCATGTTCAGCCTGGCCGAAGCATTTCTACTACATTCGGTGCCTTTCGAAAATGCAGACCGCATCGTGGCCATGGTGAACGTGCGGCCGCAGCAAAACATCGACCGGAATGCGGTCGCGCCGGCAACTTATCTCGATTGGCAGGAACAGGCCAAGTCGTTCGAGGAACTGGGCGCCTACCAGTGGGATGAGGTGAACCTGACGGGCAATCGCGAGCCGGAGAAAGTCCAGGGCTTTGGTGTAACGGCAAATTTCTTTGGACTTCTGGGCGTTCAACCAAAAATGGGCCGCACGTTTCTGCCGGAAGAAGAACAGCCGGGAAAAGAACAGGAGATCATTCTCAGCTATGGCCTGTGGGAGCGGCGCTACGCTTCCGATCCGAATATTCTCAACAAGATCGTCAAGGTAGATGGCAAAAGTTTCACGATCGTGGGAGTGATGGACAAGGGGTTTGATTTTCCCATGCCCGCGGAAGCGTGGATGCCTTTGGCCCTTACGGTGAAGCAGCGTTCGGAGCGGAGCTCACGCTACCTGTGGGTTCTTGGCAGGCTGAAACCGGACGCGTCGATCAAGCAAGCGACCACAGAAATGAGCGCCCTGGCGCAGCGCGAAACCGATGCGTATCCGGATTCTTACAAGGGTTGGCAGCTTCGGGTGATGCCGGTGCGCGAATTTGCAACCAGCGATCTCACGCGCCAGTACACCCTCCTTCTGATGGGCGCCGTCGGCTTCGTGCTATTGATTGCGTGCGCCGACGTCGCCAACGTCCAATTTGCGCGTGTTTCCGGCCGTCAGAAGGAGCTTGCGGTGCGCGCTGCCATGGGGGCGAGCCGCGCGCGCATCGTATGCCAACTGCTTACAGAAAGTGTTCTTTTAGCGCTGTTGGGCTCCGTGGCGGGCTTGCTCATCGCGCAGTGGGACCTCGTTCTCATCCTGGCGCACATGCCCGCGGACGTGGCCAAGTACGTTGCCGGCTGGAAGACGATCAGCCTCGATTCGAACGCGTTTCTTTTTACTCTGGCGATCGCGTTGTTCAGCGGCATTCTCTCTGGAATTGCGCCGGCATTGCTGACGTCGCGCACAAACGTGAGCGAAACACTGAAAGAAAGCGGCCGGGGCACTTCGGCGGGCCACGCGCGGCATCGCTTGCGCAACGCCCTCGTGGTAGCCGAGATTTCACTTTCGCTTGTCCTCCTCGTTGGTGCGGGCTTGCTGGTAAAAAACTTTACCGCTCTGGTCAATGTGAATGAGAGGTATCGTCCGGAATCAATTCTTACGCTGAACATGAGCTTGCCGGAACTGCAGTACAAGGCGCAGCCGGTACGAATGTCGTTCCACGAGCAAGTGCTGCAACGCCTTTCGACGATCCCCAACGTTCAATCGGCGGCAATGGTCACTTACCTTCCGCATACGGATGGAGCGAGCATGAGAACTTTCTCCATCGAAGGCCGCCCGGCAACAGGTCGCGGTGAACTGCGCAGCGCCATCGTCCAAACAATCAGCCCAAGCTATCTCGATCTGATGCAGATTGCCTTGCGTGAGGGACGTGAGCTCACGGATTCGGATGCCGAAGGGACGCAGCCCGTCGCAGTGATCAGCAAGAGTCTGGCGCGGCGGTACTTCCCTGGCGAAAAGTCTCTTGGGAGAAAACTGAAGGTTGGGCAGACGGACGACAGCTCTCCGTGGCTGACGATTGTTGGGATCGTGGATGACGTGCAGTACAGGTGGACCGACAAGGACGATATCCCGACGATCTACAGAAGTTACCGGCAATCGCCGCCCTACCACCCCACGCTGGTGTTACGCACCGGCGGCGATCCACTGTCTCTCGTCCCCGCGGTGCGCGGCCAGATTGCTGCGGTGGATCCAGACTTGCCGCTGTTCAACATTAAGTCGCTGGACAAGGTCATCAGCGATTCGCTCGTGGGGATAGCTTACGTCGCCGTCATGATGGGTGTTCTGGGGATCATCGCGCTGGTGCTCGCCTCGGTGGGGGTGTACGGCGTGATGTCCTACGCGGTAAGCGAGCGGACCAACGAAATCGGGATCCGCATGGCCATGGGAGCCACGGCGAATGACATTCAGCGGATGGTTCTGGGAAAGGGAGCGTTGCTCACTCTAGTCGGCATGGGCATCGGACTGCCAGTTGCGTTCGCTCTGGCGCATGCTCTCTCCAGCTTGCTCTTCGGAGTGAAGGCTGCCGATCCAGTCGCTTTCATCGTAATTCCGGTGGTGCTGGCGGCTGTTGCCACATTGGCGTCCTACCTTCCGGCGCGGCGCGCCGTGAGCGTGGATCCGATCACGGCTTTGCGGTACGAATAGGACGGAGATTGTGTCGCAAGAACATGCGCTAAGATAGGGCTGCGATTCAGCGTTCGAGCCGCAAGGAGCCGACGTGGAGCCATTGATTCAACTGCGAAACCTGGAAAAAGTTGTCGAGGCAGGTCCGAATAACTTTTATTTGTTGCGCAGAATCAATCTGGATATTCAACCCGGGGAATTTGTCACCATCATGGGCCCCTCGGGCGCGGGAAAGTCTACGCTGCTGAGCATCATCGGAATGCTGGACGGCGCGTGGACCGGGGACTATTACTTCCTCGGCGAAGCCGTGCACAAGCTCAACGTCAAGAAGCGCAACGAGCTGCATAAGGCGAACATCGGTTTTGTGTTCCAGAGCTATCACCTGATCGACAACCTGACGGTGTTCGAAAATCTGGAAGTGCCGCTTTCCTACAAGAATGTGCCGCACAAAGAGCGGGTCAGCCTAGTTTGCGACGCGCTCGATCGCTTTCATATCGTCGGCAAGAAAGACCTCTTCCCGAGCCAGCTTTCCGGTGGCCAACAGCAACTTGTCGGAGTGGCCCGCGCGGTGATTCTTAGTCCGAAGTTGATCCTCGCTGACGAGCCAACTGGGAATCTGCATTCCGCGCAAGGCGAGGAGATTATGCAGCTTTTCAAAAGGCTGAATGATGCCGGGACAACGATCATCCAAGTCACGCACTCAGAGAGAAATGCCGCCTATGGGAATCGCATTATCCAACTGAAGGACGGGTGGGTTGTGAGTGACAACGCAACGGCCGGCGCGCAAATCGGCGCAGCACAACCCGCGTGAGCAGGCGCTTGCCGGCTGCAAGGCGGCGCTTCGATCGTTTCTCACCGTGCCTGAAAAACGGCAGTAGGATAAACTTCGCAAAACCATTCGAATGAAGACGACTAACGCGCACCCTTATCGAGTTCTTTTGGCTGACGACCAGGCGGACATCCGCGATGCCCTGCGCTTGCTCTTGAAACGTGAGGGCTATGAAACACAGGGCGTTGCCTCTCCGGCGGAGGCACTGAGCGCCATTGAATCCCGCGAATTTGACGCTGTCCTGATGGACCTCAACTACGCGCGAGACACGACTTCGGGTCAAGAGGGGCTCGACCTGCTCACTCGCATCCAAATGCTCGACAGCACGTTGCCGGTTATTGTGATGACCGCATGGAGCAGCATCGAGGTGGCCGTGGAGGCGATGCGCCGCGGGGCGCGCGACTTTGTCCAGAAGCCCTGGGAAAACACCCGACTGCTCGCCATTCTGCGCACGCAGATCGATTTGCGCCAAGCGCTACGGCAGGCATCGCGTCTCGAAGCCGAAAACCGCATCCTGCGTGCCGAATCGCGCCCGACTTTTCTGGCGAAATCCGCCGCGATGGCCCCGGTGCGACGAGGCCGATGGTGACCGTGAATGCGGGAGGGCTATCCGAAGGCATTTTCGAAAGCGAGCTCTTCGGACACGTAAAAGGCGCCTTTACGGATGCGCGCGCGGACCGCGTCGGGCGGTTCGAACTCGCTGATGGCAGCACTTTGTTCCTGGACGAAATCGCGAACGTTCCGCTCAACCTGCAGGCAAAGCTCTTGCGCGTTCTGGAAACGGGGGATCTCGAGCGCGTTGGGTCGTCCACCACGCGGCGTGTCAATGTGCGAGTGCTCGCGGCTACCAACGCCGACGTGAATGCCGAGGCCGCTGCCGGCCGGTTCCGTCAAGACCTACTGTTTCGACTGAATACCATCGAGATCCACGTCCCTCCGTTGCGAGAGCGACGCGAGGACGTCGATCTCCTGGCGCACCATTTTCTCCACGGTTACGCGCAGCGCTACCGCAAAAATATTTCCGGTTTCGACGCGGCTGCCATCAAGGCTCTTCATGAGCATGCATGGCCAGGCAACGTTCGGGAACTTGATCATGCAGTGGAACGCGGGGTGCTCCTCTCGCCCGGCCCTTCGGTCCGCGCGGCAGACCTCGGATTGCGAGCGCAAGCCGCTGGCGGCGCGGCCAAGCTGGAGGAGATGAGCCTCGACGAAGTTGAGCGCTATCTCATCCAGCGCACTCTCTCTCGCCACGAAGGAAATGTCAGCCAGGCAGCCAAGGCTCTGGGATTGAGCCGCAGCGCCATGTATCGCCGGCTGCAAAAACATGGACTGGAATGAGGCAAATGGCCTATGAGCGCCGTATCCAGCTCCTCGCGCTAGCCGCGGGCTTTCCCGGATCGCTGATCGCCATGATTCTCTTGTGGCATGGAAATTATTCTTCAGGCGCCGTGTGGACGCTTGTCTTTCTCATCCTTTCTCTCTGGCTCGGCTTTGCTTTCTCGCTGCGGCATCGCGTTGTCTTTTCCCTGCAAACGCTTTCGAATCTCCTTGCCGCCATGCGCGAAGAGGACTTTTCGCTGCGCGCTCGCGGGGCACGAAGCGACGATGCCATGGGTGAAGTGATGATTGAAGTCAATGCCCTCAGTGAAACACTGCGGCAACAACGCCTGGGCGCGCTGGAAGCCACCGCCCTCCTGAGGACCGTGATGGAGGAGATTGACCTCGCCATCTTCACCTTCGACAACAGCACGAAGCTGCGGCTGGTCAATCGCGCTGGCGAGCGCTTGTTGGGCCGTCCTGAAGGGCGCCTGCTGGGATTTACCGCGGAAGAAGTGGGACTCGGCGCTTGCCTGGAAGGCGAAGCTGCGCGCACGATGGAGCTGGCGTTTCCCGGTGGTTCCGGGCGCTGGGGGCTGCGTCGCGGAACGTTTCGCCAGGGAGGCTTGCCTCATCACCTCGTGGTCCTGAGCGATCTGAGCCGCACGCTGCGCGATGAAGAGCGCAAAGCGTGGCAGCGACTCATTCGCGTTCTTGGGCATGAATTGAACAATTCTCTCGCCCCCATTCAGTCCGTCGCGCAAGGTTTGGAAAGCGGGCTCCTGAGCGCCTCCAAGTCTTCCGAATTGCAGAGCGAAGCGTCCGCTTCCATTCTGGATGATCTCCGGCAGGGCCTTGGCATCATTCGCTCTCGCACCGAAGCACTGGGGCGCTTCATGGCCGCGTACGCACAACTTGCACGGTTGCCACAGCCGAAGCTACTGCCTGTAAACGTATCGGAATGGATCAGCCGGACCATAAAACTCGAGACCCGGGTAAAGGTGAGCCTATTGAAGGGTCCTGACGTCATCATTTCGGCCGACGCCGACCAGTTGGAGCAGTTGCTGATCAACCTGGTTCGGAATGCGGCGGACGCGACTCTTGAAACCGACGGCTCCGTTCAAGTTGGCTGGACTCGGCAAGGCGCACAACTCGATGTCTGGGTTGTCGACGACGGCCTTGGCCTTCCCAATACGTCGAACCTATTCGTTCCCTTTTTTACAACCAAGCCGGGCGGCTCCGGTATTGGTCTGGTTCTTAGTCGCCAGATCGCAGAAGCTCATGGCGGTGAGTTAATTTTAAAGAACCGCTCCGATGCGCGCGGCTGCAGGGCCCTGCTTCGACTCCCCGTTTAGGCTCACTCTTCACAAAATCCTTAGGTACAATTCATCACTTCCTAAGCCCTGCGCTCATACTATGAGTGAGGAGATTCCTGTGAGAGACGTAATTTTCATCCTTGTGACCGTCATTTTCTTTGCCCTCTCGATCCTTTATCTCCGAGGTTGCGAGCGGTTGAAATAAGGCGGAGAGCCGCAATGCTGGCAAATTTTCTTCTCATCATCATCGCCTTTCTTCTCTTCGGCTATCTCTTGCTGGCGCTGCTCAAGCCGGAGAAATTCTAGCTATGACTGCCAATGGCTGGTTCCAGATCGGCCTCTATCTCTTTGCGATTTTCCTCGTCACCAAACCGCTGGGGATATTCATGGCTCGGGTTTTCGGCCGCGAGAAGACTTTTCTCGATCCCGTATTGCGTCCCGTCGAGCGCCTGATCTACCGGCTCTGCGGCGTAGACGAGAATCAGGAGATGCGCTGGACGGAGTATGGGGCGGCCATGTTGCTGTTCAGTGGCGTCTCGCTGATTTTGCTCTACTTGATCGAGCGCATGCAGCACTGGCTCCCCCTGAACCCTCAGCATTTCGCTAATGTGCCGCCCGATCTCGCGTGGAACACCGCCGTCTCCTTCACCACCAACACGAACTGGCAGGCCTATGTCCCTGAAACCACGATGAGCTACCTGACTCAGATGGCAGGCCTCGCTTACCACAATTTCGCGTCCGCTGCTGTTGGGATTGCGCTGGCAATCGCCCTGATTCGTGGAATTGCGCGCCGCGAATCCGACACCATTGGTAATTTTTGGGTAGATCTGACTCGCTGCTTCTTGTGGGTGCTGCTTCCGGTCTGTCTGGTGGGATCCCTCGTTTTGATTTCGCAGGGGGTGGTACAGAACCTGAAGCCGTATGTCACGGTACAGCTGCTCGAGCCACAAACTGTTCAAACTCAGGGACCCAACGGGAAAACGGTCACGCAGACAATCACCCAACAGGTGATTCCTTTCGGGCCGGCTGCCTCGCAGGAAGCCATCAAGATGTTTGGAACGAATGGCGGCGGCTTCTTCAATGCAAACAGCGCGCACCCGTTTGAGAATCCAACGCCGCTTTCGAACTTCTTCCAGATGTTCCTGATCTTTGCGATTCCCTCTGGTCTGACGTACACCCTGGGCCGAATCGCCGGCTCCCCGCGTCACGGCTGGGCCGTGTGGGGCGCGATGGCTGCATTGTTCCTGGTGGGCGTCACCACCGTGTACTGGGCCGAAGCCAGAGGCAATTCACAACTCTCTGGTGTCGATCAGACCGCTACTGCCCTTCAATCCGGCGGAAATATGGAGGGAAAAGAAGTCCGCTTTGGAATCGCCAACTCCGCTCTCTTCGCCACCACCACGACCGATGCAAGCTGTGGGGCCGTTAACGGGATGCATGATTCCTTCACCCCGCTCGGCGGAATGATCCCTCTGGTCAACATCATGTTGGGGGAAATCATTTTTGGAGGCGTGGGCTCGGGCCTCTACGGAATGCTGGTCTTCGTCATCCTGGCGGTATTCATCGCAGGGCTGATGGTTGGAAGAACACCCGAGTATCTGGGGAAGAAAGTGGAAGCCTTCGATGTGAAGATGGCCATGCTCTCGGTTCTCGTGACTTCGGTAACGATTTTAGCGTTCGCTGCCATCGCGGTCGTCGCCAAGTTCGGCACGTCGAGCATTTCGAATCCCGGACCACACGGTCTCTCTCAGATTCTTTATGCTTACACCTCGGCTACTGGGAACAATGGCTCGGCGTTTGCTGGCTTGAATGCGAATACCCTCTGGTACAACACAAGCACGGCGATCGCCATGCTGCTCGGTCGGTTCTTTTTCGTCATCCCCATTCTTGCGATTGCCGGGAATCTCGCAAGAAAGAAAACGGCGCCGGCTTCTCTTGGGACTTTCCCCGTCACAGGTCCCCTTTTCACCGTTCTGCTTGTTTCCACAATCGTGATCGTCGGGGCACTGACCTTTTTCCCGGCTTTGAGCCTCGGCCTCATTCTCGAGCATCTATTGATGCTCTCTGGAAAGTCATTCTAAGGAACACATGGACCACGCATCTCAGGCAAGAGCTAAGTCGTCGCTAACGGATACAAATATCTTCAGGACCGCCGTGCACGATTCGTTTCGCAAATTGCATCCGCGGACGATGGTCAAGAATCCCGTTATGTTTGTCGTCGAAGTAGGTGCCCTCCTCACCTCGATTCAGCTCGTTCGCGATAGCCTGCACCATGCTGGAGCATTCGGATTTGGCTTGCAGATTACCCTTTGGCTTTGGTTTACCGTTGTCTTTGCGAACTTCGCCGAAGCCATGGCGGAAGGCCGCGGCAAGGCTCAGGCGGAAACACTGCGCAAGGCACGGGCAGAAACGACAGCGCATCGTTTGCGGCCAGACGGTTCCGTCGAGGTGGTACCCAGTTCAAAGCTGCGTTCCGGTGACAAGGTGCTGGTCACCGCAGGACAACTTATTCCCGGAGACGGCGAGGTCGTCGAAGGAGTGGCATCGGTAGACGAGTCCGCGATTACCGGCGAATCAGCTCCCGTGATTCGAGAGTCCGGCGGAGACCGCTCGGCCGTCACCGGCGGCACACGAGTGCTCTCCGACGAAATTCGAGTACGCATTACTTCGAATCCGGGTGAGACGTTTCTCGACCGCATGATCCGCCTTGTGGAAGGCGCTTCGCGGCAGAAGACGCCGAATGAGATTGCCCTCAACATTCTCCTGGCCGGTTTGACGATTATTTTCCTATTGGCGGTCGTTACCCTGCAGCCTTTTGCGATCTATTCGGGTGCGCCGCAAAGCATCTTCGTCCTCGTTTCGCTTCTGGTTTGCCTGATTCCCACGACGATTGGCGGACTATTGTCGGCCATCGGCATCGCCGGCATGGACCGCCTTATCCAGCGAAACGTCATCGCGATGTCGGGCCGCGCCGTTGAAGCATCCGGCGACGTGGACGTGCTCCTTCTCGATAAGACGGGCACGATCACCCTAGGGAACCGGCAGGCCACTTCGTTTCACTGCTGTCCCAACGTGACGGAGACGGATCTCGCAAGCGCCGCCCAGCTCGCGTCGCTTGCGGATGAAACGCCGGAAGGGCGCTCCATCGTTGTCCTCGCCAAGGAAAAGTATGGGCTTCGCGGGCGCGAACTGGCCCCGCACAATCCGGCCTTCATTCCCTTTTCGGCGCAGACCCGCATGTCCGGCGTGGACCTGGACGGCCATGAAATCCGCAAAGGGGCACCGGAAGCAATCGAGAAATACGTGGCTGAGAGAGGCCAGGTAGTGCCTCCCGAAATCAAAGAGATCACCCGCGAAATTTCGAATGCTGGCGGGACACCTTTGCTGGTGGCTCAGAATCGTCATGTGCTCGGTGCCGTCGCCCTGACGGACGTCGTGAAGGGCGGCATGAGAGAGAGATTTGATCATCTGCGGGCCATGGGCATCCGCACGATGATGATCACAGGTGATAACCCGCTAACGGCCGCGGCAATCGCGCGCCAGGCCGGCGTCGACGATTTTCTTGCTGAAGCCAAGCCCGAAGACAAGATGGCTCTCATTAAGCGCGAACAAGCCAAGGGCAAGCTGGTGGCCATGACGGGTGACGGCACGAATGACGCCCCAGCGCTGGCGCAGGCCGACGTCGGCGTCGCCATGAACACCGGCACGCAAGCGGCGAAGGAAGCGGGAAACATGGTTGATCTCGACTCCAACCCCACCAAGCTCATCGAAATCGTCGAAATCGGCAAGCAATTGCTCATTACGCGAGGCGCGCTCACGACCTTTTCAGTCGCCAATGACGTGGCGAAGTATTTCGCCATTATTCCGGCGATGTTCGCCGGCGCATTCCCGGTGCTGAATGTGCTTAACGTGATGCACCTGCGCACGCCGCAATCTGCGATCTTGTCGGCG
>WNFI01117803.1_pt1 | contig 10653 bp, 13 predicted proteins | sample 5400471 | NCBI WGS metagenome assembly WNFI01 (sample SAMN13153348, study PRJNA577476) | soil metagenome | isolation source: 100 cm saprolite on Douglas fir-dominated hillslope | place: USA:California | collected 2013-09-17 | reverse complement strand
CGAGCCTTCGCTGTTCTCGATCACCTTGGGCTTGCCGCCCTCCATGATCGCGACGCAGGAGTTGGTGGTTCCCAGGTCGATGCCGATGATCTTTGCCATGTTCGTGTCCCTCTTGGGGGGTGTCTTGGTGTCTGGGTCGAAATGAGGCCGCGGCGGCGCCGATTCAAGCCTCGCGGGAGCGCGAAACCGTCACCAATGCCGGGCGGAGCACGCGGTCGTGGAGGAGATAGCCCTTCTGGAGGACGGAAACGACGGTATTGGGCTCGGCGTCGGCTTCGACCTGGCTGATCGCCTGGTGGCGGTGCGGGTCGAATTTCTCGCCGAGCGGGTCGATTTTCCGGATGGCGAACTTCTCGAACACCGAGTCGAGCTGGCGGGCGGTGAGCTCCACCCCTTCCTTGAAGGATTCGATCGAGGTGTTCTCCACGACCAGCGCGGCATCGAGGCTGTCCTTCACCGCGAGGAGAGCGACGGCGAAGGCTTCGAGGCCGAAGCGGTGGGCGCGGGCGACATCCTCTTGCCCGCGGCGCCGGACGTTTTCGGTCTCGGCCTTGGCGCGCAACCACTCGTCGCGCATTTTCTCGGCTTCGGCCAACGCCGCCGCGAGCCTCGCCTCCAGGTCGGCGATGCGCGCCTCGGGCGTTGCATCGTCAGTGCCCTCGGCTGCGGCCCGGGACGATGGCGGCGCGGATCCCGGCAAACCCGAGAAATCGGCGTCAGTCACTGGAAGATTCCTTTTGGAACAAGTATTTGCATGAAGAAATGGGGCCGCCGGCCGCAATATCAAGGGTCCGGCGCCGCGTTACTTTCGGGCGGGGAAAAGTAGCCAGCTGCTGAGCAGCGTGATGACGCTGTAGAGGATCGATCCGAGGAGCGCCGCGCCGAAGCCGGTGACGGTGAAGCCGTGCACCACCTCGGCCACCAGCCAGAAGAGCAGCGCGTTGATCACGAAGATGAAGAGGCCCAGCGTGAGGATGGTCGCGGGCAGGGTGAGGATGATGAGGAGCGGGCGCAGGATGGCGTTCACCAGGCCCAGGGCGAGCGCCGCGAGGGCGGCGGCGAGGAAGCTCTCGACGTGCACCCCGGGGTAGATGTAGGCGACCAGCAGCAGCGCGGCGGCATTGACGACCCAGCGGGCGAGAAGCGAGAGCATCACGGGGCTCCGAGGTTTTCGAGGGTGATGGTGGTGAGCGCTGTCATCCAAGCGTTACCGTCGTTCGTGGTAGGGATGTAATGAAACTCCTCGCCGCCCGCTTTCACGAACAGCGCCCGACCCTCCTGCGCGATCTCCTCGAGGGTCTCGAGGCAGTCGGCCGCAAAGCCGGGGCAGATCACGTCCACGCGGCCGGCTCCCTCCTTGCCGAGAGCGGTGAGGGTGGCGGCGGTGTAGGGCTTGAGCCATTCGGCCTTGCCGAAGCGCGATTGGAAGGTGACCAGCGTGCGCTTGTCGTTCCAGCCGAGCTCGGTGGCGATGAGGCGTGCGCTCTCCCGGCACTGCTTCTCATAGGGGTCGCCCGCCTCGACCATCGCCCGCGGCAAGCCGTGGAAGCTCATCACCAGCCGGTCGGGGCGTCCGCTTTTCATCCAGTAGTCGTTCACGCTCTTCGCGATCGCCTTCACGTAGGCGGGATGGTCATGGAAGTCGCGCACCACCTTGAGCGCCGGGGCAGGCCGCCACTTGCGCAGCGCCTTCGCCACCGCGTCCTCGGTGCTCGCCGTCGTGCTCCCCGCGTACTGCGGGTACAGCGGGAGCACCACGATGCGATCGCATCCACGGGAGCGAAGTTCCGCGAGGGCCGCCCCGATCGAGGGGTTCCCGTAGCGCATGGCGCCGGCCACGGGGATCGCCTTCTTCGCCCGCTCGCCGAGGAAGCCGCGCAGCATCTGCACCTGGCGCCCGAGGTAGACGCGCAGCGGCGAGCCGTCCTCGCGCCAGATGCTCGCGTACTTGCGCGCGGTCTTGAAGGGCCGGAACGGGAGGACCAGGAAGTTGAGGATGAACCACCACGGCAGGCGCGGGATCTGCACCACTCGCGGATCCCAGAGGAACTCGCGCAGGTAGCGGCGCACCGCCCAGTGAGTGGGCGCATCCGGCGTGCCGAGGTTCACGATGAGCACCCCCGGCGACGAAGCGCCGGGCGGCGCGCCGGCGGGGCGATCGGCCATCTAGTGCTGCGAGAGCGCCGAGGAGACCAGCCGCGCGGTCACGTCCACGATCGGAATCACGCGCTCGTAGGCCATGCGCGTGGGGCCGATCACGCCCACGGTGCCGACCACCTGGCCGTCGACCTCGTAGGGCGCGGTGACGATCGAGCACTCGTCGAGCGGGACCAGCTGCGACTCGCCGCCGATGAAGATCTTCACGCCGTCGGCGCGCTCGCTCTGCTCGAGGATGTCGAGGAGCTGCGCCTTGCGCTCGAAGAGCTCGAACAGGCGCCGCAGGCGCGGCATGTCGCCCGAGAGCTCGTCGATCTCGAGCAGGTTGCGCCCGCCGGAGATCACCACGTTGTCGGTCCCCGGGTGGCGCAGGGCTTCCCCGCCCGTCTGGATCGCCGCCTCCATCAGCCCGGAGATGTCGCGGTTCAGATCGATCAGCTCCCCGCGCACCTTCTGGCGCAGCTGGTCGAAGTCGAGCCCGGAATAATGCTGGTTGATGTAGTTCGCCGCCTCGGTGAGCTGCGAGGGCGAGTAGCTGCGGTCGGTGACCAGCACGCGGTTCTGCACCTCGCCGTCGCTCGCGACGATGATCAGCAGCACGCGCCGCTCCGAGAGGCCGAAGAACTCAACGTGGCGCAGCATCGCGCCGCGCCGCCTCGGGGCGACCACGATGCCGGCGAAATGCGTGAGGTCGGAGAGGATCTGCGAGGCAGCCGTGACCACGCGGTGCGGGTCGTCGGGCATGAGGCTTTCCTCGAGCTGCTGGCGCTCGACCTCCTCCATCGGCCGCACGGTGAGCAAGGTGTCGACGAAGAGGCGGTAGCCCTTCGGCGTCGGCACGCGTCCCGCGGAAGTGTGCGGGCTGGTGACGAAACCCATCTCCTCGAGGTCGGCCATGACGTTGCGGATGGTGGCCGGGGAAAGCTCGAGCGCGGAGAAGCGCGACAGCGAACGCGAGCCCACCGGCTGCCCGTCGGCGATGTAGCGCTCGACCAGGACCTTGAGCAGGGATTGGGCACGTTCGCTCAGCATGACCCCATTCTAATTCATGCTCTAATTGTGGCCATGCCCCCCGCGTTCAAGACGGTGGCCGTCGTCGGCAAGAGCGATGCGGCGAGCCTTCCCGACGTCCTCGACCAGCTGGTGGGGATGCTGCGCGCGCGCAAGCTTGCGATCCTCATGGATCCCCTCACCGCGGGCGCCTCGCGTGCCCGTCCCGACGACACGATCGAGATGGAGCAGCTGCCCAAGCGCGCGAGCCTCGCGATCGTGGTCGGCGGCGACGGCACGCTGATCGCGGTCGCGCGCCTCATGGCCGAGCGCAACGTGCCGCTCGTCGGCGTCAACCTCGGGCGCCTGGGCTTCCTCACCGCTATTCCGCACGACGGCCTCGAGAGCGTCGTCGCGGTGCTCGACGGCGACTACATTCCGGAGCAGCGCACGCTGCTCTCGGGCTCCGTGCGGCGCGGCAAGAAGACGCTCTTCGCCACCACCGCGATGAACGACGTGGTCGTGAGCCGCGGCGCCATGGGCAGCATGATCGAATTCGCGGTGACGGTCGACGGCGAGTTCATCTACACGCTGCGCGCCGACGGCCTCATCGTCGCGAGCCCCACCGGCTCGACGGCGTACGCGCTTTCGGCGGGCGGCCCGATCCTGCATCCGTCGTTGCAGGCGCTCGCGCTGGTGCCGATCTCGCCGCACACGCTGTCCAACCGCCCGGTGGCGATCCGCAGCAGCTCGAAGGTAGAAGTGACGCTGGTGCGCGGAATCGACGCGCGCGTCAATTTCGACGTGCAGGCGCACTGGCAGCTCGAGCCGGGCGATGTCGTCTGCGTCGCCGCCTCCGACAATCCCGCGACGCTCCTGCATCCACGCGGCTACCGCTACTTCTCCATGCTGCGGCAGAAGCTGCGCTGGAACGAGCGCGCCACCTGAGGCGCCGCAAGTGCTGCGCGCTCTGGCCATCCGCGACTACGTGATCGTCGAGCGGCTCGACCTCGAGCTCGCCTCGGGGTTCACTGCGCTCACTGGCGAGACCGGCGCCGGGAAATCCATACTTCTCGATGCCTTGAAGCTGGCGTTGGGAGATCGCGCCGATCCCGGCGTGGTGCGCGCCGGCGCGCAGCGCGCCGAGGTGAGCGCGGATTTCGACGCCGAGGCGTTGCCCGCGGTGCGCGACTGGCTCGCCGCGCAGGAGCTCGACGACGGCGACCACGCCTGCCTCGTGCGGCGCACCGTCGACTCGACCGGGCGCTCGCGCGCGTTCGTGAACGGGCGGCCGGCGACCGCGCTGCAGCTGCGCGAGCTGGGCGACCTTCTCGTCGACATCCACGGGCAGCACGACCACCAGTCGCTCCTCAAGCGCGACCGCCAGCGCATGCTCCTCGACGCCTTCGGCGAGTCGGAGGCGCTCGCGCGCGAAGTCGCCGGGCACTTCGCGTCGTGGCGGCGCACGGCCGAGCTCGCCGCCGCGCGCGAGAGCGCCCGCGAAAGCTCGGCGCGCGAGCGCGAGCTCCTCGCCCACGAGGTGCGCGACCTCGAGGCCCTCGCGTTCGACCCGCAGGGCTGGGCGCAGGAGCAGGCCGAGCACCGCCGCCTCGCCCACGCCCAGGAGCTGATCGCGACCGTATCCGAATGCGCCGCGGCGCTCGACGAGGCAGAGGGCGCGGCGACGGCGACGCTTTCCAGCGTCGCCGCGAGGCTCGTCGCAGCCGAGGCGCTCGATCCGGCGCTCGGAGGCGCGCGCCGCGACGCCGAGACCGCGGGCGTTCACGCCGCCGAGGCGGCGCAGCAGCTGCGTCGCTACCTGCAGCGCCTCGACGTCGATCCCGGCCGCCTCGCCGAGCTCGACGCGCGGCTACGCGCGGTGTTCGACTGCGCGCGCCGCTATCGCGTCGATCCGGCCGGGCTGCCCGCGGCGCTCGAGGAGCGGCACGCGCGCTTCGCCGATCTCGGAGGGGAGGAAAGCCTCGAGAGCCTGCGTGCCCAGGAGCGGGAACATGAGCGCGCCTACCGGGAGGCGGCCACGCGAGCTGGGCGGCGAGGAAAGCCTCGAGACGCTGCGCGCCCAGGAACGCGAGCGCGAGCAGGCCTACCGCGAGGCGGCGACCCGCCTCACCAAGGCCCGGCGCAGCGCCGCCCGCCGGCTGGGTGACGAAGTTACCCACACCATGCAGAAGGTCGCGATGCCAGGCGGGCGCCTGGAGGTTCGCCTCGAGACCCTCGAATCGCCCTCGGCCGGAGGCTTGGAATCGGTCGAGCTCCAGGTCGCCACCACCGCCGGCCAGCCGCTCGCGCCGCTCGCGCGCGTCGCCTCGGGGGGCGAGCTGTCGCGCCTGTCGCTCGCGCTGCAGGTGCCGATGGCGGGGCAGGCCTCGGTCGCCACCTTGGTGTTCGACGAGGTCGATGCCGGCATCGGCGGAGCGGTCGCCGAGGTGGTCGGCCAGCTCCTGCAGGCGCTCTCGCGCCACCATCAGGTGCTGTGCGTGACGCACCTCGCCCAGGTCGCGGTGCACGCGCGCCAGCAGCTCGCCGTGGCCAAGCGGGCGGGCTCGCGCGGCACCTTCGCGACGGTCGAACCCCTGGGCTCGCGCGAGCGCGTGGACGAGGTCGCGCGCATGCTGGGGGGCCTCAAGATGACCGAGGCCACCCGGCGCCACGCCGAGGAAATGTTGCAAAACGCCCGTACTGCGGGTACACAAACAGGGAAGGAAAAAGGGAAGGCGGCCGCCGGACGGTCATAGGGCGCCGCGCAGGAGGATCATGGAACGCAGTTCGGGCAAGTCGGGACTGGTGCTCGCGGGAGGGGGGGCACGCGCGGCCTATCAGGTCGGGGTGTTGAGGGCTCTCAAGGAGATGCTCCCCGAGCCTAAGGTCAATCCGTTCCCGATCATCTGCGGCACCTCGGCGGGCGCGGTCAACGCCGGCGTCCTGGCGGTCTACGCCGATGACTTCGGCCACGCCGTCGACAACCTGCTTGCCGTATGGGGCAACTTCGAGCCGCGCCACGTCTACCGCGCCGACTTCCCCGGCGCCACCGCCAACAGCCTGCGCTGGTTCGCGGGTTTCCTCTTCGGCGCCTTCCTCAAGAACCGCCGCATCTCGCTGCTCGACAACCGCCCGCTCGAGAACCTGCTCGGGCGCCGCCTCGACTTCTCCCGCATCGAGAAGAACATCGCCGCGGGCGCGCTCGACGCGGTCGCGATCACCTGCTCGGGCTACACCTCGGGGCAAAGCTGCAGCTTTTTCGAGGCCGCAGAGCACTTCGAGGCGTGGCAGCGCTCGCAGCGCATCGGGATCAAGACGCGCATCTCGGTCGAGCACCTGATGGCCTCGAGCGCGATCCCGTTCGTGTTCCCGCCCTACAAGCTCAACCGCGAGTTCTTCGGCGACGGCTCGATGCGCCAGATCGCCCCGGTGAGCCCGGCGCTGCACCTGGGCGCCGACCGCGTGGTCGTGGTGGGCACCGCGCGCATCCGCAACGACTCGCCCGAGCGCACGCGCGGCGACCTCTATCCCACGCTCGCGCAGGTCGCCGGCCACGTGATGAACTCGATCTTCCTCGATAGCCTCGCGGTGGACCTCGAGCGCCTCGAGCGCATCAACAAGACGATCAGCGCCGTGCCCGCGGAGACGCTGAAGAAGATGGGACTCTCCCTGCACCACGTCGACGTGCTGGTGCTCACGCCCTCCGAGCCGCTCGACGCGATCGCCGTCAAGCACGTGGGCAACCTGCCGTGGACGATCCGCTTCCTGATGCGCTCGATCGGCGCCATGCGCCGCGGCGGCGCGAACCTCGCGAGCTACCTGCTCTTCGAGCACGGCTACTGCAACGAGCTGATCGAGCTCGGCTACAACGACACCATCAAGCGCCGCGACGAAGTCGAAGCGTTCCTCGCCGGAGGCCTTTCCGCGGTTCCGGGGGCCTATGCACGCACCGTGAAGTTCCTTGTCCCGACCGACGAGAAGAAGGCGGCCGCGCAAGGCCAAGGCGCGGTCTGATGGCGCGTCCCGAGCCGCACCGCCTGCACGATTATCCCCACAGCCGCGTCCTCACGACGCGCTGGATCGACAGCGATCCCTACGGCCACATGAACAACGCGGTGCATTACTTCCTCTTCGACACCGTGGTGAACGCGTGGCTGATCGAGCACGGGGCACTCGACATCCAGAAGAGCCCGGTGATCGGGCTGGTGGTCGAGACCGGTTGCCACGACTTCGCGCCGCTCACCTACCCCGAGCCGGTGACCGCGGCGCTGCGGGTCGCCCACATCGGGCGCTCGAGCGTGCGCTACGAGCTGGCGCTCTTCGGCGAAGCGTCGCGCACCGCCGCGGCCCAGGGCCATTTCGTGCACGTCTACGTCGATCGCGAGAGCCGCCGGCCGGTGGCCGAGCTTCCCGCGGCGATCCGGCTCGCGCTCGAGCCGTTACGCGTTTCCACCCAGGAGGTCCCATGAGAATCGCACGCCGTTCCTCGCACGCCGTCGCCGTGATTGCGATGGCCCTCGCGCTCGCCGCCTCGGCCCAGGCCCCGGGCATCAAGCGCACCCTGCTCCAGAAGATGGACATCGGCGATAACCGCGAGGCGATCCAGGCGATCGCCGAGATCGCGCCCGGCGTTGCCGCGGGGCGCCACACGCATTTCGGCCCGGAGTTCGGCTACGTGATGGAAGGCTCGACCACGATCATGATCGACGGGGAGCCGCCCAAGGTGCTCAAGGCGGGCGACAGCTACCAGATCCCGGCGGGCAAGGTCCACGACGCCAAGGCGATGGGCGACCAGCCGGCGAAAGTGCTCGCCACCTACCTCGTCGAGAAGGGCAAGCCGCTCGCCACGCCCGCGCCTTAGCGCGCGAGCAGGATGGCGGAAGGGGCGGGGCGGATGCCCGCGCCGTAGGCGCGGGCGAGGAATTCCCCCAGCGCCTCGACTTCCTCCGCGCACACCGAGTGCGGCATCGGCCACGCGTGCCATTGCACGTCATAGCCGCGCGCCTGCAGCGCACGCTGCGAAGCCTGGGCGAGGGCGAGCGGGATCACCGGGTCCTGCGTGCCGTGGCCCATGAAGATCGGCGTCGCGCGGTTGGCGCCCGCGGCCTCGGCTTCGAGCGATTCCTCGAGCGGCAGGTAGGTCGAGAGCGCGACAATGCCCGCGAGGCGCTCGCGATGGCGCCATCCCGTCTGCAGGGCGATCGCGCCGCCCTGCGAGAATCCCGCGAGCACGATCCTGTCGTCGGCGACCCCGCGGCTCCTCTCGCGCGCGATGAGGCGCTCGATCGCGGCCTGCGAGTCGCGGATGCCCGCCTCGTCGGGCACGCGTGCGATGTCGCTTTGCCGGATGTCGTACCAGGCGCGCATCTCGTGGCCGTTGTTGATCGTGACCGGACGCACCGGGGCGTGCGGGAAGATGAATCGCAGCGCCAGGGCTTCGGGCAGCGGCAGCTCGCGCACGATGGGCACGAAGTCCCAGCCGTCCGCTCCAAGGCCGTGCAGCCAGAGAACGGTGCCTTGGGGATCGGCGCCGGTGGCGAGCTCGATGTGCGGCAGGAGATCCACGCTCAACTCCTTGGGGCGCGCACGGCGGATTTCGGCCTGAATGCCTTCACCACCGCTTCGCGCGTTTCGATGTACGGGCCGCCGAGGAGGTCCACGCAATAGGGCACGGCGGCGAAGATCCCCGCGACCAGCGTCTTGCCCTCGGGATTCTTCAGGCCCTCGAGCGTCTCGCGGATCGACTTCGGCTGCCCCGGCAGGTTGAGGACCAGCGCCTTGCCGCGGATCACCGCGACCTGCCGCGACAGGATCGCCGTGGGAACGAACTCGAGGCTGATGCGGCGCATCTGCTCGCCGAATCCGGGCATCTCGCGCTCGGCGATCGCGAGCGTCGCCTCGGGCGTCACGTCGCGCGGCGCGGGGCCGGTCCCGCCGGTGGTGATCACCAGGTCGCAGCTGCGCAGGTCCACCAGCTCCTTGAGCGTCGCTTCGATGGTCGGGAGCTCGTCGGGGACCAGGCGGCGCTCGAATTCGAGCGGGTTCAGCAGCGCGCTCGCGAGCCACTCCTCGAGGGCCGGTATGCCCTCGTCGCGATACACGCCCTGCGAAGCGCGGTCGCTCGTGGCGAGCAAGCCGATGCGAACGGTGTCGTGGGTCGCGGCGTTCATGGGTGCTTGCGCCCGTGGTCCTGGAGGACGGCGTTGAGGACGTGGAAGAGCTCGCGGAAGCGCTTCGGCGGCAGCGACGTGCGCTTCTCCTCGCGTGCGAGGTCGACCAGCTCGCGCAGGCGTTGCGCGTCGGCATCGGGAAATTCCTGCACGAAGCGCTCCAGCGACGCGGGATCGTCGATGAGCTCGGTGCGCCAGCGCTCCGCGACGTGCAGCAGCGCCGTCTGGCGCCGCGAGGGCGCGTGCAGCACGGCGAGCTTCTCGGCGATCGGGGCTATGTCCAGGTCGCGGTCGAGGTCGCGCATGAGCCGCCCGATGAATTGCATCTGGCGGCGGATCGCCTCGTGCTTGGTGAAGCCCTTGCAGGCGAGCACCGCCTCGCGCAGGCTCTCGGGAAGTTCGAGGTGCCCGAGCTGCTCGGGGGACAGCTTGACGAGCTCGGCGCCCACGTCCTGCAGGTCCTGCATCTGCCGCTTGCGCCGCGTCTTGCTGATAAAATCGTCTTCTTCCATGGCCGGATGAGTTTAGTGGATTTCCGGCCGTCGCCCGCGCCCCGATCCCATGCCCGACCACGCTTTGCCGACGCTGCCGCTTTCGCGCGAGTCGATGTCCGACGTCGCCCGCCGCGCGCTGGCCGATGTGCGCCGCCTGGGCGCGAGCGACGCCGAGGTGGAGGTTTCTGCCGCGGTGGGCCAGTCGGTAACCGTGCGCCACGGCGAGGTCGAGACGGTGGAGTACAACCGCGACAAGGGCCTCACTCTCACTGCCTATATCGGCCGGCGGCGCGGCCACGCCAGCACCTCCGACCTTTCCGCCGAGGCGATCGAGCGCACGGCAGGGGCCGCGTGCGCCATCGCGCGCCACACCGCGGAGGACGATTGCGCGGGCCTTCCGGATGAGGAGCGCCTGTTCCGTGGCGAGCCGCCCGATCTGGGTCTTTTCCATCCCTGGGGGCTCACGGTCGAGGAAGCGATCGAGATCGCGAAGCGCACCGAGGCGGCGGCGTTCGCGGTCGATCGCCGCATCTCCAATTCCGAGGGCGCCACGGTCTCGGCGCAGGACTCCGATTTCGTGCTCGCCAACACGCGCGGGTTCCTCGCCGGATTCGCAGGCTCCAAGGCGAGCATCGGCTGCGGCATGATCGCCGAGGATGCGGGCGGCATGCAGCGCGACTACTGGTATACGACGCACCGCGACCCGGGCCAGCTCGAGGACGCGCAGAGCGTCGGAAGGCGCGCGGGCGAACGCACCGTGCGCCGGTTGGGCGCCCGTCGCGTGCCGACCTCGGAATCGGCGGTGCTCTTCGAGGCCGACGTCGCCGGCAGCCTCCTCGGGC
>WNFI01356711.1_pt1 | contig 10654 bp, 8 predicted proteins | sample 5400471 | NCBI WGS metagenome assembly WNFI01 (sample SAMN13153348, study PRJNA577476) | soil metagenome | isolation source: 100 cm saprolite on Douglas fir-dominated hillslope | place: USA:California | collected 2013-09-17 | reverse complement strand
CTCAGCCCCGCCCAGCTTGGCGCCCTGCCCATCGTCTCTTCGACGAGCAAAGCCGTCGTTCCGCTGTCGACGCTGGCCACCTTCAAACCCGTCGAAGGTAAGGCCGAGCTGAAACGCGAGAATCAGCAGCAGATGATCGACGTGACCGCCGATCTCGCCGGCCGATCTCTTGGGTCGGTCATGACGGACGTGAAGGCCGTATTGGCGAGTACACGGCCGCCGGCGGGCGTTCGGGTCGAGCTTGCCGGACAGTACGCCGGGCAGCAACAGGCCTTTCACGCGCTGATGCTCGTGCTTGCCCTTGCGGCGGCGAGTGTGATCTGCGTGATGGTGCTGCAGTTCCAGTCGCTCGTCGAGCCACTGGTGATTCTGCTGGCCGCTCCGCTGTCGTTCGTCGGCGGGTTGGGCTTGCTGATTCTCACCGGAACTCCGCTGAACGTCTCATCGTTCATGGGCCTCATCCTTCTCGTGGGCCTGATCGTCAAGAACGGAATCATTCTTCTCGACTTCACGCGGCACCGGATGATCCACGCCGGACTGACGCTCGAGCCGGCGATTCTCGAGGCGGCCCGCGTGCGGCTGCGCCCAATCCTGATGACGACCCTCTGCACGCTCTTCGGATTGTTTCCACTGGCGCTCGGCCTCGGGGCCGGCAGCGACATGCAACGCCCGTTGGCGTTGGCGGTCATCGGGGGATTGGCGCTCTCCACTCCGATCACATTGTTTGTCGTGCCGACGCTGCTCGTCGCGATTCGCGGGAGAGACTATATGCTCCGGCTCCAGGAGCGTGGATTGGCGGAGTGATCTGCCGAATGAAGTGATGTGAAGGCGGGGCGATCGCCTCTACGATGAGATCGATGCCGCCCTACTCTAAAATGTCCCAAGGAGACCGTTGCTATCTGAACGTGGCTTCCGGAGATCCAGCGTCCGAAGCGAGAATCCGCGAAGCTCAGACAACCCTGAGGGGTGACGATGAATCGGACTTCCGTGCACTCCAGCAGCGTAGTGTCCGTCGGTTACGATCCCGCGACGATGACACTCGAAGTCGAATTCGTAGGCGGCGGCACCTATCAGTACTTTGACGTCCCGGAGACTGAGTATCAGGGGCTCATGGCGGCGAGTTCGCTGGGCAGGCACGTCAACCAACAGATCAAGCCGAAATACCGGTATGCATCGGTTTAGACAGCTTCAGGCAGCTCATCACGACGAATAATAATCCGAGTGCCGTCACAATAAACTGTCGCAGGTGAGTCAGATCAGCCGCAAGTCACAGCCACCAAAGCCAAGTGGACGGAGCTGCTCGAGCAGTATTGCCGACTCGATACGTTGAGCCTGGTGCTGATCTACGAGTATTGGAGCCGGCTGACAACGGCACAGTGAGCCGCCGTTGCCCGCACGGTTTCAAAGGCGAGGTCAGCGACCCTCCGCTGCGTTACAACCGACCTGCTATCCATCTCCGACCACACAGAGCCAGAGCCAATCGCGTTTTCGTCGTATCGAACCCAGCCGAAGCCATCGTGACCCCAGTCCGGTCGCCATGAGTTTCAAACGTGCCACGCGCCTTGGCATCGTCCCAACCGATGATTGTGATGACGCGGTTGTGAGCTTGCCCCGATTTAATGGACGCGTAAGTGCTAGAGAAAGGAACTGAGGCTCGTCCCGGGAGACACAGCGCGTATATCGGTCGCGATAGCAGCCGAGCAGCGTATCAAGTGCTTCGATTCGTCCGCACGTCTCGTCCCCAAATATGACGAGGAATGCTGGAACGTTGATATGGAAATAACGGTGGTCGGCGCAGTGGGGATGGCGCTCGGTGAGCGCACAGGCCGCATAGACTTTTCCAGGACTGAGGCCATACCGGCGAACCGGATCAAAAAACCCGACCCGCCGGGCAGACAACAGTGATCACCGTCGCCGGTGGCGACGGTTCACGAATCCGATCCGCTATAGGGGGAGTGTGAAGACGATCCGTCGTTAGTCGCCGCGCTCGACCCGGGTGCTGGACGCGCTCAGCGCACTACGCCGCGGTCTCGCGGATCATTTGCTCCATGGTCGTGTTGCCCTTCATGACCTTGAGCCAGGCATCCATGCGCAGCGTCAGCATCCCCTCCTCCACAGCCGCGTCACGCAGCTCGGGGGCGCCAAGGTTCTGCATGATGCACTTTCGCAGGGTTGGCGTCAGCATCATCACCTCGTAGACGCCGGCCCGGCCCTTCATCCCCGTTCCGCCGCAGGTGTCGCACCCCTTGCCGCGGAAGTACCCGAGCTCTCCGAACTTGGTGTCGAGCGACAAAGTCTGGAGGAAGGGCGCCGCGTACTTCGTTCCCTTGTCCTTCGCGTTGGCCAGCGCGACGGGGCTGAACTTGAGCTGCCGCAGCGTCATCTCCGGTGTCACCTTCGCCGCCTCGAATTCTTCCTTGCTGGGGACGTACTGCTCCGTGCAATTCGAGCAGATGCGGCGAAGCAGCCGTTGGGCGAGGATGAGGTTGACGGCCGAGGCGACGTTGAACGGCTCGAGGCCCATGTCCAACAAGCGCGTGACCGTCTCCGGCGCCGAGTTCGTGTGCAGCGTCGACAACACCATGTGGCCCGTGAGCGCCGCCTTGATCGCGATGCCGCCGGTTTCGAGATCTCGAATCTCGCCGACCATGATGATGTTCGGATCCTGCCGCAAAAACGCCTTCAGCGCCGCCGCGAACGTCATGCCGACTTCGTTGCGCACCAGCACCTGGTTGACCCCGTACAGATTGTATTCAACGGGGTCCTCGGCCGTCATGATGTTGGTGTCGATGTTGTTCACCTTCGACAGGCACGAATACAACGTCGTCGTTTTGCCCGACCCCGTCGGCCCCGTCACCAGCACCATGCCGTACGGATTCTGCACCGCCTCCATCAAATCCTTCTCGGCCTTCGGCTCGATGCCGAACTTCGACAGGTCGAAGGTCAGATTGCCCTTGTCGAGGATTCGGAGCACGACTTTTTCACCGAAGATCGTCGGCAAGGTCGAAACCCGGAAATCGATGACTTTGGTCCCGACCTTGAGCTTGATGCGACCGTCCTGCGGCACGCGCCGCTCGGCGATGTTCAGGCTCGACATGATCTTGAAGCGCGAGATCAGCGCCGCCTTGAGCTTCATCGGTGGCTTCATCACTTCCTGGAGCGCGCCGTCGATGCGATAGCGAACGCGGATGTCCTGCTCGAAGCACTCGAAGTGAATGTCCGACGCCCCACGTTTGACGGCGTCGGTGAGAATGGCGTTCAACAGCTTCACGACGGGAGCATCATCCATCTGCGCCGCCAGCGCCGCTGCAGAAACCTCCTCTTCATCCTTGATGACCTCGACTTCAGCCCCCTCCTCGATCTCCTCGATCGTCTCCATGAGGGCCGACATCTGCGCTTCTTCGGCAGCCTTGCCGTAGACCTTGTCGATGATCGCGCGGAGCGTGAACTCGCCGGCGATGACCGGGAAAATGTCGTAACGGGTGATGAACTTCAGATCCTCGAGCACCGCCAGGTTCGTCGGATCCGCCATCGCCACCGTCAACTGACGGCCGTCGCGCTTCAGCGGCAGCACGAGGTTCTTCGTCGCCAGATCGGTCGGAATCATCTTGGCGATCTTCGGATCGGCGATGAACTTCGACAGGTCGACCGCCGGCATCTTGTATTGTTTGGCCAGCGTCTTCGTGAGCTCGATCTCCTGAATGAACCCGAGCTTGACGAGGTTGTAGCCAACGCGTGTTCCGGAGGCCTTTTGCTCCTGGAGTGCCTTTTCCAGTTGCTCTCGGCTAATCAACCCCTCGCGGAGGAGCAGGTCACCGATACGTTCGCCGGCAGGCTTGGGAGCGGCCATGTTGAGCGGAAGGGGAGAAAAATGAAGGAAGCGCTAGGGCTGGGCGGCGTTCAGCTGGAGCCAGCGTGGACGCATTACAATGGGAGAAGTTGTCATGAAACGCGCGGCGGGGGTAGAGGCCAAGCAGTGACGACCGTCACCGCTGAGCACAGACCGGTCGTGGCGCGCCGCTGAAGGCCACGAGCGAGTCGAGCTGACGGAGTCTCACCGGGCCAATTCCCTTCACGGCATGAAGAGCGGCGAGGCAGCCAAAGGCTCCTTTTGCCTCGCGATCAGCCACGATCCGTTTCGCGATGGCCGGGCCGATCCCGGGCAATCGCTCGAGGTCGGCGGTCAGGGCGGCGTCGAGATCGACGCGGCCCGCCACGCGAACGGGGGACGCCTCGGGCGTGCGCGCCCCGGAGACCACTCCGCTGGAGTCACGTCCGCTGTCAACCCTCGATGCTCGACCGCGCTTCCGTGGCGGCAACCCTCGGCCGCCCTTGCGACCGCGAGCGGTGGTGGTTTCGACGGCACCGATCTGGTGATCGAGCGCGGCGGTCGGAACCGGATCGTGGTGGGCCTGATAGGCCCGCGTGCCTGCGCCGAGTACCGCGACAGCGCCCAGGAACAGAAGGGCCTGTCGCTCTCCTTTGGTAGCCATGGGGGAGTCTAGCCCGTAAGCGCCGTCCGTCTGCTACCAGATTCCCGCCATGAGAATCAAATGAACGCCGAGAGAGGTGGATTGGTGGACTAGTGGATTGGTGACTGCGGCGGCTCCTTCGGCAATCCACCAATCCACCAATCCACCAACCCACCAACCCACCACTAGCCAGTGATCAGCTTCACCGCCACGTCACCAACGACTTGCAAGCTCTTCGCCGAGATCTTGTCCATCGTATCCATTGTTGTGTGGTGATAGTTGAGCGTCGACGGATAGGGCAGCGGATAGTTGATGTCGACGACGTCGATGACGTGCAAACCTGCCTTGAGGAACGGGAGGTGATCGTCGGTGATCGCTCCGCCGTCGCTCGGGATGAAGTACTTGGAGTAGCCCAGCTCGGCGGCCGTCTGCCACACGCGCCCAACCACCTCGGGAGCCATCTCGAGTGAGTTCGCCTCTTCATTGATATTGAGGTCTTTGTCGCCGATCATGTCGAACAGGACCCCAAACATCGGTTTGTAGCCGGGGTCGGGCGGATGCTGCACGAAATACGTCGAACCGATGAGCACGTCCGGAGCCTTGCCCGACGCGTAGTTGTCGAAGCTGCCCCAATCCTCACCGTCGACGAAGAGAAGATCGATCCCGGTCGTCGGGGGGTTCTTTTTCAGAAAATCGCCGAGAGCGACGAGTAGGCCGACGCCCGACGCGCCGTCGTTGGCGGCATCGAACGACCCGGCCCGCTTGCCGAGGACGGGGTCTTCGTCGGCGTGCGGCCGGGTATCCCAATGAGTCAGATAGAGGATCCGTTGCGTCGCCTTGGCATTGAACCGCGCAAGGATGTTCCGCATCGGCAGCGTATCGCCGGCTTTCGTGACATGGGTCCACTGCTGGACGATGACGGTATCAGCCCGTTGTCGCATCTGAGCCACGATCCAGTCGCCGGCCTTCTTCGCCGCGGGCTGCCCGGGGACGCGGGGGCCGAATGAGACTTGTGCCTGGGCGTACGCCAGCGCCTGTTGGCCGTTAAAGCCGGTCTTCGCCCGCTGAGAAAACGCCGCGTCACACGCGCCCGTCAGTGGGGTAGCTACGGCGACGGCAACTACGAAATGACGAACTCGCATCTGGGTCAATCCTGGGAAACGATCCCGGCCGCCACCACTGTCAGGCGGATGAAGCCAGGTGGCTGACTTAGGTTTCGGCAACCGTGAGAATCCTCAACCGCTACGTCCTCCGCGAACACGTCGGGCCGTTCCTCTTTGCGGTGACAGCTCTGACGTCGCTGATGCTGTTACAGTATATCGCGCGGCAGTTTGGGAATCTCGTCGGCAAGGGCCTCGGGTGGCAGGTCATCCTCGAGTTCTTTCTGCTCTCGATCCCGTTCACGGTGGAGATGACGCTCCCCATGGCGGTGCTCGTCGCGGTGCTGTACGCCTTTAGCCGGCTGGGCGCGGAAAACGAGGTGACAGCGCTGAAGGCGGGAGGTGTCTCGCCCCGATCGCTGATGAACACCGTGCTTGCCGCCGCCACGCTGCTGGCCTTGGGGATGCTCGTGTTCAACGATCAGGGCGAGCCGCGGACGAATCACCGTCTGGCCACGCTGCAACTGAACATCGCCGTCACCAAGCCGACGTTCGCCTTGCGCGAGCAGGTCATCAATGAGGTGCAACCCGAGCGGTTGTACCTGCGCGCCGGCCATATCGACGAAGCGACCTCGAAACTCCGCGACGTCACGATTTACGACGTGGCCGACCCCACTCGTCGTCGGACGATCATCGCCGACAGTGGGCGCATCGCGCTCGCGCCAAACATGCGAGACATCATGCTGACGCTCAATGACGGTTACATGCTGTCGGTCCCGTCGAAGAAGCGAGGCGAGCTCGATCGGCTCTACTTCAAGATCGACCACATTCGGGTGAAGGACGTCGCCAGTCAATTCCAGGCGACGTCGGCCGACTCGACGATGAAGGGCGACCGCGAGATGACCATCTGCGAGATGGAACACGAGTACGCGATGGCGGCAACCGATTACCTGAGGGCGAGCGTGTCCCTCGATCAAGCGCGGTGGGAGGCACACGGCCGAAAGGGACCGCAACCAGTGTTCAAGGTGCGGCCCGTCGGCGGCGTCGGAGCGGTGTATTGCAAAATCGCCACGTGGATCGCGTCGAGGGTGTCGGCCTTCGGTCCGACAGTCGCGCACGCCGCGGATCGCACGCGGCAGGCCGCGATCCTCGCCCTGCCCCCGACCATGCAGTCTCAGCGGGCCGTGGGCCCGCCGATCCGCGAGGTCCAGACAGTGGACGTCACCATCCAGCAGGCAGAGCTCGAGCGGGCGCGTATTCGCCGCGACCGATACGCGCTCGAGATCCACAAGAAGTTTTCGCTGGCCGCGGTATGCGTGGTCTTCGCGCTGATTGGGGCGCCGATCGCCCTCCGCTTTCCTCGTGGCGGAGTCGGGCTCGTCATCGGTATCAGTTTCAGCATCTTTGCTCTCTTTTATGTGGGCCTCACCGCCGGTGAGTCGTTGTCGGACAACGGAATCGTGTCGCCATTCTGGGCCATGTGGGCGGGAAACATCGTCTTTCTCGTCGTCGGCCTGATTCTTTACGCGCGCATGGGCCACGAGGGAGGCAGCTCGCGCGGCGGCGACCTGCGCGAGTTCCTCTACGCGATGCGGCTGAAAGTCAACAGGCGCTCGCGAGTCGACGTGCCGAGCTGACCCATGCTCAAGCGCGTCTTTCGCCCTCTCGATCGCTATGTCTTTGCTGAATTCTCGAAGATCTTTTTCGGCACAGCGTTAGGGTTTCCCGTTCTCGTCGTGATCATCGACCTGACGGATCATCTCAAGAAGTATCTCGATCGGCACATTCCGCGTGCCGACATCGCTCTGAGCTACGTCTACTTTCTTCCGGAATCGGCGTTTCAGGTCGTCCCGGCGGCGGTGCTGTTTGCGACGGTCTTCGCGATCGGCGCCTTCACGCGACATGCGGAAATCACGGCGGCGAAAGCCTCCGGCATTAGCTTCTATCGGCTGATCGTTCCGATCTTCGTCGGGGCCGCCCTCGCCACGGGACTCGACTGGTACCTCGGCGAGGTCATGCCGGTCACGACGCGGATGCGTAACGAGCTTCTCCGGGACGAGCGGACGACCGAGGGAGTCGCTCGAAGCAACTTCGCGTTCGCATCGGACCTCGGTCGTGTGTACAAAGTCGCCCAGCTCGAGACCAATCGTCAGCGGATCCAATCGCTTCAGATCGAGCGGAAAGGAAGCGGACCAGCGTATCCCACGTATGTGTTGTCGGCGGATTCAGCCCGGTTCGAGCCGCGTGACTCCAGTCATGATGCGACCGGCCGATGGCGGCTTCAGCACGGTCAGCTCAACGTGGTTTCGGACACGGGCACCAGCTTCATGGTACAATTCATCTCCGGGTACGACACGCACTTTCTCGAGCGTCCGCAGGACATGATGCAGGCGCCGCGGTCTCCCCAGGAGATGCGCTACAACGAGCTGTCGCGATTCATCGCCGCCGCGGAGCGGTCGGGCAGCGACGTGAACACTCTCCGGGTGGAACGGATGCTCAAGATCGCCATTCCGGTCACGTGCATCATCATCGCGCTGTTCGGCGCGCCGTTGGCGACGAGCACCCAGCGCGGCGGCGCGGCGTACGGGGTCGCGGTCAGTCTCGGCACGACGGTCGTTTTTCTGCTCGCGATACAGCTCACCAAAGCATTCGGCGGAAAGGGTCTGATCTCTCCGGACGTCGCCGCATGGATCCCGGGCATCGCGTTCGCTTGCATCGGTCTGGTGCTGATGGCGCGGGTCAAAACCTGATGGATTCGGACGTCTCCTGGCACCGGCGACCGACCGAGACATTCCCGATCCCGACGCGCGGGGCGATTCGATTCTTCCGCCGGATGAGTCGCGCGCGAAACCTCTTTGGACAGGTCGGCCAGCGCGCGTTCTATGTGAGCGACATCATTCGGGGATTCTCCGAGCCCCAGACGTGGTTCGCAGAATTCATCCATCAGATGCGCGTCATCGGCGTGGATTCGGTGCCACTGACCGTTCTCGTGGCGGCGTTCATTGGCGCGGTCATCTCGCTCCAGACGCGATACCAGCTCTTCGCCGGCGTCCAGCTCTCCGTTGTCGGACTGGCAACGCGACAGACGATCATTCTCGAGATGGGACCTCTGCTGACGGGGCTCGTGCTCACCGGACGTGTTGGCGCGCGGATGACCGCCGAGATCGGGACGATGCGCGTGACGGAACAGATCGACGCCCTCGAGACATTGGCGTACGATCCAGTGGCCTACCTCGTCGTACCCCGCGTTCTTGCAGCGACGCTCATGCTGCCGGTGTTGGTCATCGTCAGCGATGCGATCGGTGTCTACAGCGGATACATGGCCGGCGTCACCCTCACCGACATCACCGCCCAGGACTTCATGGAAGGCCTGCGGTTGAGTTTTTCGACGTTCCAGGTCGTGTACAGCCTTCTCAAGGCGACGATCTTCGGTCTCGCGATCGGCGTGCTCTGCTCGTATGAGGGTTACATTACCGGCGCCGGTGCCGAGGGTGTTGGTCGCTCGACGGCACGCGCGGTAGTGGTCACGTCGGTCGCGATCCTCGTGCTCGACCTGCTGACCGCCACCGCACTCGCCCCATATCTCCAAGGATGAAGCGACGCGACGAAGTGCTGGTTGGGATATTCGTCACCGTGGCGGTGGCGATTCTCATCGTCGGTACGATCTGGCTCACCCGCGGCGGACTGTCCCGCGGGTACTCGCTCTACACCAGGTTTCTGTGGGGTCAGGCCCTCAAGAAGGGTCAGCCCGTGCTCCTCGCTGGTCAGAGCGTCGGCTACGTCAACAACGTCCAGCTGAGGCCAGGGTATCTCGACGTCGAGCTCCGCATCGACAATGACGTCAGGATTCCGGCGCGATCGGTGGCGACGGTGAAGCCGGTCGGCATCTTCGGTGACGTCGCGGTTGCGCTCACGCCTCCTAAACCGCTGCCCAACACCTACTACGCCGCCCGGGATACCGTCCCGGCCGGCGCTCCGACGCCGGACATTGCCGACATCTACATGCGAGTGGATTCGATCGGGGAGTCGGTCGCCCGACTGAGCCACGCGATGGAGGTAGACCTCGTCAACGCCGGCGGCCTGCGCGACCTGCGGCGGACGCTCGCATTGACGGCGTCGTTCGCGGCGGAGCTGCAAAGCATCGCCGCGAATCAGGATCGGAATCTGACGGCGACGATGGGTGAGTTCCGGTCCGCGGCCCACCGACTCGCGTCGGTCGCTGATTCCGCGGTGATCGATTCGACGATGCGAAACGTTCGCGCGACCTCAGCGAACCTGGCCCGGCTGTCGGCGGAGGTCGATTCGACGAACCGTCAGATTCGTGGCCTGCTGGCCGATGTGAACGCCGGCAAAGGAACGGTGGGCATGGCCTTCAAGGACACAACGATGTTCTCGAACGCCCGAAATCTTCTCGGTCGACTGGATTCACTCGTGACGGACTTCCAGAAGAATCCCAAGAAGTACATCAACGTGCAGGTCCGAGTGTTTTGATCGGCGAGATAAGAACGGCTTTTTCACGCGGATAACAGCCGAAGGGGCCGATTTGTATCGGCCCCTTCGGCTGTTATCCGCGTGAAAAAGCCGTAGTTATCCCTTTCGCGGATCACTCTTTCCCACGGTCAGATAATAGATCGGCACGCCGAGCAAGATCACCCCAAACACGGCGAGCGTCGGCATCCTGGCGCCGGGGTCAAGGAGTTGATTGACCAAGAGATAAATGATCGCGACGACGAAGAGAATCGGCGTCAGCGGATACAGCGGCACCTTAAATGGCGGTGAGTAGTCTGTGCGCTTCCGCAATACATAAATGGAAGCAACCCCCAACGCGTAAAAGGGAATGATCGCCGTGACAAAGGTGTCGGCGAGCTGCTCGAAGGTCCGCAGCATCACGAAGACGACGCCCAGGCCGGCCGTGAGCAATATCGCGAGATACGGCGTCTGGAAGGTGGGGTGCACCGCGCGAAATTTCTCGAAGAACAACCGCTCGTCGGCCATGGCGTAGAAGACACGCGGAGAGGTGAGGATCGAGCCGTTCAGCGTACCGAACGTCGACAACATCACGGTGATCGCCACGAACGCCAC
>WNFI01324735.1_pt1 | contig 10654 bp, 11 predicted proteins | sample 5400471 | NCBI WGS metagenome assembly WNFI01 (sample SAMN13153348, study PRJNA577476) | soil metagenome | isolation source: 100 cm saprolite on Douglas fir-dominated hillslope | place: USA:California | collected 2013-09-17 | reverse complement strand
CGACGTCGACGCCCATCACCTGGTCGAGGACGTCGGCCTGGTGCTCGGCGCCGCCATCGCCGAGGCGCTGGGCGACCGCGCCGGCATCCGCCGCTTCGGCCACGCCTACGCGCCGCTCGACGAGTCGCTGGTGCGCGTCGTGCTCGACTTCAGCAACCGGCCCTACGTCGTCTACGAGATGGGGATCCTCCGCGGCCGCATCAACGACTTCGACGTCCAGCTGCTCGGCGAGTTCGTGCGAGCCCTGGCCCAAACTGCGGGGATCTCGCTGCACATGGACTGCATCCGCGGCGAGAACCTCCACCACATCGCCGAAGCGGGCTTCAAGGCGCTGGGCCTGGCCACGCGCGAGGCGCTGGCCCTGGTCGGCGGAGGGGTTCCGTCCACCAAGGGGGTGCTATGAGCGCGCCACAAGGCGCGCTCCGGCGCGTCACCGCCCTCTGCGGGCACGCGCCGAGCGGGGGGAGGAGCGCAGCGCGGCTGCGCCGCGCGGAGCGGCAGGGGGGCGCGATGGCCCCCCTCCGGAAGATATGAGCGTTCGCGTCGCCATCTGCGACTACGGGGTGGGCAACCTGCACAGCGTCGAGCGCGCCCTGCTCCACGCCGGCGCCGAGGTGGTGCTCACCGGCGACGCCGCGACGATGCGCGACTGCGCCGGCGTGGTGCTTCCCGGCGTCGGCGCCTTCGGTGCCGCCGTCGACGCGCTGGAGCAGACCGGGCTCGGCGAGGTCGTCCTCGACATCGCCCAATCCGGCGTGCCGTTGCTGGGCGTCTGCCTCGGCCACCAGCTCCTCTTCGAGGAGAGCGACGAGAACGGCGGTCGCCGCGGCCTCGGCCTGCTGCCCGGGCGCATCGTGCGCCTGGGGCGCGACCGCGGCAAGATCCCGCACATGGGCTGGAACCAGCTCACCATGACGCGGCAGAGCCCGCTGTTCGACGGCATCGACAGCGGCGCCTACGTGTACTTCGTACACTCGTACGCAGCGATCACCGACAGCGACGCCGTCGTCGCCACCACCGACTACAGCGGTCCGATGGTGGCAGCATGCGCACGCGACAACGTCTGGAGCACACAGTTCCACCCGGAGAAGAGCGGCAGCACCGGCCTGCGCATCTACGCCAACTTCGTGAAGGTCTGCGCTGCGGTCCCTCTGGGCGCTGACGCGCCCGGTGGGGGGAGCACCCCCAGGCCATCATTCGCCGCTGGAGTGCGGCCGAATGACAGCCTTCCCCCCGGGCGTCCGGCATGATCGTCATCCGCGACGCCGTGCGCGCTGCGGTGCGCGCGCTGCACTCGATGGGTGTCAGCGTGCAGGTCGGCGGGGGAATGCGCAGCGCCGCAGCGGCGACGTCGTGGCTCGACGCCGGCGCGGACTACATCGTCCTCGGGTCTCTCGCGGTACGTGAGCCGGAGATGGCCGCGGCCATCTGTCGCGCCCAGCCCGACCACGTGCTGCTCGGCCTCGACGTGCGCGGCGACATCGCCCAGGCGCAGGGCTGGACCGAGCCCGCCGGCGGCGCCGCCGAGCACCTGCATCGCTGGCGCACCTGGCCCGCGGCGGGTGTGATCCGCACCGACGTCGGTCGCGACGGCGCGCTGCTTGGTCCCGACATCGACGGGCTGCGCGCCACGGTGCAGGCGTACGGCGGCCCGGTGATTGCCAGCGGCGGCATCGCCACCCTCGACGACCTGCAGGCGTGCGCCGACGCCGGTGCCGCTGCGGCGATCGTCGGTCGCGCGCTGTACGAAGGGCGGCTCGACCTCTCCCAGGCGCTCGCTCGGTTCAGCGCGCTGCCCAAGGGCGACCCGGCATGACGGCGGCGACATGACCCTGGCGCGTCGCGTCATCCCCTGTCTCGACGTCGATGCCGGACGCGTCGTCAAGGGCACGCAGTTCGTCGACCTGCGCGACGCCGGCGATCCCGCCGAGCTGGCGGCGCGCTACAACCAGGACCTCGCGGACGAGCTGGTCTTCCTCGACATCACCGCGTCGCACCAGACGCGTCCCATCCTGCTCAACGCGGTGCGCCGCACCGCGGACGCTGTGTTCATCCCGCTCACCGTCGGCGGCGGCATCCGCAGCCTCGACGACATGGAGGCGCTGCTCCGCGCCGGTGCCGACAAGGTGTCGCTCAACACCTCGGCGCTTCAGGATCCCGACCTCATCACCCGCGGCGCTGAGCGCTTTGGCGAGCAGTGCATCGTCGTCGCCATCGACGCGCGGCGCGAGGGCGACGGGTGGGGCGGCTACACGCACGGCGGCCGCCATCCCGCCGGTCGCAACGCCGTCGAGTGGGCGCGGCAGGCCACCGAGATGGGCGCTGGTGAGATATTGCTCACCAGCATGGATCGCGACGGCACCGGCAGCGGCTACGACATCGCGCTCACTCGCGCGGTGGCCCAGGCCGTTCCCGTGCCAGTGATCGCCAGCGGTGGTGCCGGTGAGCCCGAACATCTGCGCGAGGTGCTCACCGACGGCGGCGCCGACGCCGCGCTGGCCGCGTCGATCTTCCACTTCGACGCCCACCCGGTGCCGCAGACCAAGGACTACCTCCGTCGCGCCGGAGTGCCGGTGCGGCTGTGACCACGACGCGCCAGCCGCTGCGCATCCCGCGGACCGCGGCCGCGCTGCGGCTGCCGCTGTGGCAGCGCGGGCAGACGCGCATGCGCGAGCGCTGGGGCTTCGACCTCAACACCCCCGACGCGCGCGACCGCGTCCAGCAGCTGGTCGCCGCCAACCCCAGCGACGCCGACATGCTCCTGCTGCGCGCCTCGGTTCTGGCCACCCAGGGCGACAACCACGGTGCCGAGCTGGAGGTGCGCCGCGCCCTCGAGTTCCAGCCAAACCTGGCACGAGCCCACACGACCCTGGCGACGCTGCTGGTGCAGCGCGGCGAGCAGGACGAGGGCCTCCGCGAGGCTCGTCGCGCGGCCGAGCTCGACGCCAATGATCCCACCGTGCAGTACAACCTGGGCCTCGCCGAGTTCGCCGCCGGCAATCGCAGCGCCGCCAACCAGGCCTTCGACGCGGCCTGGAAACAGCTCCCCGCCATTGCCCAGGATGCCACCACCAACGCGGTGCTGACTCTCGCCTACATGAACCGCGAGGCGTGGGAGGCGACGCTGCGCACGCGCCGCGCCACCTTCTGGAGTCGCAGTCGCCAGCAGCTCTGGGAGAAGGGCGCCACCAGCGGCAACACCATGCACGTGCGCGCGGTGCGTCTCGACTGCGATCGCGACGCGGTGCTCCTGCTCGTCGACCCTGCCGGCCCCGCCTGCCACACCGGCAGCATGACGTGTTTTTTTGAGGAAGTGCCCGGGTGAGGCCGGTGGAGCGGGTGGACGGGTACCTGCCCATCTCCAGCTATGGACTGATTGGCGACTGTCGCAGCGCGGCCCTGGTGGGCCACGACGGCAGCATCGACTGGCTCTGCCTGCCGCGTTTCGACCGTCCTTCGATCTTCGGCCGCATCCTCGACGCCGGCAAGGGCGGCCACTGGCAGATCGTGCCGCGCGGTCCGTACGAGGTGGTGCAGCGCTATCAGGACCGCAGCAACGTGCTGCACACCACGTTCAGCACGCGCTCTGGCCGCGTTGCCGTCAGCGACTTCATGCCCGTGCAGCGCGCGACCATGGCCCGCGAGGGCGAGCCCCATGCCGACCCCCGGTTGGTGCGCCTGGTCGAATGCGTCACCGGCGAGGTGGCGCTGCGCAACGACATGGTGCCGGCGCCCGAGTACGCTCGGATCAGCAGCGATGTCTTCCGCTGCGAGGACGGCTTCTACCACGCGGACGTGAGCGGCCTGCACATCTGCTTCCGCGCCAGCTCGACCATCCAGTCGCCCAGGCAGGTGCTGACCCTCACTGCCGGCGAAGCAATTGCCTACTCCCTGGTCACCAACGCCCCTGGCGAGTGCGACGAGCTGGAATGGGACGTCGAGCGCGCCCGCGCGCTGCTGCGCGAGACGCAGGACTTCTGGTGGCGCTGGGTCGACGGTGTGCGCTACGACGGCCCCTACCAGTACTGGGTGCGGCGCTCTGCGCTCGCCCTCAAGCTGATGACGTACTCGCCGACCGGCGCGATCATCGCCGCACCCACCACCAGCCTGCCCGAGACGATCGGCGGCCCGCGCAACTGGGACTATCGCTACACCTGGCTGCGCGACGCGTCGTTCACCCTGTTCACCTTCTTCCAGCTCGGGCTCACCGACGAGGCGCGCGCCTTCTTCGACTGGCTGACGCACGTCGGCATCGGCAGCCGGCGCCAATCAGGTCTCGACAACCTCTATACGCTCGACGGCGGCCGCGACACCCACGAGCTGATCCTCGACCATCTCGAAGGCTACCGCGGCTCGCGACCGGTGCGCGTCGGCAACGGCGCGGCGCGCCAGCTGCAGCTCGACGTCTACGGCGAGGTTCTCGACAGCGCATACCTCTACGCGCGTTTCGGCGGCGAGATCAAGATGAAGCTCTGGAAGGAGCTGCACGCCATCGTCGACCTGGCCATCGCCCGCTGGCAGGAGCCGGACTCGTCGATCTGGGAGGTGCGCGGCGGCGAGCGACACTTCACCTACTCCAAGGTGATGTGCTGGGTCGCTGTCGACCGCGGGCTGCGCATCGCTGAGCGCTACAACCTGCCCCACGACTCGCAGCGCTGGCGCTCGGCGCGGCGGGCCATGCACCGCCGCGTCGTCGTGGAGGGATTCTCCAAGCAGTGCAACGCGTTCAGCCAGTCGCTGGGGAGCAATGTGCTAGACGCCGCACTGCTGCGACTCACCCAGGTGCGCTTCCTCCCCGCCAGCGACCCGCGCATGGCGAGCACCGTCGATGCCATCGCGCGCGAGCTGAGCGAGGGGAGCGTGCTGCTGCGCCGCTACAATCCCGAGGAGACCGACGACGGCGTCGACGGCAACGAGGGCGCCTTCCTCGCCTGCAGCTTCTGGCTGGCCGATGCCTATGCGCACCTCGGCCGTCTCGAGGACGCGATGCGAGTCTTCGAGCGCCTGTTCTCCTTCGTCTCCGAGTGCGGCCTGTGCTCGGAGGAGGCCGACGGGCGCACCGGTGAGCTGCTCGGCAACCACCCGCAGGCGTTCACCCATCTCGCCCTGGTCAGCGCAGCGGTCAACATCGAGCGCCTGCGGCACCGCCAGATCGCCCCCCGCGGCCTCTAGACCACGCGTGCGACGATGAGGGGGACATGCGCGCCATGGTCCTCGACGCACCACGCAGCCCGCTGCGCGCGGCGGACGACGTGCCGGTCCCCACGGCACAGGCTGGCCAGGTGCTGCTGCGCGTGCATGCCTGCGCGCTGTGTCGCACCGACCTGCACATCGTCGATGGCGAGCTCGACCGGCCCAAGCTGCCGCTGATCCTCGGGCATCAGATCGTCGCCACCGTCGAGCAGGTGGGCGACGGCGTCGAGTCCCTGTCGGCCGGCGACCGCGTCGGTGTGCCCTGGCTGGGATGGACCGACGGCGAGTGCCGCTACTGTCGCAGCGGGCGCGAGAACCTCTGCGTGCGCGCGCACTTCACGGGATACGACATCGATGGCGGGTATGCGGAATACGCGATATGCGATGCGCGTTACTGTCTGCCCATCCCGCCCGGGTACCCGGATCTGCAGGCAGCGCCACTGCTGTGCGCGGGACTGATCGGCTACCGATCGCTGCGCGCGACGGGCGACGGCGAGCGCCTTGGCCTCTATGGCTTCGGCTCCTCGGCGCACATCATCACCCAGGTGGCGCGTCACCAGGGCCGGCGCGTGTTCGCCTTCACCCGCGCCGCCGACGAGGCGTCACAGCAGTTCGCGCTGTCGCTCGGCGCGGAGTGGGCCGGTGATGCGATGGGGCCGCCGCCCGAACCGCTCGACGCGGCGATCATCTTCGCGCCGGTGGGAGCGCTGATCCCGGCGGCGCTGCGCGCGGTGGCGCCAGGCGGCATCGTCGTGTGCGCGGGCATCCACATGAGCGACATCCCGTCCTTCCCCTACGAGCTGCTGTGGGGTGAGCGGACGCTGCGGTCGATCGCCAACCTGACGCGTCGCGACGGCGAGGAGTTCCTGGCGCTGGCGCCGCGCGTGCCGGTGCACACCGAGGTGCGCGTCTTCGCGTTGGAGGATGCCAACCAGGCGCTCGACACGCTGCGTCGCGGCGAGGTGCAGGGCGCTGAGGTGCTGACGATCTGACGTCGTCGTGACCGCGCGACGATGTTCAGCGCGGCGTCGACGCCCGGGCCGCCGACGGGATCAGCGGCGCGCGCCCGCCGTCGGGCTGCCACTGCTGCAGCCGGCGCTCCGCAATCGTGAGCATCGCCACCACCACCGACACCGCGAGCGCGATGCAGAGAAAGCCGCCGAGCATGGCGATGCCATTGTTGGAGCTGGCGAACGGCGAGCTGCCGCCGATGATGTGCGTGGCGTGGGCGACCTGCACCGCGGCGACGACGCTGAGCCCGAGAAACGCGAGCGACGCCACCGTCGCACCCAGCGCGGCGCCTGTCTTCACCGCGCGGCGCGGGTCCTCGGTGTCGAAGCGCGCCCCGATCGCGCCGCCGCTGACGCCGATGGCGGTGGCGCCGAGGGCGAGCCACAGTCCCATGAGCGTCAGGGCGGTGATCTCCAATGCGTCGCCGCGGTGGACGATGCCGAGGATCAGTGTCGACACCGCGCTGGCCAATGCCATCGGTACCGCGATGGCCACGACCTTGGCGCGCAGGAGGGTGGTCATGGCCAGCGGTGCCAGGCGCAGCAGCAGGAAGCCGCGTCCCTCCAGCGCGACCGCGGGTGCGGCGAGGATCTGGGTGAAGAAGAAGGGCAGCATCAGTGACACGCTGCCACCGCGCAGCACCGACGGCCAGAACTCCTTGCTGCTGTGGCCTCCCGGGCCGACCAGGGGATACAGCGCGGCGATGGCGCAGAGTGGCAGCAGCGCGGCGAGGCGGCGCGAGTCGCGGCGCATCATCAGCCACTCCTTGCGCACCAGTGAGCACGGTGGTCAGCAGCCACAGCGGCGCCGCCGCCTCGCCGGTGGTGAGTCCCGACAGCGCGCGCGCCGGCCACGCCATCGGCAGCCAGGCCAGCTTCTCGCCGAGACCGGCCGCGCCGACCGCGGCCTGCACCAGCGAGTCGCCGCCGCTGCTGTTGTCAGCTCGCAGCGCCAGCCAGCCGACCCAGAAGATGCTGCCGGTGGCAGCGGCGAGGATGCTCACCAGCGTCCGCGCCCGCGACATGGGGACGATGCGGACGATGACACTGAGCAGCGTCACCTGGAACGCGGTCACCGTCAGCACGACGCAGGCGACCGTCACCGGCGCGGCGATCCAGTAGAAGAAATCGGCGCCGATGCCGACTCCGTATCCCACCACCGACGCCAGCAGCAGCGACGCGACCAGCACACTGCTGCGTGCCGCCACCACGAGTCGTGCCAGGTAGATGTCGCGCAGCCGGATGGGTGCGCCGGCGAGCAGCAGCAGGTCGCGCGACGAGAAGAACGACACCAGCACCGACGACAGCCCGACGATGAGCATCAGCATGCCCAGGCTGGTGAAGCCGAGGGTCAGCAGTCCCAGCGCCGCCGCCTTGCCCAGCGACGCCACCGCCGCGCCGACGGCGATCGCGGGAACGAGGACGACCAGCGCCAGCCCGGGAACGCCGACGAGCACCAGTGTGCGTCGCCGCCGTTCCATGGTGCGGATGCGGTTGCGAAAGCCCTGCAGGTCGGCTCGCAGGAGGACGAGGACAGTCGGCATGGAACGCATGGCTGGTTGGCTGACGATCAGGCGCTGAGCAGCCGTTCGACGAGGGCGCGGTCGTCGGGCCCGCCGGTGAGGGCGAGGAAGAGATCCTCCAGCGTCGCGTGCGCGCTGCCCGTGCGGGCGCGCAGCTCTTCCAGCGTGCCGGTGGCGACGATGCGACCGCCGTCGACGATGGCGACGCGATCGCAGAGTGCCTGGGCGACTTCGAGGATGTGCGTCGACAGCACGATGGCGACGCCGCGGTCGGCCAGCTCGCGGAGCAGGTCGCGCACCCGTCGCGCCGAGCGCGGGTCGAGGCCGTTGGTCGGCTCGTCGAGCAGCAGCGCCACCGGCTCGTAGAGCAGCAGCGCGCCCAGTCCGACCTTGTTGCGCATGCCGTGCGAGTAGCCGGCGATCAGCTCGTGCTGCTTGTCCTCCAGCTCCAGCACGGCGAGCAGGCGGGCGATGCGCGCCTCACGCACCTCCCCGCGCGGCACCCCGTAGAGGTCGCCGACCAGGTCGAGGAACTCGCGGCCGCTGAGGTTGGGGTAGAGGAGGGGCTCCTCGTCGAGGTAGCCGAGCAGCCGTTTGGCGCGCAGCGGATCGCGCCAGACGTCGACCCCGGCGACACGCGCCTCGCCGCTCGTGGGCGCCAGGAGGCCGCAGGCCATGCGGAGGATGGTGGTCTTGCCGGCGCCGTTGGGCCCGAGCAGGCCGAAGACCTCGCCGGGGCGCACGGCCAGGTTGACCCCCTCCACGGCGCTGGCCTCACCGAAGCGCTTGCCCAGGGCGCTGAGCTCGACCGCGGGCGGGTGCTGGTTCAACAACCGGATCTCCTCGGATGCCGCGCGCCTGAGCATAGTCGACCCGGAGGGCCCCGGCGGCACGTCGCAACCGCCTTGCCACGGACCGCGAGCCTGTCTATCCGCGCGCTGAGTCGCGCGGCGTGGGGGGCCTCCCCCACGCCAGCATTCGCCGCTGGAGTGCGGCCGAATGCCAGCGTTCCCCCTGCTAGCTTGCATAATTATGCATCCATCCGGTATAAATGCACAGATGACTGACACCGGCCTGCGCCTCCGCGCCGCGGTGGCCGGGGCCACCGGCTATATCGGCATCCAGTGCGTCGAGCTGCTCGCTCGCCACCCCCACGTCGACCTCGCGCGCCTGCTGGCGCGGAGCAATGCCGGCAAGCGCTTCAACGAGGTCGTCCCCGGCAGCGCCGTCGACATGCCGCTCGACGCCGGCATGGAGGTCGACGGCGTCGACGTCGTCTTCGCCGCGCTGCCGCACACGGTCGCGGCGTCGCAGGCGCGCGACTGGATCTCGCGCGGCGCGGTGGTGGTCGACATGAGCGCCGACTTCCGTCTGCGCGACGCCGCGGACTACGAGCGCTGGTACAAGGTCACCCATCCCGCGCCCGACCTGTGCGGCGAGGCGGTGTACGCGCTGCCCGAGCTGCCCGGCGTCTCCTTCGCCGACGCCGACCTCATTGCCGCGCCCGGCTGCTATCCCACCGCCGTCCTGCTCGCCACCGTGCCGGCGCTGCATGAAGGACTGGTCGAACAGGACGTCGTCGCCGACTGCAAGAGCGGCGTCAGCGGCGCCGGTCGCTCGCCGAGCCTCGGCGTGCACTTCGCCGAGGTCAACGAGTCGGTGCATGCGTACGGCGTCGGCGGGCACCGCCACAAGGCGGAGATGCTCCAGGAACTGCGCCGCAACGGCGCGCCCGACATCCGCCTCACCTTCGTGCCCCACCTCATCCCCATGACGCGCGGCATCCTGGCCACGGTGTACCTGACACCGTTGGCAGGAACGACGGTGGCGCAGCTCCGCGAGCTGTACCGCAGCTTCTGCGACAGCAGCCCCTGCCTGCGCTACGACGAGACGCCGCCGGCGACCAAGAGCGTCTGGGGCACCAACCTCGCCGCGCTCAACGTGTCGGAGCAGGATGGGGTCTGCGTGGTTACCTGCGCCATCGACAACCTGCTCAAGGGCGCTGCAGGACAGGGCGTGCAGGCGCTCAACCTGCGCTTCGGCTTCGACGAGACGGCGGGACTGCCGCTGCACCCGGCGTGGCCATGAGCGCTGCGCCGTACGACGCGTCGGCGCATCCCCGGCAGGGCATGCGCGGTGCGGGGGGTGGGAGCGAAGGCGAGTTCATCTCGCCGGAGCGGGCAGGGGGGCGCGACGCCCCCCTCCGACAAGGCGTGTGCGCGCCGCATGGCTTCAAGGCTGGCGCCGCCGCCGCGGACATTCGCGGTGACGGGCACATGCAGCGCCTCGATGTCGCCGTCGTCCGCAGCGAGGTGCCCTGCCAGGTGGCGGGCGTCTTCACGCGCAACATCGTCAAGGCGGCACCGGTGGTGATCTCCCAGCTCAGCCTGCGCCGTCCCGGCGTGCAGGCCGTGGTGCTCAACTCCGGCAACGCCAACGCCTGCACCGGCGCCCAGGGCTTCAAGGACGCGCTGCTGATGTGCAAGGCGGCGGGCGACGCCTGCGACCTCGATCCCGCCCAGGTGCTGGTGTGCAGCACGGGCGTCATCGGTCGCCCCATGCCCATGGACCGGGTGGTGAGCGGCATCCGCGCCGCGGTGGTCGCGCTCTCGCCCGACGGCGACGGCAGCGCCGCGCGCGCCATTATGACCACCGACACCGTGCCCAAGGAGGCGAGCACGGAGTTCGAGGCGGATGGCCGCCGCTACACCGTTGGCGGCATGGCCAAGGGCGCGGGCATGATCCATCCCAACATGGCCACCATGCTTGGCGTGGTCACCACCGACGCGCCCGTCGCACCGGGGCTGCTGCAGCCACTGCTCAACCGCATCGCCGACTCGACGTTCAACTGCGTCACCGTCGACGGCGACACCTCGACCAACGACACCCTGCTGCTGCTGGCCAATGGCCAGGGCGGCGGCGAGCCGT
>WNFI01238230.1_pt1 | contig 10654 bp, 10 predicted proteins | sample 5400471 | NCBI WGS metagenome assembly WNFI01 (sample SAMN13153348, study PRJNA577476) | soil metagenome | isolation source: 100 cm saprolite on Douglas fir-dominated hillslope | place: USA:California | collected 2013-09-17 | reverse complement strand
TTCACCTATCCCAACCGGCTGGCGGCGCAGTTGCACCGGCAATATCCGAGCGCCGACATTACCGTTATCAATCGCGGCCAGGGCGGCGAAGACGCGCCCGAAATGATGAAGCGGCTGCAGACAGCCGTGCTCGACATGAAGCCGGATCTCGTGATCTGGCAGGTCGGCACCAATGCCGTGCTGCGTAATCTCGATCCGGCCGAGACTGCAAACATCGTGGAGGAGGGCATTGCGCGCATTCAGGCCGCCGGCGCCGATCTTGTGCTGGTCGATCCGCAATATTCCCCGAAGGTCACCGAGCGCGGCGAGAGCGCAAGCAAGATGGTGAAGCTGCTCGGCAAGGTCGCCGAGTTCCGCCATGTCGGCTTTTTCCCGCGCTTCGAGGTGATGCGCGACTGGCACGAGAGGCAGGCGATCCCGATCGATAATTTCGTGATCGCCGACGGCCTGCACATGAACGACTGGGGTTACGCCTGCTTCGCCCAGCTGCTCGGCGACGACATCATCAAGTCGGTCGGCCAGATCAAGCTCGGCGTCAACGTGCCGTCCAACGTGCAGACCTATCGCCCGATGTGACTCGTGGAGCAAGCGCGCCGATATCTACTCGCGTCGTCCCTGCGAAAGCAGGGACCCATACGCCGCGGCCTCGCTGATTTAGGGCAGTGACTGACGCCCTTCTTAACTACCAACGTCCTGTGGTTATGGGTCCCTGCTTTCGCAGGGACGACGACGGTTTTGTTATCGCCTCACGTCTTCGCCAGCGCGGCGTGCAAGTCCTCGATCAGGTCGTCGCGGTGTTCGAGGCCGGCGGAGAATCTGACAAAACCCTCGCTGATGCCGAGTTCGGCTCGCGCTTCCGGCGTCAGCCGCTGGTGGGTGGTGGTGGCCGGATGGGTAACGAGGCTCTTGGCGTCGCCGAGATTGTTTGAAATCCGCGCAATCTTCAGCGCGTTGAGACAACGGAACGCCGCCGCCTTGCCGCCTTTGACCTCGAAGCCGACCAGCGTCGATCCGGCGCGCATCTGCTTCCTGACCAAGGCGGCCTGCGGGTGATCGGCGCGGCCAGGATAGATCAGCCGCGAGATTTTCGGATGCTGCGCCAGCGCCTCCGCCACGGCCGCGGCGGTTTCGGTCTGGGCGCGGACGCGGATCGCCAACGTCTCCAGCCCCTTCAGCAAGACCCAGGCGTTGAATGGCGACATCGACGGGCCGGTCTGGCGCAAGAAAGTGTGGATGTGTTCGGCAATGAAGGATTCCGATGAGAGAATGATGCCGCCGAGGCAGCGGCCCTGACCGTCGATATGCTTGGTCGCGGAATACACCACGACGTCGGCGCCCAAGCCAAGCGGGCTCTGCCAGATCGGCGTCGCAAACACGTTGTCGACGATCAGCCGCGCGCCGCCTGCATGCGCGATTTCGGCGATAGCGGAGATATCGAGCACGTCGAGTGTCGGATTGGTCGGACTCTCCAAAAAGCAGCTTTTGGTGTTCGGGCGCATCGCCTTGCGCCATTGGTCGAGATCGAGGCCATCGACCAGAGTGGACCCAATGCCGTAGCGCGGCAGCAGGTCTTCCACCACGTAGCGGCACGATCCGAACATCGCCTTGGCGGCAACCACGTGGTCGCCGGCTTTCAGCGGCGCCAGCACGGCCGTCGTCACGGCGGCCATGCCGGTCGCGGTGGCGCGCGCCGCTTCGGCGCCTTCGAGTTCGATCATGCGGCGCTCGAACATCGAGACGTTGGGATTGGAAAAGCGCGAATAGAGAAAACCGGGGTCATCGCCCTTGAACCGCGCTTCGCACTGCTCGGCGGTGTCATAGACAAAGCCCTGTGTCAGAAACAACGCCTCGGATGTTTCGCCGAATTGCGAGCGCAAGCTTCCGGAATGGACCAGCCGGGTTTCGGGACGGTAGCGGGCGGTTGACGACGCGGGTGTAGCCTCAGACATGCGACCTCCATCGTGACCACCCCTAAAATGGTCACAAAAAACCGGCCTGGAAAATTCCACAGGCCGGGATCACACTGTCCCCGGCCTGTTTAGCGATTTATTTAACGTGGCTGCAAGCCGGCCGGCTCAAATCACCACGGGATAAATGCACCATAGCCCTGTTAATGACTTGTTGACAAGTGCCCCCCAGGCAGTGGGGAACTCGCCTGACGTCGAATTGGGTTGCCCAATGGGCGCGACGCAAATACAGCTAGCTGCTCATTCGCCACTCGCCGGGGGAAGAAACATGGTCGCAATGCCGTTGGCATCCGACAATAGAGAAGTATTGCTCCCGTTAGACATTCCGGAAGACAACCTTTCGTTGACGGCGGGAATTTTGCCCGCGCAGTGGATTAAGAAGCTCTTTGATAGGGATCAGATAGGTGGAAAGCCACTGGCTCCGGGACAAATTCAGCCAGCCAGTTTGGATCTTCGACTTGGGAAGACCGCATACAAGATTCACGCAAGCTTTTTGCCCGGGACTAACTCGTCGGTTCAGAAGAGGGTCGAGCAGCTAACCTCCTACGAACTTGATCTTTCCACGCCACAGGTCTTGACCCGGGGCGCGGTTTATTTGGTCGAGATCGAGGAACAGCTCAATCTCAGCAGTTCATTGTCAGCGATAGCCAATCCGAAAAGCTCAACCGGTCGCCTCGATGTGTTTACGCGCGTCATTGCTGATCGAAGCGATGCATTTGACGTCATTCCTGCGGGATACAAGGGTAAGCTGTGGGCAGAGGTGTCCCCGAGAACCATGAGAAGCCGATTATCCGCCAAGGATTAAATCTTCGTGTCAATCTTCGAAAGGACAACGGGTCTAACATCATTGCGTACCGTGCCAAGCGCTACACCAATTTCATCGATATGGATAAGGTCGCGTCATACCGAGCGGCCGATTATTGGGATGCCATTGAACCGAACTCTGACGGAAATTTGCTCTTGAGCCCGGGCGAATTTTACATATTGGCGTCTAAGGAAAAGCTGCATATTCCGAATGATCATGCCGCCGAGATGGTGGCGATTGATCCAATCATGGGCGAGTTTCGTGTGCACTACGCAGGATTTTTTGATCCAGGGTTCGGCATGACGGCGGATGACGGGCCTGGGAGCAAAGCGGTACTGGAAGTGAGAACGTATGATATTCCATTCTTTCTTGAAGACGCTCAGACCATCACAGGCCGGGATCACACATGTCCCCGGCCTGTTTAGCGACTTATTTAACGTGGCTGCAAGCCGGCCGGCTCAAATCACCACGGGATAAGTCATGCTCATATTCGCTCCCGCCCTTTCCGTCAAGGCAACCATCGGATAACCGGTAAAAGTGCCTATTTTCAGGGTTTGAATGGTGAAAGCCCCGAGGACCGTCCATTGTTCACGCTTCAACCCGGCGCCAATGGCATTCTGCCTGACCGCATGATCGCGGCGATGGCGGACGCCGGCCTCATCCTGCCGGCTTACCCGTTCGTCGAAAGCCAGATCCAGCCGGCGAGCCTCGATCTGCGTCTCGGCGAGGTTGCCTATCGGGTGCGCGCGAGTTTTCTGCCGGGGCCCGGCGCGACGGTGGCGGAGCGCATCGACGAATTGAAGCTGCACGAAATCGATCTCACCGACGGCGCGGTGCTGGAGACCAACTGCGTCTATATCGTGCCGCTGCTCGAGAGCCTCGCGTTGCCGAGGGAAATCGTCGCCTCCGCGAATCCGAAAAGCTCGACCGGGCGGCTCGATGTGTTTACCCGCGTGATCGCCGACGGCACGCGGCGGTTCGACATGATCGGCGCAGGCTATCACGGGCCGCTCTATGCCGAGATCAGTCCGAAAACTTTTCCAGTGCTGCTGCGCGAGGGTTCGCGGCTCAGCCAGGTCCGTTTTCGCACCGGAGATGCCATCCTCGAGCCCGATGAACTCAACGCGCTGCATGTCCTGGAGCGGCTGGTCGATGCCGACGATGCCGATCTCGTCAATGGCGTCGCGCTGAGCGTCGATCTAAGCGGCGAAAACGCCAAGGGCTTCGTCGGCTACCGCGCCAAGCGTCACACCGGCGTGGTCGATATCGACCGCCGCGGCGGCTACGCGGTCGACGAATTCTGGGAGGCGATACCGGCGCGGCCCGATGGCAGCCTGATTCTCGATCCCGGCGAGTTTTATATTCTGGCGTCGAAAGAAGCGGTCCAGGTGCCGCCGGATTACGCCGCCGAGATGGTGCCGTTCGATCCGCTGGTCGGTGAATTCCGTGTGCATTACGCCGGCTTCTTCGATCCCGGCTTCGGCTACGCCGGCGCCGGCGGCAAGGGGTCGCGCGCGGTGCTGGAAGTGCGCTCGCGCGAGGTACCGTTCATCCTGGAGCATGGCCAGATCGTCGGCCGGCTGGTGTATGAAAAAATGCTGGCGCGGCCCGATGCCCTGTACGGCCAGCGCATCGGCTCCAACTACCAGGCGCAGGGGTTGAAACTGAGCAAGCATTTCAAGGTCTAACCGTCATTGCGAGGAGCGTCAGCGACGAAGCAATCCATTCTTCCTTGCGGCACGATGGATTGCTTCGCGGAGCCTGTCATCGGGCGCGCATTCGCGCGACCCGTTGGCTCGCAATGACGGTTGATATCGGCTCGCCGCCAACAAGAAAATCGATCCGGAGAGAAGGTGATGGAAGAGCATGATGCGCAGACAGCGCAATGGCTGAAATGGCGCAGCGTTGCCGAGCTTTATCATGCTTATTTCACCGGCCTCATTCTGTCCGTGGTGATGCGGCGCGGGACGGCTGACGCCGCGGAATTCGTATTCCGGGTTTTTCGCCGTCAGCAGCAGGAACGTTTTTTGCCGGGGCTGGAAAAACTCGGCCTGCGCCACCTGCCGCCGGCGGTGGCAGCGGCGCAGTATCATTATCTCTCGAACTGGATCGGCGGCGTGTCGGTCGAATACATGTACGAGACGGATCGCAAGGCCTGGATCCGCTATCCGCCGCCGCGCTGGATCTGGAAGGGCACCGCGATCTGCGGCGTGCCCGGCGAGGTTTCGCGCGCGATGCTGCGCGGATGGCACGCCAACAACGGCGTTTCGCTCGGCAATCCCAATCTCGGCTTCGTCTGCACCAAGCAGAGCGTCGACGGCCAGGACGGACTTGAAGGTTACTACTGCGAATACGATCATGCGCTCGAGATCGATCAGCGCCTGGTATTCGCGCGTCATCTCGAAGCACCCGTGTTCGACCCCGCGACCGCGCCGGCGTTGCCGGTCGCGAGCTGGCCAAAACCGCGGCTCGAAAAGGCCTATCGCAATTATGCGATGGAATATGTGCGGACCGCCGCGCCTGTGATGGTGCAATTGTTCGGTCCCGAGGATGGCGGCCATCTCTTGCACCTGACCGGCAAGCTGATCGGCATGCAGTACTTTGACGAAATCGCGCGCGGCCTCGGCTTGGGTCACGGGACTGCAAAAGATTTTGCGGCTTTTCTGCGCGCGCTGTTCGAAGCGCAGGACGATGTTGCGGATGTGAACGAATCCGCCGGCGCGTTCGAATTCAGGCAGCAGACGTGGAAACTGATGGCCGACGTCACCGACTATCATCCGGCCTGCGCCAGCGTGCTTGAGGGATTATTCGCTGGTCTCGCCGCCGGCTGCGGTCGCCACATTGCCGTCAGCATGACACCGGCGGCTGGCGGAAAGCCGCCATTCTTGTGGTCGATCGGCTGATCGAATTTTCCGCCTCTCGGCACGCCTTAGACGACCTAATTGTGCAGCCGGCTCATGCGCCCGATGCACGTGGAATCGTGCTTGATCGGTGCTAGGAAGCCGCTCGGCACGGCAGGTGATCGGGCCCACGGAGACGACCAAATTGCCCGACATTGCCGTCCCCGAGATCCCCGTAGACGAAGAGGAGCGTCCGCTGCCGCCGCCTGAGCCGCTGGCGAGGAATGCGCTGGTGGACGGGCCGATCCTGCGCACGCTGCTGTGGCTGGCATGGCCGAACGTCATCGCGCTCAGCGCGGGCACCTGCGTGGTGATCGCGGAGACCTCCTATATCGGCCGGCTCGGCGTGGAGTCGCTGGCGGCGATGGCGCTGGTGTTTCCGTTCGTGATCCTCACCATGACGATGTCGGGCGGTGCGATGGGCGGCGGCGTTGCGTCGGCGGTCGCACGCGCGTTGGGTGCAGGTGATGTCGACCGCGCATCGGCGCTGGCCGCGCATGCATTGCTGATCGGCATCTGCTTCGGATTGACCTTCATGATCGGCATGCTGATTTTCGGCCCCGGGTTACTGGAATTGCTCGGTGGCCGCGGCCGCGTGCTGGCTAACGCCGTCGGCTACGCGCAGATTTTTTTCGGCGGCGCGGTGCTGCCCTGGCTGATGAATTCGATGGCGGGAATCCTGCGCGGCACCGGCAACATGAAACTGCCGTCGCTGATGATCCTCAACTCCGCGGTCTGTCAGATCATTCTCGGCGGCACGCTCGGCCTCGGGCTCGGTCCGATTCCGCAATTCGGCATGCGCGGCGTCGCTGCCGGCTCGCTGATTGCGTATTTGATCAGCATATCCGTGATGGCGTGGTATCTGTTTTCCGGCCGGGCGCGCGTCATTCCCAAGATCAGAGGGCTTCGCATTCGACGGGCAATGTTCGTCGACATCCTGAAAGTCGGCGCCGTCTCCTGTTTTTCGCCGCTGCAGTCGGTGCTCACCATCAGCATCTTCACGCATATGCTGGCGGGTTTCGGCACGCAGATTCTGGCCGGTTACGGCATCGGCGCGCGGCTTGAATTCATGCTGTCCTCGGTTGCATTCGCGGTCGGGATTGCCTCGGTGCCGATGGTCGGCATGGCCATCGGCGCGGACCGGATTGCGCGTGCGCGACGGATTGCCTGGACCGCGGGCTTGGTCTCATTCGCTTCAGTAGGCTTGATCGGGACGCTGGTCGCGATCTTCCCCGACCTCTGGGTCGACATCTTCACCCATGATCCAGGTGTGCGCGCCGCGAGCCGGCAATATCTGTCGATTGCCGCCCCGATGTACGCCTTCATCGGGCTGGCGATGTCGATGTATTTTTCTTCTCAAGGGGCGGCCAAGGTTCTCGGGCCGGTGCTGGCGCAGAGCGCGCGGCTATTGTTCATCGCGCTCGGCGGCTGGTGGCTGTCGATGCACCACGCGAGCGCTGCGAACTTCTTCGCGCTGGCCGCGGCGTCGATGGCGGTGCTCGGCGTGCTATCCGCCTCGAGCGTACTATTGACGCGATGGGGCCCGAAGGCCGGCCCCGTTCCGCAAGCCCGACCGGCATTGTCCTGAGTTAAAGCAGCCGCCAAGATCGGCCAAAACCGTCATTGCGAGCGAAGCGAAGCAATCCAGTGTGAGGTGAAGCAAGAGTGGATTGCTTCGTCGCTTCCGCTCCTCGCAATGACGAAGAGAGGACAGTTAGCGCCGCCGATGGCGCCGGTGGCCGTGTCCGCCGCCGAAATTGGCCATCCGCATCAGCTGCGGAATCATGCTCATCAACTGGCCGCCGCCATTGCCGCCGAGCATGCCGATGAAGTCGCCGCCGCCCACGCCGTAACCTCCCGGAGCAAAGGACGCGCCGCCGTCAAATCCGCCGGGGATTCCGCCGGGCATGCCGCCGCCACCGCCTTCCATCATCTGGCTCATCATCGGTCCCATGGTCTGCATCATCATGCCGAAGCGGCGCTTGCCCATCTTCGCCTTCATCATCTCCAGCATCGGCGCCATCTGGGTCATCATGTCGCCGCCTCCTCCCCCGCCAAAGCTGCCGAACTGGGCCCTCGCCGGGCCTGTCGTGAGGCTAAACAGCAAAAGCAGCGTGGCCGCCTGGCACACCACCTTGTCAGCTCCGGTCATGGTTTCGCTCCTCGCATGCGTAGCTCCGCCGAAGCGGCGCAAAACAAACGCACCCGGAAACGCTAGCGACGGGCGGCGGTACCCTCTGTGAGAAAGATCACGCTCGTGCTGGCGCGCTAGGCGGTGTTGCGGCCCAATGCTTTTTGCATCGCCAGCGCAGCCTGATCCATCTGGCCATCGATATAGGGCGCGATTTCGTTGGGCAGGACATCGACGATCCAGATCAGCCGCGCGCGCGCCCCGCCGTCGGCGAGCACTTGCACCGACGCGCTGTGCTGCTTTATCCGCTCGCTGATCACGGCGTAGACCAGCCGCCGCCGCGCGTCGTCGCAATCGACCAATAGCTCGCGCGCCACCGTGCCGTTAGCAAACGTCACGATCCGCGCGTCGCCATCGAGCCGCGCGTCGAGCACGAATCCCGGCACCAGCCGCTGATGCGGGCTGCCGAAATCGCGCACCGCGGCCCAGACGTCGGCGGGCGAAGCATCGATCGGAATGTCCTTGTGGATGGAAGCCATGAGAGTGATCCCGTGTTAGAGAGCTCGCCAAAATGATGATCGTCATTCCGGATCGCGAGTGTAACGAGCGAGTCCGGAATCCATAACCACGATCGGGAGTATGGATTCCGGGCCTGCGCCAAGTGGCGCATCCCGGAATGACGGCAGTGTGTGCGGATCGCTCGCACCTACGTGCAAACCGCCTCGACATTGTTGCCGTCGGGGTCGATCAGGAACGCGGCGAAATAGCTCGGGCTGTAATCGGCGCGCGGGCCGGCGGCGCCATTGTCACGGCCTCCGGCCTTCAATCCCTCTGCGTGGAATGTCTTGATCGCTGAGTGGTCGGGCGCGCGGAACGCGACGTGGGCGCCGGCGCGGGCTGGCCCGTTGTGCGAATAAAGCCAGAGCGCCGGCTCGCCCTTGGGGCCAAAACCCGCGCCGCTTTCGTCGCGCGAATACAAGACGTATCCGAGCGGTGCCAATGCTGCGGTGTAGAAGCGCACGCTGGCGTCGAGATTTTCAACTTTCAGTCCGATGTGGTCGTACATGATATTCTCCAGTCAGGGCGCGTTCGAAAACGCGCGAGCTGGAGACGACCCTAGTCAGTGCAGGGCGAGCCGTTCTTGGAAAATCTTGCGCATCCCGCGTGAGGCCTCGCGGAACCTGCGCGGCGAAACCCCGGCGGCGCGGTGGAACGTGCGCACGAAATTGGAGAGATCGCCGAACCCGACGTCGTAGGCGACATCGGTGATGGAAATATCGTCGTCGGCCAGGAGGCGCGCCGCATGACGCAGCCGCGAGCGCACCAGATATTGATGCGGGGTGACCCCTAGCACGCTCGAGAACAGCCGCAGGAAATGGAACGGGCTGATCCCCGCCTGGCGGGCGGCCTGCTCGAGATCGATCTGGTGGTGCGAATGGGCGTCGATCCAAAGCGCCGTTTCCACCGCGCGGCGGCGATCGCGGGCAGCCGCCGCCACAGGCTTGTGCGCCCGCCCGGAAACCACCTCGACGAAACGGCTGGTGAATACCTGTCCGACCTCGTCGAGGCCGACATCGCTGCGGCCGTCGGCGGCGGCCTGCGCGAGCTCGCCGAGCACCATCAATTCCGGCAGCGGCGGCGCGCTGCCGATCCGCCAGACCTCGGCGCGGTCGCCGATCGCTTGCACCAGTTCCGGGCCTAAGAAGAACGACAGGCACTCGTCGCCGCAGACGTGGTCGTGGGTGCAGACATATTCGTCGCCGGGATGGCCGACCAGGATCGATCCCGCCACCAGTTCGAAGAAGCGGCCGCGGCTGTGGCAGCCAAAACTGCCTTTGCGCACATAGGAGACCGAGTGGCAGCGGTACTGCTCCACGAACGGCTTCTCGCCAGGCACCGCCGTGCAGCGAAAGTCGGACACCGAAATGGATTGGCGCTGCAGAAGGGTCGTTCTGTCCATGCCGCAAATTTAGGTCTGCGGGCGTGGCGGCGCAACCGGGAGAAGCACCTCGAACAGGGTCTTGCTGCCGGGGCTGCCCGCGCCCTCGATCGAGAGCAGCCGCCGCTTGGAGATGCTGCCTCCGTTCGGCGAGATCTTGTCGGCATAGCCGCCGGCTTCGAGCACGCGATGGCAGGGAACGATGATCACGAACGGGTTGCGCGCAAGCGCCTGCGCGACCGAGCGCACGGCGCCCGAAGCCCTGATACCCGCGGCGACATCGCCATAGGTGCGGGTTTCGCCGCGCGGAATCGTCCGCGTGAACGCGTAAACCCGCGCATTGAAGGCGGGTATGCCGCCGAGGTCGAGCGTGACCCCGGAGAGATCGGCGCCTTCGCCGCGCAACAGCGCGGCAATCCCATCGATCGCCGTTTCGACGCTCAGCGGAGGAGGAAGTTCGCGGGCATCGGGATACAGACGAAACAGGCGCCGCCTTGTTTCGATCTCCCGGACTTCAGGCAGCTGCACGCCAATGATGCCGCTCTCGCCCCATGCGATGCCGCATCGGCCGACTGCCGTATCGAAAATGGTGTACCCACGCCCCGCCATCACGCCACCCACCGGAGCGGGATCATAGCACTGCCGTAGACGGGCGCACCTTAAAACTTGGCGTTCGGTTAAAGGCCGGCGGGGTCATCGCCAAGGCGCTTGGCGGATCGCACGGTCTCGGCTAATCAGGGGTGCTACCGCGGGCGTAGTTCAATGGCAGAACGGCAGCTTCCCAATCTAATCAGCCGAATTTTTACCACGTTTCGAGAAACGCCCGAAACCATTGTCTAAAGCCCATGTTTCGCGGGCTTCTAGTGTTATCTGTGATGCCTCGGCGGCTGAAAATCCCAGCATCCGAACTAG
>WNFI01093438.1_pt1 | contig 10654 bp, 7 predicted proteins | sample 5400471 | NCBI WGS metagenome assembly WNFI01 (sample SAMN13153348, study PRJNA577476) | soil metagenome | isolation source: 100 cm saprolite on Douglas fir-dominated hillslope | place: USA:California | collected 2013-09-17 | reverse complement strand
GCGCTGGGGCTGACCCATTACGCCGCCGAGGAGTGGGCCGAGCTGGCGGTCACCCTGGCCTGGCGGCTGCCGGCGACCGGGCGGGCGCTGGCGGGCGGGCGGGTCGACCTGGACCGGGCGGAGGCGATCGCCAACGCCACGTCCGTGCTGTCCGAAGAGCAAGCCCGGGAGGTGGAGGCGCAGATCCTGCCGCAGGCCGGGTCGATGACCCGGGCCCGGCTGCGGGAGAAGCTGGGCCTGGCGGTGCTCGCGGCCGACCCCGAGGGCGCCGAGCGGCGCCGCGAGCAGGCCGAGCGGCACGCCGACGTGCGGCTCTACGCCGATGATGATCACACCGCGACGATCACCGCGTCGAAGCTGGCGCAGATCGAGGCCGCGGCCGGGTTCGCCCGGATCACCGCGATGGCGCGGGCCCGCAAGGCCGCCGGGCTGCCCGGCAGCCTCGGCTTTCACCGCGGCCAGGTGCTGATCGGCCTGATGCTCGGCACCCTGCCGCTCATCCCCCCGCCCGACGGCGCACCCCCCGACCAGCCCCCGCCCGACGACGACCCCGAAGACAACCACCCCGGCAGCGACCGGCCCGGCGACGGCGGCCCGGGCAGCGATGGCTCCGTGGACGGCGATGCTGGGCCCGGTGGCCCTCGCGACGGCAGCCCCCGCGACGGCGACCCCGGCGAGGACGCCCCCGCCGACGGCGAGCCGCGGGATGACGTTCCTCCTCCCCGCGATGAGGACGCCCCGCCCGACGACGGCCTCGACGACAACGCGGACGAGGATCAGGACGAGGGCTGGGATCCCGCCGAGGAGGACGACGACCCGTGCGGGACCCGGCCGGTCCCGGCCTGGCCGGACCTGGGCGGCATCCCTCCCGCGCTGGCCCGCCACCCCGCCGAGCCCGACGGCCGGCCGGTGCCCGGGCTGCTGGACGCGACCCTGCCCTGGGCCACCCTGGCCGGGCTCGCCGACCGGCCCGGCACCCTGGGCCGGATCGGCGCGATCACCGCCGCACAGGCCCGCCAGCTCACCCGCGCCGCCGAGACTGACCCGGCCGCGCAGTGGCGGGTCATCGTCACCAACAGCGCCGGGCAGGCGCTCGCAGTCACCCGCATACGCCGCCCCAGCCACCGGCCCCGCGACGGCGTGGCCTCGGCCCGCGACGGGCCACCCGGCGCCGGGCTGGTCGGCCGGGTCACGGTGACCATCACCCAGGACATGATCACCGCCCAGCAGGCGCGCGGGCCCGGCCCGCCCGGCGGGACCGATCCGCCCGGCCCGCTGTCGCCGGTCGCGGCCGCTGCCCTGCGTGCTGGCGCCCGGGCGCTGGATCAGGCACGGGCCCGGGCGGCCGCCGACCAGGCGGCCGGCGGGTGCGCCCACGCCGGCGAGTCGCCGGCCTACCGGCCCCCGCCGCGGCTGCGCGAGCACGTGATCGCCCGGGACGTGACCTGCCGCAACCCGGTCTGCGGCCAGCCCGCCTGGCGCGCGGACCTCGACCACACCCTGGCCTACGACGACGGCGGCCGGACGTGCCGGTGCAACATCGGCGGCGCCTGCCGCAGTGATCACCAGCTGAAGCAGCATCCCCGGTGGAAGCTGGAGCAAATCCGGCCCGGCGAGTTCCGGTGGACGACCCCGGCCAACCGAACTTACTGGGCTAAGCCCGACATTCATCCCGTGTAGGCGGCCCAGTCCGGCGACCAGGGCGACCAGCTCGCAACCCGCATCACGTCGGCGCCGGACTCGCGTCGGGGGCCCGGCGGCAGGCGGCGGCTGTGGTGCGCCGCGCGGACGAAGGCGGCGACCTGCCGGGACCTGCTGTGTTGCGGCCAGACGACCACGATGGTGGCCGGTGGTGCATCGGGCAGCGGTCGGAACACGAGGCCGCTGTGGATGCGGGCCCGGACGGACTCTGGCACCACGGCGACCGCGCGACCCACGTCACCTCGGCACAGCCGCGCTGGCCGGCTCGAGGGCGGCCGCCGGGCCGTTCGGCGAATCGTCGCGCGGCGGCCGGCCGGTCAGGGTCAAGGAGACGTCGTCGAGCGTGGGCCGGAGCCCCCGGCATCAGCGGTGGGCGGACGGCGTGGCGATCTCATCGGGCGCCGCGGGCTGGGCCGGGATCTCCGGTGTCGGCAGTTCCTCGGGCGCCGCCGGCTGCGGGGACGGCACCTCCGGCGACGCCGCCTGCGGGGACAGCACCAGCGGGGAGGGCAGGCCGGAGGGAACGGCCGGGTCAGCGGAGAGCGCGAACTCGGGACGGCGCGGGCCCTCCGGAAGGGGCGGCGGGGTGCCGCCGAATGCCGGGCATATCGCCTGGTGCGCGCACCAGGCGCAGAGCCTGCTCTGCCGGTGCCGCCAGTCGCCCGTCGAGCGGGCCCGCTCGATGGCACGCCACAGCGCATCGATCTTCCGCACCGTGGCCCGCAGATCGGACTCGTCCGGCGCGTACCGCACGATCTCGCCGTTGCCCAGGTACATGAGCTGCAGCAGCTTCGGCACCCGCTGCTGCGTCAGCCAGAGCACCACGGCGTAGAACTTCATCTGGAACAGCGCCCGGGCCTCGAACTCCTCCCGGGGCGCCGTACCAGTCTTGTAGTCGACGATCCGGATCTCGCCGTCGGCCCTGACGTCAAGCCGGTCGATGTAGCCGCGCAGCAGCAGCCCGGACTCGAGGATCGCCTCGACCGCATGTTCCCGGTGCTTGGGCTCGAGCCGGGTGGGATCTTCCAGCGTGAAATAGCGGTCGAGCATATCGGAGGCCTCCGCGAGCCAGGCGGTCCGCTCCTCCTCGTCGCTGAACAGGCCGGCCAGCTCCGGCTCGTCGGCGATCAGCCGTTCCCACTGCGGTGCCAGCATGGCCCGGGCGGTCTCCGGCGTGCGGCCGGCGGCGGGCTCGTCGAACAGCCGCTCCAGGACCGCGTGCACCAGGGTCCCGCGCGCCGCGGCGGGGCTAGGCGGCTCGGGCAGCCGGTCGATCACGCGAAACCGGTAGAGTAGCGGACAAGTCAGGAAGTCACCGGCGCGGGACGGTGACAGCGACGGCGGCGCACTGGTATTGGCGACGGTGTCACCGGGCGTGGTGTCACCAGGGGCGTCACCGGGCGCGGTGTCACCGGGCGCCGGGCCGGGGGACTGTGCGCCAGACGGCGGTCCGCCAGGCGGCGGTCCGTCAGGCGGCTGTGCGCCAGACGGCTGTGCCATGTTCAGGTTGCCCACTCTCCGGAGACTAGGGGACGGCACCGACAGTTGGCCGAGTTTGGCGGTTATGCCGGCGCGCCGGATTCACTGTGCCGGCTGCGGTTCACGGCGCCCCGCACCACGTAGCATCGATGACGTGGCAGGCATTACCCCGGAGCAGGACCGCCAGCAGGCGCAGCAGCAGGGTGACCCGCCCACGCCGGACGCCAGGCGCGGTAGCAAGTACGGCATCGTCATCGCGCGGCCGTTCGGCGTGCCGGTGTACGTCTCGCCGTACTGGTTCCTCGTGGCCGGCCTGTTCGTCCTGTTCTACGCCAGTAGCCTGCCCAGCACGGTGCACCCGGCCGCGGTCCGGTACCTCGTGGCCGCCGCCTTCGTCATCCTGCTGTACGCCTCGGTGCTCGTGCACGAGCTCAGCCACTGCGTGGTGGCGCGAGCCTTCCGGCTGGCGGTGCGGCGCATCCTGCTCTACCCGCTCGGCGGATTCTCGGAGATCGAGCAGGAGCCGCCAACCCCTGCCAAGGAGTTCCTCGTCTCCGTGGCCGGGCCGCTGACCTCGCTCGCGCTGGCGGGGTGCGGCTTCGGCCTGAACCTCGCGCTGAACCCCAGCGGCATTCCCCGCGTGCTGATCGATCAGCTGATCCTCGCGAACCTGCTGGTCGGGATCTTCAACCTGCTGCCCGGCCTGCCCCTGGACGGCGGCCGGATCCTGCGCTCCGGGATATGGAAGCTCACCGGCCGGCCGGGCACGGCCACGATAGCTGCCGCGTGGGCGGGCCGCGGGCTCGCCGTGCTGCTGGTCATCGTCCCGTTCAGCCTGCTCGGCAGCAAGGTGAGCCTGGCAAACTCGTACGGGCTCTGGCTGGCCGTGATCGCCGTGTTCATGTGGATCAGCGCCGGGCAGGCCATCCGGGCCGCCAAGGTACGCGACCGGCTGCCCGGGCTGCAGGCCAGGAGGCTGGCGCGGCGGGCCATCCCGATCCCGGGAAACGTGCCTCTCGCCGAGGCCATCAGGCGCGCGGACGCGGCGCAGGCCCGTGCACTCGTGATCGTCGATCACGAGTCCACGCCGATCGCGATCGTCAACGAGACCGCGGTGATGGCCACGCCCCAGCAGCGCAGGCCGTGGGTGGAGGTCGGCTCGCTCGCGCGGACCATAGAGCCGGGAATCGTGCTGTCCGCCGACCTGTCGGGCATGGCGCTCATCGAGGCCGTGCAGCGCTCCCCGGCCACCGAGTACCTGCTCATAGAGCCTTCCGGGCAGGTATTCGGGGTGCTCGCGACCAGCGATCTGGACCACGCCTTCGCGGGCGTCTGACGCACAGAGCGAGCCGGAGGGGCGCGGCGCCGCCTGGACTGAGGAACGAACGACGAGGGAAGGCAGTGCAGTGAAGGGGGCAGGGGAGGCGGGCGGAGCCCCCGAGGCGAGCGGGAGGCAGGCACCGTTAGCCTGACGAGCGTGATCAGGCAGCCTCGCGGTCCGCTTGCCCCGGGCGACCAGGTTCAGCTCACCGACCCCAAGGGACGGCGCCACCGGGTCATCCTGGAGGCCGGGCGGTCATTCCATACCCACCGCGGCTCGCTGGCGCATGACGACCTCATCGGCAGGCCGGAGGGCAGCCTCGTCGTCTCGTCCAGCGGCACCACCTACGTAGCGCTGAGACCGCTGCTGGCCGACTACACCCTGTCCATGGCCCGCGGTGCCGCGGTGATCTACCCCAAGGACGCCGGGCAGATTCTCGCCCTGGCCGACATCTTCACCGGCGCGCGAGTCGTCGAGGCCGGGGCCGGCTCGGGCGCGCTGTCCTGCTGGCTGCTCCGGGCGGTGGGCGAGACCGGGCTGCTCGTCTCCTACGAGCGCAGGCCCGATTTCGCGGAGATCGCCCGGCAGAACGTGGAGCGTTACTTCGGCGGGCCGCATCCGTCCTGGCGGCTGGTGACCGGCGAGCTTCCCGCCGACGGGGCTGCAGCCGGCCTGCCTGATGACGACGGGAACGGGGCCTTTGACCGGGTGGTGCTGGACATGCTGGCGCCGTGGGAGTACGCGGACGCCGCCGCGATGTCGCTCCGGGCCGGCGGCCTGATCTGCTGCTACGTTGCCACCACCACGCAGCTGTCGCGCATTGTGGAGGCGCTGCGGGCGCAGGGCAGCTTCGACGAGCCCGCGGCGTGGGAATCGCTGCTGCGCGGTTGGCATGTCGACGGGCTGGCCGTGCGCCCCGAGCACCGCATGGTCGGCCACACGGGGTTCCTGGTGACGGCCCGCAGGCTCGCCGACGGGGTGACGGCCCCGCCGCGGCGGCGCCGGCCATCCAAAGGCGCGCACGGCGATCTGGGCCGCGATGAGCCCGCAGAAACCCGCGCCGGATGACCGCGGACACCGGCCGGATACAGGGCCGGGACCAGGCCAGGGACCGCCCCGGGAAGCTTACGGAAGCCTCCCGGATAGGTAGGGTCAAGGGTAAATCGGCTCTCGGGAGGGGGTGAGGGGCATGGCCTCTCGCGACGACAGCGCGCGCGCCGGGCGATATGACGACGAGGTCAAGGTCCTGACCACGCAGATCTCCTTCCTCGAGGAGGAGATCTCCGCTCTGCGCCGCAGGCTGGCGGACTCGCCAAGGCAGACCAGGCTGCTCGAGGAGCGGCTTCGCGAGGCCGAGACGAATCTCGCCACCGTCACCGGGCAGAACGAACGGCTCGCAGGGACCCTGCGCGAGGCACGCGACCAGATCGTGGCCCTGAAGGAAGAAGTGGACCGGCTCGCGCAGCCGCCGTCAGGGTTCGGCATATTCCTGAACGTCTGCGAGGACGGCAGCGCAGACGTGTTCACCGGCGGCCGGAAGATGCGGGTCAGCGTCAGCCCGGGAATCGAGCTCGACCAGCTCAAGCCGGGTCAGGAGGTCGTGCTCAACGAGGCGCTCAACGTCGTGATCGCCCAGGGCTACGAGACGATCGGCGAGGTCGTCATGCTCAAGGAGATCCTTGAGGGCGGCGACCGGGCGCTGGTGATCTCGCACGCCGACGAGGAGCGCATCGCGCGGCTGGCCGAGCCGCTGCGCAACACCACGCTGCGCGGCGGGGACTCGCTGCTGCTCGAGCCGCGGTCGGGGTACGTGTACGAGCGCATCCCCAAGGCCGAGAAGCCGCCGAAGGGCGTGCTGCTCTACGGCCCGCCCGGCTGCGGCAAGACCCTGATCGCCAAGGCGGTCGCGAACTCGCTGGCCAAGCAGGTCGCGGCCCGGACCGCGGAGCTGGCCAGCCAGGACGGTGAGTCCGCGATAGCTGTCGGGCAGGGCGGCCAGGCCCGGGAGGGCAAGAGCTTCTTCCTGAACATCAAGGGCCCCGAGCTGCTGAACAAGTACGTCGGCGAGACCGAGCGGCACATCCGGCTGGTGTTCCAGCGGGCCAGGGAGAAGGCCAGCGAGGGCATGCCGGTCATCGTGTTCTTCGACGAGATGGACTCGATCTTCCGCACCCGCGGCTCCGGGGTGTCCAGCGACGTCGAGAACACGATCGTGCCGCAGCTGCTCAGCGAGATCGACGGGGTCGAGGGCCTGGAGAACGTGATCGTGATCGGCGCGTCGAACCGGGAGGACATGATCGACCCGGCGATCCTGCGTCCGGGCCGGCTCGACGTCAAGATCAAGATCGAGCGACCGGATGCCGAGGCCGCCAAGGACATCTTCTCCAAGTACGTGGTCGGCGCCCTGCCGCTGCACCCCGACGACCTGACCGAGCACGGAGGCTCCGCGGCGGCCACGGTCGAGGAGATGATCCAGCGCGTCGTCGAGCGCATGTACAGCGAGACCGAGGAGAACCGGTTCCTCGAGGTCACCTACGCGAACGGGGACAAGGAGGTCCTGTACTTCAAGGACTTCAACTCCGGGGCGATGATCGAGAACATCGTGGCCCGCGCGAAGAAGATGGCCATCAAGGAGTTCCTGGAGACCGGGCAGAAGGGCATCCGCATCGCCCACCTGCTGGCCGCCTGCGTCGACGAGTTCAGCGAGAACGAGGACCTGCCCAACACGACAAACCCGGACGACTGGGCGAGGATCTCCGGCAAGAAGGGGGAGCGGATCGTCTACATCAGGACCCTGGTCTCCGGCAAGCACGGCACAGAGGCCGGCCGCTCCATCGACACGGTGGCCAACACCGGACAGTACCTGTAGCCGCGGGGACTGTGCTACGACCACCGAGGCGGCGCGGGAGAGGGCTAGCCCAGGGGGACACTCTGCCCCCTGGGGACACCCCAGACCCCCGATGGCCCAGGACCCCCCATGGGGCGAGGCAAGTCCGGCCGGGAATGTGCCGGCACGGTCTCGCCTGGGCACGATGACGGTATGTCGGCACTAGGCTCTGAAGCATGAGCGTGCGGCGGGTCATGGGCACGGAGACCGAGTACGGCATTGCCGTGCCCGGCCAGCCGGGCGCGAACGCGATGGTGACCTCCTCTCAGGTCGTCAACGCCTACCAGGCGGCGAAGTCCGCGCGGGCCCGGCGGGCCCGGTGGGATTTCGAGGAGGAGAACCCGCTGCGCGACGCCCGGGGATTCGACCTGGCCCGCGACGCGGCGGACTCGGCGCAGCTGACCGACGAGGACCTGGGGCTGGCCAACGTCATCCTCACCAACGGCGCCCGGCTGTACGTGGACCACGCTCACCCGGAGTACTCGGCGCCCGAGTGCACCAACCCGCTCGACGCGGTGATCTGGGATAAGGCGGGCGAGCGGGTCATGGCGGAAGCGGCCGCCCGGGCCGGGTCCATGCCCAGCGGGGCCACCATCCAGCTGTACAAGAACAACACCGACAATAAGGGCGCATCGTACGGCTGCCATGAGAACTACCTGATGAGCCGGGCCACCCCGTTCGCCGACATCGTGCGGCACCAGCGAGCCGACTTCTTCGAGGTGGAGGTCGGCCTGGAGACCACGCTCAAGCGGCCGATCATCAACACCAGGGACGAGCCGCACGCCGACCCGGAGAAATACCGCCGCCTGCACGTGATCATCGGCGACGCGAACATGAGCGAGATCTCGAGCTACCTCAAGCTCGGCACGACCGCGCTGGTGCTGGCGATGATCGAGGACAAGTTCCTCGGCTCCGATCTCGCGGTGGAGGCGCCGGTGGCCGAGCTGCGCGCCGTCTCCCACGACCCGAGCCTCAAGCACCTGGTCGCGCTGCGCGACGGCCGGAGGATGACCGCGGTCCAGCTCCAGCTCGAGTACCTGGACGTGGCGCGAAAGTACACCGAGGACCGGTTCGGCGCGGACGTCGACGACATGACCAGGGACGTGCTCGATCGCTGGGAGTCGGTGCTGACCAGGCTCGGCGAGAACCCGATGCTGGCCTCGCGGGAACTGGACTGGGTCGCCAAGCTCGAGGTTCTCGAGGGATACCGGGCCAGGGACGGGCTGGCCTGGACTCACCCGCGGCTCCAGCTTGTCGACCTGCAGTACTCCGATATCCGGCCCGAGCGCGGCCTCTACAACCGACTGGCCGCCCGGGGCCGGATGATCCGCCTGGTCAATGAGAAGGATGTGGCCAGGGCCGTCGACTACCCGCCGGACGACACCCGGGCCTACTTCCGCGGCCGCTGCCTGCGCCAGTACCCCGATGCCGTGGCCGCGGCCTCCTGGGACTCGGTGATCTTCGACATACCGGGCCGGGAGTCGCTGCAGCGGGTGCCGACGCTGGAGCCGCTGCGCGGCACCCGGGCGCACGTGGGCGGGCTGCTGGATCGCTGCGAGACCGCGGGCGAGCTGGTGGCGGCGCTCACCGGCCAGGGCTGACGGTGCTTCCCGCTCGCTCAGGGAACCCCGAGGACCGGCACCAGATCGCGGATCGGTACCGATGCCGGATTGCAGGATTGGGCGGGTCACCCGCGGGCGAGGATAGCGTTGAGGCTGTGGGACGGCTCCCGCGGATCACGGAGGTTTCAGCATGGCGACAAAGGACACCAGCGGCCAGCGTCAGGCTCCGCGGCGCAGCGAGGAGGAGCAGGACACCGCGCCGCAGGGGACCGAGGACGTCAAGGAGCGCCAGGACAAGCTCACCGACGACGTCGACGCGATTCTGGACGAGATCGACGAGGTGCTAGAGGAGAACGCCGAGGAGTTCGTCCGGTCCTACGTGCAGAAGGGCGGCGAATGACCCAAGCCGCGTTAGCGCAGGGTCATCGGCGGCAGTAGGGTCGCATTGCTAGCACGCGTACTAACGGAAGGATCGGCGTGGGCCCTGATTCCTACGGGCGGTGGCTTCCCGGGGCGTACCTGAGCGCGGGGACCTCGTCGTTCACCGACTTTCTCACCGTCGCGGCCCCCGAGCTGCTGCCCCAGGCCCCGGGAGCGGCGGCCGGGGCCAGCACCTCGGGCAGGTCTGCGCCCAGCCCGCTGGCGGCCGACCTGCCGCACGGGACCACGATCGTCGCCGCGGCCTGCGACGGTGGTGTGGTCATGGCCGGCGACCGGCGCGCGACGGCGGGGAACATGATCCTGCAGCGCGACATCGACAAGGTGTTCCGCAGCGATGAGTTCTCCGGCGTCGGCTTCGCCGGCGTCGCCGGCGTCGGGATCGAGCTGGTCCGGCTGTTCCAGGTCGAGCTCGAGCACTACGAGAAGCTCGAGGGCCACGCGCTGTCCCTGGACGGCAAGGCCAACCGGCTCGCCAGCCTGGTCCGGGGCAACATCGGCGGCGCGATGCAGGGCCTCGTCGTGGTGCCGCTGTTCGTCGGCTACGACGAGGACATCGGCCGCGGCCGGATCTTCAGCTACGACGTGGCCGGCGGCCGGTACGAGGAGCACAGGTTCCACGCGATCGGATCCGGCTCGGTATTCGCCCGCGGGTCACTGAAGAAGCTCTACGCGGACGGCATGCCGGTGGCCGACACCGTTCTGGCCTGCATGCAGGCCCTCTATGACGCGGCTGACGACGACTCGGCCACCGGCGGGCCCGACGTGACCAGGCGCATCTACCCCGCGGTCGCGACGGTCACCGCCGACGGCTTCGAGCGGCTGACCGACGAGGCGGCCGGAGAGTACGCCCGGGCGGTCATCGAGGGCCGGATGACCGAGCCCGACGGCCCGCTCGCCTCGCTGCGCCAGGCCGCCGGCAGCAACGGGTCGCCCAGCGCCCTGCCGCCGAGCTAGCCAGCCCGAACAGGCGGGCCGGCCCGGCGGCGCCGGCCCCGATCTGACCCGCCTCGGCGAGACCGGCACAGTCCCCCGATCCGGCCAGCACAGCCCCATCCCGACCAGCCCCATCCCGACCAGCCCCATCCCGACCAGCCCCATCCCGACCAGCCCCATCCGGACCAGCACAGTAAGGGAACCTCAGCAGTGACGATGCCGTTCTATGTATCGCCCGAGCAGGCGATGAAGGACAAGGCGGACTACGCGCGCAAGGCCATCACGCGCATCCGCAGCGGTGTCGTGATCACCTGCGACGCCGGCATCCTG
>WNFI01456946.1_pt1 | contig 10655 bp, 12 predicted proteins | sample 5400471 | NCBI WGS metagenome assembly WNFI01 (sample SAMN13153348, study PRJNA577476) | soil metagenome | isolation source: 100 cm saprolite on Douglas fir-dominated hillslope | place: USA:California | collected 2013-09-17 | reverse complement strand
AGCGAAGCTAGTCGGCCGGAGTTTTGGCGAATGACAGATCTGGTATTCTCGCAAGAGGGCGATGGTTCCCAAAGCTTAGGCTCAAAAGAGCGGATGCGTCTTGAACTTAGGAACTTCTCCCTCGTACCTCCTTAAGTCCCTGCGTTTATAGACATAGGTCTTACCACAGTTGTCGCACCGAACCTCAAAAGGACCATCGATCTCAGGAACGGGAGAGTAGGGATCTGTGTATGCGAGGGGGATTCTATGCTTAAAGAAAAGATTCTGCTGCATATGAAAGAAGTAATTCTTGCAGAGAACCACCCAGGAATAGGTGATGTCCTGCCACGCTTCCGACGCGGGTTCTATCTTTTTTCCGGCCGGTGCAACATTCGCAGCGGGAACCGTCTTTAAAGCGTTTGCAGCCGGGGAAACCGGCGTGGGAGTCGTCTTTTGAGCGCTCGCAGCCATCTCCGGCGCGGCAACCTGGACCGGTGTGGGGTTGAGACAATCCAAGATTTGTGCCGTTGTCCAGCGGAGCTGAGGGTCGCGCCGCAGACAGTGCCGTGCAATGTCGAGGAGCGGCTGTGGAAGTGTGTCCGGAACAATCGGATCGGCTTGATTTTCTGGCGATGGAGTAGGAGGGCGTTGCGTAAGCACTTCGACCAGCGTCACGCCAAGGGACCAAATGTCACTCGAAGCGGCAACCTGTGCAGTGCCTGCCTCAGGCGCGTCGTATGCGTCAGCCGGGCGATTGGCTGGGCGCAGTTCTCCGAGCGGGAGAACCGTATCGCTCGAGAGTTTGAGTTGATTGCCGATGGCCATAATGTTTGAAGGTTTGATGTGAGAGTGCGCGAGGCCTTGGCTGTGGATATGGCTAAGTGCGTCGAGAAGCGGTGCGAGCAATTCGGGGGTTTCTTTTGCCGTGAATGTACGATTGGGGAGCACTTGTCCGAGGTTTTCCTCAACGTACACCATCACTACGAAAACCAGATCCATGTCCGCAAGCCGACAGCGTCCGCCAGGTAGCAGGCCGAGGAGATTTGGATGACTAAGCTTCGAAGCGCGGTGCAAGAGAGAGACCTGGGAATCCGCGTTCGCGCCAGCACTTACGAATTTAATGGCGAGATTTTTCGGTTGCGCGTGGCCGGATTGCGTTAAGAAGACCGCGCTATGGCTCGTGCTGCCCAAAAACCTGCGCAGCGGAAACAGCTTATTGACAACTTGGCCCTCGAATTTTTTCCAGTCATCTCTCATGGCACGCCCACCCAGCAACGCCTCGCAGGAACGAACGATTATGCATGATGCGTGATCCCATTTTCGCGGCCCGTCCTGCGAGATGGTGCAGTCGCTTCCGCAGCCAAGTACATTGGCTTCTCAGGCCAAGCGACAGCTAAGTTTTTATGTGAATCGCCTACCCCTGGGGTTGGGTGCCAGTTTGACGAATTGTCGCATGAAAAGCAGAAAGAGCACAAGGCTGGTGCCGTTACGACGTTCACTCCCGCTGCACTTTAGGCGCGCCCTCGCTGATGCTACTCTATTTTCGCCTCCCGCTGGAGGAGTCAGACGGATACAAAGATGCAAGACTCGCAGTCCACAGCAAAAAAACGGCTCATACGAGGGCTAACACGAACCATAAAATGGCTTGTGGGGATGGGTTTGGTGGCCCTAATCGTGGCTGGATTTGTCCTGACTAATCTGCCCAAGATATCCGCCGAGGTTTCTGGTTCATTGCGTTCTAACGACCCGATGGGAGCTGTGTTCTCCGTGTCAAATGAAGGCTCGCGGCCTGTTTACGACGTCAACGCTGGATGCGAGATCATTCGTGTTGACGAACTTCCGCCTGGAAACAGACATTTCCTGGGGTCGACAACGTTCTATTTCCCTGAGTCTCGTGCCGAAATCTTGCTTCCCAGGCACAAAATGACGGTACCGTGCGGCCGAGCCATCGCAACCAAGCTGGATAATGTGGAAACGAGCGAAGTCTATGCGCAAATGTTTATTGTTCTCACCTATAAACCTAAAGGACTCTGGTGGCACAAATCGGAAAAGTTCCCGATGGAAACGGAGAAGACAGAGAATGGGACATGGATATGGAAAAGCATCCCCAAAGACTAACGCATGGAGTCTCGCTGTAGGCGGGAGCCAGAGCGACGCCACCAGGATCGATGCGTTTCATGTTGCAATCGGAGTGCTTTGGGCCTAGCGCCTTCCAAGATTTCTAGATCTAGGCGGGAACCCAGTCTATTTCGATGTATCCGCAGCTGACCCGAAGAGCAAACAAGAGTTTAGGCGCTTGTTTCCCGGAGCGCCTGGACTCATCTCGTTTTCTCATGTCGGCTTTGATTCAACCTTGCGTGAGGCAACCGTATCCACTGCCTTCGTTTGTGGACGACTATGCGGGACTGGTAGCCGCTACGTTCTCAAGAAGATTCGAGGACACTGGGAAGTCGTCAATAAATGGGTTGTCTGCGCAAATACTTCGCCTTCGCCAACTTCAAAACAGTGGGGCTGCTTCACCGACCCCATTTTCCGCCACTCGTAGAATCCATCGGCCGGGATGAGGCACCGTTTTGTAAGAATCGACAGTGAGGTCAAGTGTCCTCAGTGTGATCTCGTGCGAGACTGGCACACTTTCACACGCAGCGCGTTAACTAGGCGTTGGCTGGCTAGAATCTCCTGGGCCAGTTTTAGCGGCAAGGATATTTGCATTTACGGAACGGTATCCAACAGGAAAACGATACTGAATCGCCCTATCGTCAAGACGGATTTCAGGTGTTGCGGAGATACTGCAAATACTTGTCGCCACAGAAGGCGGCCACCAGAAAGCCGAAGGGCGCTGGCATGAAAGCCAGCGCCCCAGGGAAGCTGCAACATCAGATGACTTACTTCTAGTCGCTGGTGCCAGAGGACATCGAGCGCTTGACCACCTTTTCGGCAGCCATGGTCGGCATGGTCATGGTCTTGAACAGTGGCCCGCGAACGGAAACCACGTCCCCAGACTTCAATGAACCGAGGCCGGAAAGAGTTTGGTCTTCTTCCGTTTCGAACTGGGTTGTGGCAAGGACGTCCACCTGGATCGACATGATCCCCGCGTTCGTGAAATACGACGGGAGGCTGCCCAGTGTGAACGTCTGGGGGTTGCTGCTGGTGTTGAATGCTGTGATGGTACCGGTCACGAAAGAGGGCTCGAGCTGCACCTGGTCGACAGTGACCATCAGGTTGGGAGGAGTGCCGGTCGGAGGCCCGGTCGGATGAAGGCGGACCTCTTGCCCGACCATGAGGTCAGCGGCGCTTGCGAAGTTGAGACCTGACGGAAACATGAAGCCGCTGGTATCGACGGAGAAAGTGGCCTGGGGCGCGAGAGTAATGGTCACGGGAGCGCCCATCGAAAAGCTTCCCATATCGCCGCCACTGCCGAAGAACTCTTCATCAAAGAGAACGAGCTTGATGCTCCCCGTATCGACCGAGGTGATCGCGCCTGCGAAAGACATCTCGTTGGGAGGCTGAAAAAATTTCACTTCGAAAGCGAGGAGCGATCCATCCGACTTCATTTTAGCGTCCACCTTGACGGTTTGGCCCTTTTGCAAGCAGGAGAAATTCTCGGCGCTGCAAGACGTTCCAAAATCGAATTGCGTGTGGGTGTCGGTGGCGATAGTGAAAGAGGGGCCGTTCATTCCGCTCTGAATGATGAAGGTACTGGGTGGAACAATCGACGCGACCTGGCCGATCAGCTCCATATCCTCATCGCCCTGGTCTCCGCCGCTGGAATTCGGCGGTGGGAGCTGCACCACGGTGATCGTGGGAGTTATGGAAAGGTCGCTTTGTTGAATCGAGGTGTCTATATTAAAGTCCATTTTCAGAACCAGCGGAGAATTCATGGTCAGATTAATCGGGAACGGCGGGGTCGATTGCACGGTCACCGAGGATTGATTGAGCTTGGGATCGAATTTACACACTTGTTGATCGGAGCAAGTTTGCGTTCCGAGGGTGAGCGTCTTTCCAGTCTGGTTTTGGATAGTCATTCGAGGGTTTGCAAACGTGACCATGAGGCCGCTGTAGGTCCCCGTTGGGACACTCCGGCTCGCCAAAAGTGCCGACTCTGTTTGCAAATGCTCGATCTCAATGTCCTGCGGCTCGCTGAGCATGGAAACCGGCTGGCTGCTGCTGGAACCGCTGGGTTGAAGAGTAGCCCCCGTCACCTCAATCTCAAGAGAGAGCACGGTGACTCCCATCGGAGGATTGTCGTGGATAGTCAGAGAAACCTGGGCCATGCTTGTCCCCGAAGGTGTTAGCGTTGAGCTCATACCGCCCCCACACCCGGCCAATACAATGGCGACAAGCAAAAGCGGTCCGAGACACGAAATAGCCTTGCGCATGGATGCTCCTCCTTCAAAAGGCACACCAAGAACTCGGAAAGAGGGCTGTTGCTGGGTAGGATTTAGACCGGCGTTATTCTAATCCGGGCAATTATTGCTAGCAAGGTCTGTGTTTCGAGTATTTGGTACAGGCGGCGGCTGAAGCCCCCTGGCCAAAAGGACAGGTAGACCGTAGACCCTGGGGGTGGCCGGATCGATCAACAATGTAAGAACTTTTTCTGGAAGTTGTGGGACAAAAGAAGTAGGCTCTGACCTGAAATTATTGACCTTCACTGATTATCCCGCCCAATCGTTGTGATGGCTTGGAGGATGTTATGCGGCTTGTCCTCATATTATCAGCCGTGGGCATCACAATTGTGGCTCTGCGCATCTTCTCTGCCCTCAAGACGGCCCACGCGGACGATCTTCAGCACCAGAAAACGTCGAGTGAAGAGAAGACTGTTCCTGCCAACATAGGTGGGCCTCTTTCGGGCGCAGATGCTCGCGGCGGCACAGGTGTCGAGGTTGCAGTGCCTCCGGCGGTTTCCACCGGAACCAAGCGGGAGAAAGTTGAAAGGAAAGAAATGTGGGTCGATAGCCACTACTGTTGGGTGGTGCTCTGCAAGAACCATTGGTTTCATCTTCGGCAGAACATTTTCTTCAGGCATAGAATCCCCCTTGCCGAGACCGACCCCGTCGCCCCTCGCCCTTCCCTCGAAGGCCGCTTCAGCGTCCGGTGCGATGACTGCCGCAAAGAGTATTTCTATAAACCCTCAGAAGTGCTCAAATACGAACAGGAGCTTTCTGACTCTTTCACTCCCCATCCGCTATTTCGGGATTGCTAGCGGAAAGGTTATTTGAGAAGGAATGGCGCGAGATTTTTGATAGAGAACGTGAAAGTTAGGCTAGGTCTTTCGCACGGGTTTTTCTACGACCTCGAAAGGAATAAATACGACGGCCTTCTCTGAAGGTCCCCTATATCTTTGCCTCAATCGCGTCAGCAACGCTGGATTCGTCTCTCCGCAGAGGGCCACGATGATGGAATTCTTCCTAGGCTCCAAGGATTCAATCTGACCTACCAAACGGTCATACTGCGTTTTCTGAAGGAGGTCTACGTTTCAGTTCAACGAAGACTTCTGACGAACCAAAGAAGCCTGGCTGCTTGACATAGATATCCGTGGTTGTTCCAAGGTGCCGATACTCTGGTTCGATCTTCGCTTCACGTAGCTGCTCCCGCAGGTGTGCAATTAGCGAGTCCCGATACTTCAATTCGGTCGGCAACGCTTGAGGCTGCCACCCTAACTTCGTGAATTCAACACCCATCCCCTCGCCCCGGACAATATTTCGCACGATGGCCTCTGCGTGCACGTTCCCACCGGGCACTTCAAACGAAAGCCTCAGCTTCGTGCCTACTGAAGGTGGATCGGGGACGGAAATGAACAGTCCTCCCATGCCAAGCGTCTGTACACGCGAAAAAAGTTGCAGATCGCCACCATGCCAAGCCACTCGCATGCCCTTCGGCAATGAGATGCGCGGGTATCGGCGCTTCGGAGGAATGGCCTCGTCCGTCATGTGGTGCACACCTCCGGAGGTGACGGAAGTTTCAGCGCGACTGGCGAAGGTTTTCGATCCAGGCCAGCACTGTTGCATTGGACTCTGGATCAATGTCCAGAAATTCGAGGCCCACTCCCACCTGCGGCTTCACCACACGGACCACGGCGAGCATCTTTACTTGCTGGCCTCGGTGCGCGAGCGTTCCGCGAACCCTTGCGCCGACCTCCAGAGTGCGACGCGCACACACAAAACATCCTCCCAGAGAAAGATCTGAGGTCACCCCGCTCAAACGACTCCCCGATTGCAATTCCAGCATCTCCACGTCAGCTGCAAAAGGATAGCGGATCGAATACCGCCGGTCACGCAAACCGGATTCTTTGGCGCGTTTGCCGCTGTCAGATTCCATGCAGCTATCACCTCGTACAGCAAACTCCGGCTTACCTCACGGAGTAACCTTCCACGCAGAATGAGTCTCGCAAGTTCTTCAGTCTGATGGAGATCTCTTTGTAGGAGAAGAGCTTGCTCCGTGCGAGGTGTGAACTGGGCAACATCATTTTTGACATCCTCCGGAAGGTGCGTCACCCGAAGCCGTTTGTCAGCGGACAAGCGACTGGCTGAAACCCAGGCCAGGACCTCAGCCATAAGCCACTGTCTTTTAGCGTTGCGACTCGGAAATGAGTGTTCAGGTTGCGTGTCGGATCGATGCTGGTGAGAAGGTGTGCGTTGGTGGTCTTGGAGTGGAATTGGAGTCGTGATTGCGGTGAAGTGAGCTTGAGAGTGTGTCTGAATGCTTTGCCCGTCAATCATAAAGGTCCGAATATAGAGCATGATGGTTTCAGAAATCAGGAGCGGCAGAGGGTCGGCACTTACCTCATCGGTTCCGATCAAAAACCTCGACGCACGGTACGCACTTGAATCGCGCAGCCAGCGAACAATATAAGCGGTGCGCACCATGAAGCAGCGTATATCGATACTGGTATCCAGCTTGGCCCTCGACGATTTCCACCGGCGGGATAGCGTTGTCAAACCGGAAGCCGCGCAAAATTCCCACGACTCGTTCGCGGCCTGTATAACCCCCTTCTTCGCTGTCGTTAAAAATCCCTACCCCTGGAGTGCGACTGACTGGACCCACGTCTTTGATAGGAACTTCGCGGGCATTCTGAAACAGCCTGTTATTCACGCGATAAGCCGTGAATGTGGGCACAAAACCTCGCATTCCCGCCTCGGTCCACCACTCGTCCGGCAGCTCAATTTGCAATCCGTGGTGCGCGAATTTCATTAGGCAAAGTATGCCCGAAATTCCCTGAGCATGGTACGAGACAACGGTCAATCCGACAGTTCGGAGATGAAGACATTGCGCACGCCTATCCTCTCCATGACATCCGTCCAAGGAACCGTGAACACGGGAAGGATCGTCTCTTTGGAATCCCTGTGCAGAGGAATGCATAAAGAGGGCTGTCGATTTCGTATCCAGGCTCCGCCCAACGCTGCAAAACGAATCCCAACTATCTCCAACCGATCCAATTCGATGACTTCTAGCGCGTGCTGACTGTGTTTCCCTTTTTCTTGCTTGAATTTGGGTCCCTTGATGGAAGTTTGATGTAAGTCAGAAGCCTTGTATCCGTCTGGAACCTCTTCCATGCATAGACTTCAAGTCGTGGGCCTCTGCCGTGACAGGGCCCCTGGCTGATGTAACTGATTGATATCAAACGGTGTCGGCGGACATCTTTTGATACCACAAGGTACCAGATGTCAGTTCTTATCGTCCCCTTATTGTATCCAGATTTGGCCGAGTTACTGAATTTCTCAGACCCCATTTCAGAATTTCTTCCGGTTTGACGACTCGTTCACTTGCTTGGGCGAAAAAAAGAGAGCCCGGCTTCGCTGCCGGGCTCTCTCCTCGTCCGCGTAGAGGTTGTTATGGGTGAGCTGAGTCGGCGTGCGCCTCGCCCACTATGACATCCGCGCCTTGGGGAACGCCCAAAGCATTTGGGTTGTCAACGATCACATGGATCGCCCGCACCCGTATACCGCTGCTGGTGGTGCCAGAACACGGTGGAGCGCCGCCGCCATCGCAAGTCTGCTCGTTGAGGGTGACCGAGCCGATCCCGGGCAACAAGATAGTCATGTTGGGCGGAGGATTGTCGGTCACCGACATGCCTCCGACTGAGAGTCCAATCAGACTAGTGCCCTGGGGGTCGGATGAGGACTTGCCGCCACCCGAGGCGCTGTTGGCTTGCGAATTGATCACGCTGGCGAACACCGTACACACGCCGGCCGCTGGTAGTACGCACACATTTTGCGCCTTCGCGAAACTCGACGAGTTGCTGCTGGAGCTGAGTACCGTACCGGCACTGTCGCTCACCGAGGTTCCGCCGCTCACCAACGAGGCAGATAGCTGGTCCAGGTCCTGATGGTCATGTCCACCTTGAGGCGGAATACTCACGAAGCCAACTACCACGGGTAGTTGCGACGGATTGGCCTGCTCATTGACGATCGTGGCATTCCCGCTCACCGTTCCGACCAGCGAGGGACATCCAGCGGGCTGCGGGAAGTCGGCGTGCGCTTGGGCATGTGAGACCATCACGTCAACGGAATCGCCGGTCAAGGCCAGGCTAGTAATGTGAACCCTGATCATGTTCACGGTTAGGTCCGCGGCGAAAGTTCCGCCAGCAAGCTGGCCAGATGGAGGCTGGGAACTAGACCCTATCTCCTCGAAGAGCTTGACAAAGCTGCCGGCTCCGAACTGGAGCGCGGGTAGGACGATCGTGGTGTTCGGATTGACGTTGTTCATCTGGGTGCCGTTAACGACCAGGTTCTTGAAAGCCGACCCCGCCGAACTGAAAGATGAGTTGAAACCAGAGGCTTGTGCGGAAGCCACTCCCCGCACAACGTCCGCAGTAACCAGTCCACTCACGAGGTTGACGCCGGCCGACTCGGCAACGCCGGTATCGGTCGCGGTGTTCGTCGTGGAGTCGACCGTGCTCGTGCTCGACGCGCTAAGCACGTTGGCCTTCAGGACATTGCCACCGGGAGGCGGAATCGCTACGTTCAGGACTTGGTTGCTGTTACTCATGGAGCCGATGCCTGATTGCGAGCTGCAAACGCCTTCCGTGCAAGTCGCAGGGGTGGCAGCGGGCAGCGTCTGGTTAATTCCCAAGAGCGTGTCTTGGATACTGGCCGCCAAGGCGTTGCCGCTAGCGTTCGCGCCTGCGGGATTGAAGATGGTGAAGTTGGCCGGCTTGACCCTGGTTCGGTCCTTTAGTTCCGCGCTCAACGACGTCGAAGCCCGCGTCTTCATCGACACGAAGAGAACTTTCTCGCAGGGGATTGTTCCAATTGTGTCGCTGACATTGAGGGCGAGTTCGCCGAAGAGGTTGGTTCCTGTCACCGTTAATCCGGTAATGCTGGCCGCAGTGTTTACCGCGGCGTCCCAGAGAGTCCCCTGACTCCCCACGGAGAGTGGCACGAAAGTATTGCCGTTCCACGTGAAGGCGCTAGCGTTGATGATTGCGCCGCCAAATTCTGTGTCAAATGAGACTAAAAAGTCGCCAGGCGTACGTAGGGGCAATTGTGGGCAGCCAGGAACAGGATTCGTCGAGGGGTCCGCCTGGTTGAACTCGTAATCGATATGGGCGTCGCCGTTGTTCGACAGGCGTGACCAGTTGGCGTAGAGGAACTGTTTCTGCACCCCGCTTACAGGAAAGAAGCGGAAGGCGATCTCACCGGCGATCGGAGAATATCATCGGTCGGCCCCGTCCCATCGGTGAACGTGGTGAGGGCGGCGGGAAAGGGGCTGCTGTCCCAATCGATGGGCTCCGTCGGCGGCACCAAGTGGTCGACGATAAGGTTTCCGTCGATCTCGAAGCTGCCCACGGTGATGCCGGCACGTGTGGTGCGATTTACGGCCAGCGCGCCAATAAGGAGCAGCATTAGAACAGTGGTCATGACAGATAATGTGCGCGGGGCAGTGCTTGCAACCACGCGCCAATCCTTCTGGAAACGAGTCTTGTTCGTCATAGGTTCCTTCATACCCAAGCGTTACCGTCTCCCGTTTCGGGATGGACGCTCAAGTTGTATGCGGCTTCCGGGCGGGTAGGGGTGGCGAGTGTCCAGGAAATCCGATGGACCCGGGTCGCACCCGGTTGGCTCTGCGCGGGATAATGAATGTGTTGCAGATAATTGCAATCCGCAAAAGACCCGATTTTGGCGCCTAGGAAACACCCTAGTACTTTCGTACTATAAAATTACACTTCTAGAAATCTCCAGCGTTTCTTCCAGCATGGCTCCGATGCAGTCCGGGCTGCCATTCTTGGTAGCGCAACTCGCCAAGCTGACACGCCCAAAGCTCGAACAGTGGCGCGCAGATATTGCCGCCAGCCCAAGACGAACGAATCAGAAACACGGCCAGGAAAACGAACCGCACGTCCAGACCGAAGAGGATCTCAATCGGAAGGGATGCTGCGGCTCTCGGGGCGGGCACTCCTGACAAACCGGGGCTAACTCCTTCTAGCCAAGTAAGTGTCTGCTGTCCTTGCGCGGTTGGGCTGGTTCGCGCATGATCGGAAAAGTGGCGGACGACGAGGCCGCACACCGTGCAACTATAAAAAAATCCCCCGCCTCACTGCTCCTGTTGCTTGCCTGCGCCCCGCCCACGGCAGCGACCTCTTTGGCGCGTGGGGCAACCGCCGGTGGAGAAAGCTGTGCCGGTTGGTTTTCTTGGCAACCTTGGACCTTGCTGCGCAAGACTGCGCCATCTTCGAT
>WNFI01356489.1_pt1 | contig 10655 bp, 5 predicted proteins | sample 5400471 | NCBI WGS metagenome assembly WNFI01 (sample SAMN13153348, study PRJNA577476) | soil metagenome | isolation source: 100 cm saprolite on Douglas fir-dominated hillslope | place: USA:California | collected 2013-09-17 | reverse complement strand
GGCGCAACTATTATTTATAGGTATCAGGATGGGGTCTTAACCAATCAGCCCTTATGGCCCTGGCCTATGGAGGAACGTATTAAAACCGAAACGGGGATGGGTGTCACCTGGGAAAGTGGAGGCGGCTTCTGGAAAACGTTGGATGGTGTGTACCCAAATAATATCCTTACGCCAGTTCATCCTACCCCTTTTCCATCAAACGCATCCCCCCCTTCCTCTGGAAACACACAGTGGTTGGGCTGGTTCCTCCTAGCCATTCTTGTCTTCATCCCGCTCATTTACCTCTTTCTGAGGCAAAGATCGAAAATGAAAGCATGAGTTACTCCACACATCACTACTAGTAGTATCTGGTGCAATGCCTGCTCGCCAGCGATAGTACGCCGCGATGGCACGGTGCGCGTTGATCTTTGCGAGCTACTACGCGGGCCGTGCCCTGCCTGGCCAACATGTGGCGCTGCACCTGTTGGCGGCCAAAGCGGCTTGCTGGTCGTCCATGAGCACCAACTGATCAAAACCCTGCCGTTCAAGGGACTCTGTGGGCAGGCCCTGCGTTTTGAGGCTTCGTGTGACTCATGATGGACCAGGCCCGTGCTGAGCATCGCTTGCACAATGCCCAAGAGCGCCGCGCTCGCCTGGGCGGGGATGCCTCGCCCTGCGCTACGATGTACGGAAACAGCAGCGGTCACGAGGTTGGGAACTCATTCAACTCCCACCAGCACGTGTCGTCTTCCCCATCTTGCAACAGCCCTGTTTTGGATTGAAGCCCTGATGATATCTTTTACTGTTTGTGTTATAGTAGTGTTAGTGTAAACCTAAAGAGAAACAGAACAGCCAAGTAGGAAGTCTCCGTGTAACACTTACTTATTCAGACTAGTGTTTGCGGATTGGAGGATTCCACCGCCTGGCCTCACATATTCCACCTAGGGGGAATCGTGTTCCATAACGATATTGATCTAAGCGATATCTTTATAGGTCGAGAGCAACAAATCGATCAGTTTCGTTTCTACTTGGAACGCTGGCAGCGATTCTCTATCAACGCCTCCATTCCTGATCTCAAGGCAGCCCCCTCACCCAATGAAAAGATTGAGGGATTGGTAATACTACTTCATGGTCGAGGTGGCTTTGGCAAAACCACACTCCTCAAACGCTATTGTGAGATTGCCCTGGAATACAGTTCTGAAATACAGGTCAGTGGCCTGATCGATTGGGAGTTTGCCGCACAGGAGCGACGTGCGCTGTTCAATCCTGCTCAGGGAGAAGCCATCGATGCCTCCCAATATTTCAGTTTCATGCGTGACCAGCTTGCATTGGCATTGGGCAGACCACGAACCGATTTTAAAGAGTACCAGGTGGCAGTCAGGGCTGTCGATGACGCAAGAAAGCAAGCTCAAGGCGTCTTAAAAGGGTCGCAGCAAGACGACCGCTATGCCTGGCTACGCTCTCTCCCAGGAGAGATCGTCCTCGCTCTCATACAAAGCGTTCCTGTTGTCAAGAATTTGCCACTACTCAAGGATGACGCTATTGCCAAGGCCGTCAGTAATGCAGCTAATGCGGGTGTCACCATCGGCGTCGAACAGATTACGCAGGTATGGACGCTATTATATGAGCGGCTTGGGGACGACCTTAGCGACTACCTCGATGCACCTTGGCGATTGGGCAAGGCAATCGGTTATGACCTCGCACAGTTTGCACGCAGGCGTCCCATCCTCATCTTCTTTGATACTTACGAGGAAATAGACGAGGGCGATAAGCTGCTACAGATGATCATGGGAGCGGCAGGGGGGCGGGTTGGATGGGTGATCGCGGGACGAGATAACCTCTGGGCTGGCGTGGGGCAGCGTCGCCGCAGTCTTGAGGTGGAGTATGGTTACCGAGACCTGGTCCTGCCAGACAGGAGAATGGTGATCGACTTTAGTGCTGATGGCGTCGGTGACTTCACCTCAAGCGATATAGAGGAGTACTTTACACAGCTTAGTCGCAAGGCTCTTCGGCCAGCGTTGCCAGCCGTCAGCGAGAAGGATGCCGTCCATATTCGCGATGTCACCGGAGGCGTCCCACTCGCCGTCAAAATTGCCGCAGGGTTGTATCTGGAGAGTCAGGACCTGACGCTCATTACGGAGAGCCTGGATGGCAAACGAGAGATCGTCGACCAGATGGTTGAGCGTTACCTGTTACATACCCGTACTAACCCTGCCGATCGCGCCCGCCTCTATGGACTTGCGCTACTCAGGCGACCAGAAGAGCCGCGCGCTCTTGCCGCCGCTCTCGATGTCCCGGGGAACTATGATGCAGAATTGAGCCGACTCCATCGCCGCTATGGCTTCATCTTCACTAAGCAGGAGCAACCAGCTTTGCACCAGGAGGTACGTTACTTTTTGCGCCTTTGGCTGCTCCAACACCGTAAAAGCAGTCCGGATATCACGCAAATCGTCCAACGCCTCAGAGAGGCACATCTTACCTCCTTCCAAGAACTCGAAGCGCAACGCAACTATACGAGTCTCCGAGAGCGCCTTGAAGATGAGCAATGGATTGGGCTCTACCTCGACTTAACCGAGCAGCAGTTCTGGTATGATCCTGCCGAGGGAGTCGCATATATATTGCCCTTTATGTTCGCAGCAAGCGTCTATCATCGTGACGCCAACCGCGAAGCACGAACCATTGGGGAGTTCTTTCAAGGAAAACTGGTCCAACCCTACCGCAAGCAGTGGGACTGGGCCAATCAAAGTCTGGTCTACCGTACCAGCCAGAATCCTTTGCCCGAAGAAATCGCTGGATTAAAAGATTTGGTACGGTTGGCTAGCCAAACTAGGATTTCCTTACCGGTGCCACCACTCCCTGAGGAGCTTGAAGCTGCCTTGTGGTGGAGGTTAGGGGAGGCCTATCGAGGGAAGAGCCCTAACAAGGCTGTGTACTGGTATGAAAAGGCTCTGAGCCGACTCCCACACGAAAGAGACTTGCGTGAAGCGCTCACGGAGGCGCTTTGGGATAGAGAGCATGCAATAGTTGTGGAGGAGGAGTCTGATGAAAACAGTGCTCTTCAGATAATTGAATTAACACCACCTAGCAAGATTCCTTACAGGAATGACAGCACTGCCGACGAGACGACAACGTATATTTCCCATGGGACGCTAGCTGACCTCGATCGTTTCATTGAACGTGATCCGAAATCGTCGCATGCTTACACGCAACGGGGGGAGATCTACGCTGCACGCAAGAAATATCGACAAGCCATCGCTGACTTTGACCGTGCGCTTGAACTCACTTCACAGGATGGGTCGATCTATGCCAAACGAGGAGAAGTCTATCTGCTTCTGAAAGAGTATCGACGAGCCATCGCTGACTTTGACCGTGCGCTTGAACTCGACCCCGGCAGCGAAGCAATCAAAATTAAACTGAGTGAAGCCTCTTCTGTGCTGACTAGGCCTGAGCGAACCATCGGATATACACAGCAAAGACTTGTCCACCCTTTACCTATATCACGCCGCACAATCCTGTTTGGTTTAGTGGGACTAGGGCTAGCTTCAGCAGCCGGTTATATTACTTGGCAGAACCTTTCTTCAAGTCGAACGTTAGGAACAAGAAGAAGGTTGGGAAGTACCATCTACACCAACCGAGATCATCAGGCCTATGTCAATGCTGTGACATATTCCCCTGATGGAAAGTATATCGCCTCAGCTAGTGCTGATAGAACAATAAAGGTGATTGATGCCTCTACAGGAAAATCAGTTATTACTTGCCAGGGCAGTACTGATGTGGTGAATGCTCTGGCATATTCCCCTGAAGGAAAGCATATCGTCTCGGGAAGTGATGATAGAATGGTGCGGGTATGGGATGCCTCTACAGGAACATTAGTTGTTACTAGTCAGGGAAGTACTGGTCTGGTGAAGGCCGTGGCATACTCACCCCAAAGAAAGAACATTGCCTCTGGAGGAAGCGATAGAATAGTGCGAATATGGGATGCCTCTACAGGAAAGTTAATCATCAATTGCCGTGGACATTCCAACTTAGTATCTACAGTTTCATGGTCACCTAATGGAAGATACCTCGTTTCGGGAAGTCATGACTGGACAGTGAAAGTATGGGATGCTACTACCTGGAAAAATATCTTCACCTATAATGGTCACATTCTTGACGTATATGCAGTAGCATGGTCACCTAATGGAAAATATATAGCTTCGGGAGGCAGGGATAAGACGATACACGTATGGGACAGCGTTACTAAAAAACCTGTTGTTACTTATCACGGGCATATTGATAAAGTGAAAGCAGTTGCTTGGTCACCTGATGGCAAATGGATCGCCTCAGCAAGCGATGATCAGACAGTTCAAGTCTGGGACGCTTCTACTGGAATCCATATATACACCTACCGAGGTCATGCTACTTATGTATATGCAGTAGCGTGGTCACCAGATGGGCAGCACATTGTTTCAGGAGGTGCTGACAGTACTGTGCAAGTATGGCAAGCAGTGTGATTATGAATGAGAGATAAGCCGAGATATGTGTATGTGTTTGCAGGGGATAGGTTAAACGTTGGGAGTGAAATAGAAAGGATTTGAAAGAAAGGTATCCGTATCCTAAAGTGAGCTTGTCTATCCAATTCACAAGGAAAAGGAACTCCCTGATGGTTGATCGAAATGCCTTCGGTGCCAGTCCCTATTAAGGAAAACAGTACACTTGAAAGTCCTTAAATAGTTTCCTCTTTTTGAAATCGAGTCCCTCTTTATGAAAGAGCCGTTTTTAACCGCACATCGGTACACAACTCTCAGGATGGCATCCCATTTTTCCAAGCTTTCGAACTGTTATCGATTCTATATACCAAATCATAGTAATTTGAAGAAAAATATGATACAGTTAAGCATATTAAAATAAGTACACTGATTAATCAAAGTGATTCATCGTTTGACGATTTAAAGGTAGTTTTAATATGCAGGAATCGTTGAGACACTACTCGTTACTTGCTAAGCGGTATCTATGGATAGTGGTACTTGGAACAGTACTCTGCAGCAGTATCGCCTTTGTCGTTAGTATTCTTCTCCCACCTGTCTACCGAGCTTCTACAACCCTCATCATCACCATGAAATCATCTACATCAGCCTATGATAATTTCACTACAAGTGAATTAGCCACACTAACATATGCTCAGTTAGTTACAGACCCAACAGTGCTTGAACCTGTTGTTGCAGAACACCAAGGAATGACACAGCAACAACTGAGCATGATGATAACCGCAAAACCTCAGTCCAATACACAACTTATTGAGCTGGATGTCGAGAGCAATGATCCACGATTGGCGATGCAACTCGCCGATCAGGTTGGACAGAGCGTGGCGGAATTTTCAAACTTGCAGCTCCCAGCCCGCATCAGGGTCTTGCCCGCGAAGCTTCCCACTAATTCTTTCAGTCCCAAACCGCTATCCGATACTGGCCTAGGTGCAGTGGTTGGCTTGGGACTTAGCCTGTCATTAGCCGTCGTCTTTGCCTGGATTGATGATCGTCTAATAAGCCCCAAAGATGCACAGGAGCTTCTGGACATGGAAATACTGGCAACCATCCCACGGATCTCACGAAAACAACATCTATTTAGAAAGAAATCCCAAGAGACAAGCGCCTCGGAAGATGCGTATGATCTATTGTATACCAACCTAGAGGCTGCTCAGACAACCAAACCCTTTAAGCTTGTGATGGTTACAAGTGGGTTAGTGGGTGAAGGCAAAAGTACTGTTGCGATACAACTTGCTTCCTTGCTCGCAAAAGCAGGGAAGAACGTATTGCTCGTGGATGCTAACTTACGTTGCCCAGTACTAGACCAACATTTCCGGCTCGATGACTCCCAATTGCGGCTCAGTACACTCTTACAAATGCAAATAATGCCTGAGGAAGCGCTATCTGGTCAGGCCACTGATATTCCAACACTTCGAATATTTCCAACAGGAACAGTTTCCTCTCACATTACTAAAATGCTCCGATCATCGCAGTTTAAGCAAATGTTTGAGTATTTCAAAAAGGCATCCTTTGATTACATTGTTTTCGATGCTCCTCCATTGCTGACTGTAACTGATGCAGAGATTTTGGCTTTGCATGTACAAGCAATAGTGCTGGTTGTCGACGCATCTCAAACGCCTCGGAAGAAGCTATCAGACGCCAAAGACTTACTGAAACGAACACAGCCTATGTTACTGGGCGTTGTTATTAACAAAAGCCCTTGGTCCGACCACAGCGGGATTTGCCAGCATCTAAGCTATAGGCAGGAACGTAAAACAGAAAACACAGCGATGATGCTACCTGATATTGTTTCTGCAAATCGCTTGACAGATGAAACTACTGCCATTTCCCTTACTGATCAACAAAAGAATGGAGATATATATTTGTGATTTTGCTTGCTTCACATTGACACTTCTCTATTCACATGGCTGGGTAAGATGCCACAAACTTCGATTAACGATCATAAATGCACGACTATGAAGCGTGAAAAATCTATTAACGAGCGGATTTTTCTCATCCTGCTACGCCTTGCTTCTGCTACACTTTTGATCCGTGTGGTGGGGATGATCAATCAAATAGTCGTGACTGCACGCTTTGGTGCAGGAGTGAAAATGGATACATACTTTGTGGCATCAGCTTTGCCCCTACTCATAGCGCAGTGTATGATCAATACTTTCGAAAAATCGGTTACACCTGTTTATGCTCGTGCGGGCATTTATAGCACTAAAGAGCAGATCTCGGCACTTTTTAGTACACTACTCAATATCGTTTTGGTCTGTACAATTATACTCACATTGATAATTTTTCTTTTTCCTCGCCAGATTATTTTCCTCTCGGCTCCGGCGTTGGACACTAATCGTGCAGAGCAGTCAGTAGCACTGATTCCATATGTCCTTCCGGCACTCCTACTCATGATTGTGATTGGCTTCTTGGAGTGCATACTTAACACTGAGGGACAATTTGGTCTTCCTGCTTACGCAGGAACGCTAGTACCAATCTCTACTGTTCTCTTAGTATTGACGTTGGAAAGATCATTAGGCATCCTCATCCTCTGCATAGGTATGTTAGTTGGGTTGATCCTACAACTCATCATATTTATCCTACGCATACGCGCTGTAGGAATTAAGTACCGTCCGGTCATGAACCTGCACATTCCAGAAATTGCAGAAATTTCGGACATGGCATGGCCAGCACTATGTAGCTCCTTTATACTTCTGACAGGTCCTCTCGTAGATCAGATGTTTGCATCATCTCTCACAGTGGGTAGTCTATCCTCGCTCAACTATGCTCTCAAACTCAATAGTGTACCTATTGGCGTGATTTTAGCTTCAGTTGGACGCGCTGCACTTCCATTCCTCGCGCGTCAAGTAGGTACGAACGACATGAAAGCATTCAAGGAGACTCTACGTCTCTATCTCTGGGTCGTTGGTATAAGTACAGCGGTCATAAGTGCATCAGTGATAGTACTGGCTCACCCCATCGTACAAATTCTTTTTCAGCGAGGAGCATTCACTTATGTAGATACAAATCGCATAGCCGCTACATTAATAGGTTTCATGATTGGTCTGGCACCTATGTCGCTGGGTTTTGTCACAGCACAAGCATTTATTGCACTTGGTAAGACGAAGCTTCTTTTAGGTGTTACCATCTTTAATGTGCTCGCGAATGCCATCTTTGATTACATCTTTATCCATCTTTGGCAGAGTTTTGGTATTGCCTTTGCGACATCATTAGTGTATGTCTGCACCGCGTCGTTCTTCATCTTTAGTATACGTCGTACGGTCGGTAATCTCGATATTTTTACACCACCACATGAGGTTTTGAAAATGATACGGACAATTTTTAGCGGTACCGACGCGAGATTACCATGAAAAGAGAAACCTTCCCCTTATTGAATATCCTATATAATTCGATCACGCGTATTGGTATCATCTTAGCTGCCTCAGTAGCTGGAGCTATTGGAATCTTCCTGAATTACTTGTATATGTTACATGTTGCTATTGGATCACTTGTCATCTTGGCTTTCCTGCGTAATCGCTATCTTTTATTGATCGTCTGCATATTGCTAAATGCGCTCATTGGCTCGAGTCTACCACTTGTTAACGGAAACAATCTTCTTTCAAGTCTAGTGATACCAACCTTTCTGCTTATGTTCACTCTACCTCTCAAGAAGACAATTCAGCGTATGCCAGCTCTCGGCTTTCTCGCTATTTATCTTGTGTGGGTATTCGCCAGCATCAGCATTTCTGAGATTGGTACGGGAGCATTTCTGATTAATTGGTTCGGCTATATCTATTTCCTCGCTATTAGCATTCTGACGATCAATGTGACTACGACGTGGAAACGTTTAATTGGTCTCGTCGATGCTATTCTGCTCCTGTCCACTTTTGTATCAATTTATGGTATTTACGGGTACATCACCAAGCAAAGCGGAATTACTGATACTACAACATCTCTTTTCCGCATTACCTCAATCTTTGGTGCAGCACCAACATTGGCCTTATTTCTATCCCTCGGCATTCCGCTTGCACTCTATCGCGCTTTGACGCTACAAGGCCTGATCAAACGGGTCGGCATTTCAATACTTGTCCTTATTTATTGTATAGCACTTGCACTAACCGCTACACGAACTACCGAAATTAGCCTTCCTTTGAGCATCATGATTATAATTTTCTTTTTACCCTCACATAAGATAAAGATTGGCTTGCTTAGCAGTTTTTTGGTGCTAACCCTCCTCACTATCCTCTTCACCACTATAAGCGGTATTCCTATCTTGAGTCGTTTTTTCAATCCGGACATTTTGACGCTCAATAATCGCGTCTATCTCTGGCATGCAGTACTTGACCATTTTGATCCGACACGATTATTAGGTAGTGGACTCAAGAGCGCCCAGATCCTGTTAACTAACAGTGTACAGGTAAGCGTTACCAATCAGGGCATCATCGCTACTTCACCACATAGTGCCTTCCTAGAAATCCTATATGATCATGGTATCATTGGAGTAGCCCTGCTTGCACTTGCGCTTATCACGCTAGCCGCCAACCTGATTACAGGAATACGTGGCACTACTGGCAACCATCGTCTGCTCTTCGTGACGGCATTTGCAATCTTTGTCAGCGTACTAATACAATCATTCGAGAGCGAAGATATCTGGCTTCAAGGAATCGGTATGTACTTTTGGCTTATCATGTCGCTTCCTTTTGCATATTGCTGGTCACAAGCGAAACAGCCATCGAAATATGGTAAGAACATTTTTGCCAAAACTTTAAAACCGCAAATGAAGGTGGAGCAAGAAACAGAACATGAAAATGTTTCTCCCGTTCCGTTGCTATCGCAGGGAACGATGGAAGCAGGTAAGGAGTGATTTTGTGAGAGAACGCATTCGTATCTGCCTCGTTGCTCTTATGTTCTCTCCAAGCGTTGGCGGTACGCAAATACGTGCAGAGAAACAGGCTTATCATCTTCAGGCTCTTAGGCATGAGGTTACCGTTGTCACCTTGCGACTCGATAGACGATGGAAGCAGATAGATATGCTTAACGGTCTACCAATTAGGCGTGTAGGTGGAGTATATAAGTATGGAGGGCAGTTACGCATCGGCAGATTAGGACTTTTAGCCGTCAGTATAGCAATGTTGCTACTACTCTGGCGATTGCATCATCAATATGATGTGCTTCATGTTTTTGAGGTGTCACCACTAGCCGCTGTTGCAACCCTTATTGGCAAGATCACACACAAACCAGTCATCATTAGTATTCAAAATACTGGTCCTAGCGACACACAACGGGCACAGATTAGAGGGGAAATGATGCTGATGCTTGATACTCTCACCTCTACGAACGGTCTGAGGTGCGATCTTAAAAACGTGATAGCAACAGCAGGTGATATAACCTATTTTCCTCAACTCGTACTGGGTGGTCGTGCGATATTGAACTTTCTACAAAAGTCAAACGCATACTATCAAATACTCAGTACGCGTAGTCGTACTTATCTTACCTCGCGTGGATTTCGTGTCGAGCGGATTGTGCATATCCCCACCGGTGTAGACACAGAAAAATTTCGACCAACAACAGAAAAGCGACCCGTTGTAGTGGCCAATTTTATCCCGCCCATAGAGCGCGATATTATCTGTATAGCGCGATTAGAGTATTCGAAAGGAATCGATGTGCTACTACATGCATGGGGACGAGTAATGAAGGAACATATTGAACAGCGTCTATCACTGAAGCTAAGACTACGCTTGGTAGGTAAGGGTACACTGAGGTCACAGCTAGAACATATTGTTACTGAACTGGGCCTTTGGGATAGTGTAGAGTTTCTCGGGCTGCGAACAGATGTCGTTGAGCTGTTACAACAATGCTGGGGATTCGTACTGCCTTCTCGCTGGGAAGGCATGCCTAATGCCCTCTTGGAGGCAATGGCATGTGGTCTACCATGTGTGGCAACACGTGTTAGTGGAAGTGAAGATATTATCTCTGATGGCATCAATGGCTTACTGGTGGAACCGGAGCAGCCTGCTGAAATGGCCTCATCGCTGTGTCGCATCATAGAAGACCCTGACCTCGCACAACGATTGGGTCTGGAGGGGCGAGAAACTGTAGCCAACAGGTATGAATTGAGTAGCGTTGTCGAACGGTGCCTGGAACTATATTATAATCTTCTTACCTAGACTTTAT
>WNFI01000542.1_pt1 | contig 10655 bp, 13 predicted proteins | sample 5400471 | NCBI WGS metagenome assembly WNFI01 (sample SAMN13153348, study PRJNA577476) | soil metagenome | isolation source: 100 cm saprolite on Douglas fir-dominated hillslope | place: USA:California | collected 2013-09-17 | reverse complement strand
AACAAGCCATTCTCTAAATTGCAAACGGGCGCGGACTTCGAAGATTTTATCAATGGTGTTATGCGTAAGTGATATTGTAGTGACGCACCAAGCATACATCGATTTTTTCCGCCGTTCGTAGAAGAGAACGCTCTTAAGATCCGTGTCCTAGAGTTACAGGAGTACCGAAATAACGGCATTACAACCTTTTCCGACGCAGATAAGTACTCGAAAGAAAAGCTGGCAAGGGTAAGTCTGCGAGCATCAGATCGCGTATCTCCATATATCAGCTCGTGTTTAGTTCAATCGACCTGCATCTCATCGAGATGCGTCGGGGGACATTGGTTCACATCGTGCTACAAATGGTCGTTTGTCTTCTCTTCCGCCAAGCCAGGACCCCTCATTGCAGTCATACGAAGCTCGCCTGGGAACTCAGCAATCGATGGATTTATCAATGGGTATGACTTCAAAACCTGTAACGACGGGAAGGAGGCCAGGTCTGTGTATAACTGTTTGCAATACTTGCAGTTACGTTGACGCATCTACTGCAGCCGCCCCTCTCAATCTAGCGAACGCTGCCTCTTTGCATCTTTTAACTCCGGTGGAACAAATGTTGTGCTCGGAGCTGCGCATCCTTCCAAAACCATTCCTAATTATTAAGGAAACGTTGGTTTCGGAGTTCATGCGCCGAAATGGAAATTTAAAGAAGCGCGAAGCTCGGGACTTGATCAAAATTGACGTCAACAAGACAAGCAGAATTTGGGATTATCTTGAACAGGGAGGGCTGTTGGATATCACCAAGAAAGCCGGGGCCAGCACATAATTGGTTTCCTTAATGCGGTTAAACTAGAATCCTTAGGACCTGGCTGTATATACAAATGAGTATGCTACATCATAATATTGATACGAATCAAGAATGCGATGGGTAAGTATTAGACTGAATGACGAAAAGATAGACATCAAGCACAGAACCAAGTGCACCGATGTCTACACACTATGGCTACCAGCAAACAAGTTGAGGTGCGCCTTCTTCAATTCCCACTCGCTTCCCCCGTTCACTTGGTCTTCCCATCGCTTGAGCTCTTCCTCGCTCCAAACTCTTTCTTTTTTGTAATCTTCTTCTGTCCTCAAGAACGGACCATCCGACTGGATCTCCATGAATTGAGTCGGGGCATTGCGCACCGCGATAGGAACGGGCGAGGCGGAAGTTCGCTTAGCTTCTGCCTCTGCCTGAAAGTGAGAAAGGTCCCTGTATTAACCGGAACGCAACTGGAAGCCGAACCATGATGATCATGCCTACCCTTTTGAATGCTTCATATGAACGGACCGATTTCTTTGCCTCGGCCAGATAGGAGACACAGTGCGCAAGATTGATTCGGCACTCTGGCATGCCTGAATCATACATTATGCAGCACTTTGACTTGCTATTCGAGTAACATGACAGACCACTAACCGATATTTTGGCAAGCAAAGTACGCGGCGGTGGCCAAAGGTAGAGCGTGAGGATCTGCGAGTCCCACGTCCTCGCTTGCCACGACAATCAAACGTCGTGCAACATAAAGTGGATCTTCGCCTGACGCCAGCATCCTCTGTGTAGCATGGCGTATCAGTCGATGGACGACATGTGCACGAAGGGACATACGGCGAGCCAATATAACGCAGCCGATCCATCATTCCCTCGAACACTTTTGTGTAGGGCGCTGATCATGTCATATCGGTCATCACCAGAGCGGTCGTATCTAGTGAGAATTAAGCAACTCGGAAAGGCGTTTGAAGAGGTATATTCACCTCGACAGGGTGGTGTTCTTCAACGTATCAAGCGCTTGTTTTTCAGAAACGCCCGCAGGGGCCTGAAGAACCAGCTCCATCAAGTTGAGGGCAGTCCTGGCGTCGCCCATCGACAAGTCAACAATACATTCTAATATGTTCGTGTCATTCGCCAATACCGCGTGCTCTTGGTCGATGCTATCTTGCATGCGGTTGATGGCGTTAAGCAAAATCCTCATAATATCTGCACCGGGAATCTTCTGCAGAATGATAACCCTGACCCAGAAAGTTTACCATAAGTGTTGAAATTGTTGAAATGTACAGTTTGAGACCAAAACCTACCTACAACGACTGAGAAGTGCCGCAACGACCTGTCAATTCCTAATGGTCAAAAATCGTTCAGCAGACTAGACTTCATTCTTTTGCACCTTAAAAGATGGATTCTCCGTAGTTGCCGCTATTAGTTGTACCCAGCCTCTCTCGACATAAGGCAAAAAGAGATCCTAGGCCGGTCCGCATCATCTGAGTACGGCCAGAATATGAAAACAATGCACCTGTTGCGCTTTATTAAATCGTTGTATCTCATCTTGAAAAGAGATGAAGTGGGCCAACGTGGTATGAAAGCTGAAAGTATCAACCCACCTACAAACAACACTGTCCGTCTGCCGCTCAGGGAGAGCACATTCTTTGCCTCTTCAAAGATCGTCCGGACATCCGCACTCCCTGCGGACGTTGCGCTCAACTCCTTGATAATGGAATTCGTGGAACGAGCAATGATTCTAGCTAGCGTAGTTTTCCCTGGATGCCTCGACATATTCACCGAGTGTCAACAGGGATCCTCAATTGTAGCTTACCAGAACCCGGAGGGCCCCACTAAGTTCGTTTAGAATTAGGTACGCTACATTGGACGGGGGGAGGGCTCGATTAAAACGTACTAGGAGCAAACTTCCACAGGTCCCGGAATCAATCAGCCCCCTCAAAAGCGTTCCTGGCCCAACATGCCCCTGGTGACCAACGAAATCATCCAGGGATTGAGGCCTCATACGCTCCGCTAAGGGCGCTACAGAAGCCAGGCTCGAGGATACAGAAGCTTTCGGATGTGCCTTGGGTTCCGAATCTAGTTTGAGTCTTTTCGCTGGTCGCGACTCTTGATCAATGTGGGATGGCGCGGGAGCGGATGAATGTGGTGCTAGTGCATTATTCTCCTTCGCTTTTGCTTTCGACTGACTGGATGTAAATATTGGGGCTAGGGTCTTCGAGGCAAGCGCTTGAGCGTGCATCAACGTCAGCTGAGTACTAAATGCAACAGTGGAAACTCACCATCACTGGATGGCAAACTTGGCCCACAACCTGAGTCTATGTGCTGATTGATGGAACGTTCGGGGACTTTTGCTGAACAAATTGGACTAGTCGAAAGCGTATTTGACTCAAAACTTAGGACAGGTCTACATCCTACTATACCCACCAGACAACTTTTGAGAGACGGGAATTAGTGAGTTAGGATGGGTAAAATGTGGCAGAATAATGACCTATTTTGTTGCTGCCGTCCATCACCATTGCCAAGAGACAAGCGCGCACCGCGGACGCGCCTCGACGCCCAATTTAAATCATAATTTCTGGTCACGTGCGTGACTTTCTTCGATTCTTGAGATCGGTGTTGTACTCGACCTTCACACCCCGCACCTGTCGAGGACGGCAGCTGTCACGTCATTTGGCGCTACTTCTCTGGGTGGTGCTCACCTAGTGTATTTTTGTGATGAAGGCGCGCTCTCATTCAGCCACTCGGCCCTCTCGTAGCTAATGTGATGTTTCAGTTTGGCAAGGAGATACAACGACAGCAGATTCCGGGATGGTCTCCATATTACCTTGACTATAAATCTCTTAAGAAAATAATATCGGCAGCTAACAAGTCACTTGCTGAGTCTAATTCTCTTCTCATTGAAGTGCTGAGACCATCGGACGTGCTATCTGCCCCGTCAATAACATCACTGGCGGTGCCATCTATAGGGGAAAAGTCACCCGTATCTTCACCACCGGAGATAGTCTTTGCGGGATCTGTTTCTTCTGGGGATGCGAGTGTTGCGCCCGTTTCTGTCCCCATTGTTGGGAAAGACGAAGAGCGTGGTCCAGAGTTCCAACGGAGCAAAGCCATGTTCTTCTTCAAGCTAGAACGTGAGCTTGAGAAGGTGCGAAGGGGTGCCTGTGTTCAGGACTCATGGATCTTATGAATGGCTTGCTAGATCAATACATTTTACCTTCAGAAGGAGGCCGAGCTCAAATTGCGTCTGGCTAATCTTCTCTCGAAGAGACGACTAGCCCTTCAGCTCATGAATACTGAAGAGGAAGGTCAAAATGGCGATGCGATGCAGAGCCCTGGGTGGCGAGCAGTCCAAGAAGGCTTTCGTTTACTAGAAAAAGATCTAGGTAAACTCCAGGTTCGTCATTGTGCGGTATATATTCAGGGTGGCTGTTAATGTATCGTTTTAGCAATTTATTGACATCAATGCCACTGGTTTCCGAAAAATACTCAAAAAGTGGGATAAAAGATCAAAGTCAAAGACGAAAGAGTTATATTTGGCGCGTCAAGTTGACGTCCAGCCATGTTTTAATCGGCAGGTAAGAATAAGGACCTAGTATTGGGAACTTTAATGATAATTTCCCTATAGCTTCTCGCTCAACTCTCGGATGCTGTGGCTGCATGCCTTATTGACCCGGTGAATGCTGGAGTTGACGCCAGCCTAGAGGGTGTCACGCTCCCATCCGTGGCACCCAGTGACGCCATCCTCTCGCAGCAGCTCACCGCGGAGAGTGCTGCTCTTTCAATGAGGATATTTCGTGATTTTGAGGCGAATCTATCGAAAGCCATCCAACTGAACGACAAGAATGCGGTGATAGATCTGCTCGCCCTAACGGAATCGTCCCTGCCATCACGAGCCCAGTATGGCCGCACTCATATCATGAGAATACTTTGGCGCGCAGCCATGTCAGCAAACTCTGACATAGCGGACGTCATCATTAGCTCAACCCCCTTCGATTTGTCCTTTGTTGACGATATCAATGGTCGTACATACCTGCATGAGGCATCGATTGCCGGGGATCTCCGCTTGGTAAATGTCTGCCTTACACATGGTACCGACGTCAATAGCGTCGATGCCTATGGTCGGATCGCCCTGCATTACGCATGCCTGGAAGGGTATTCCAAGGTCGCTGAAAAGCTTTTGGCTGCGGGTGCGGTCCCCGGTCTGCTTGACATGGACAACTATTCCCCTCTTATCTATGCCGTAGTGAATGGCTGGCTAGATTGTGTCCGTGTCCTTGTCGACCAGCCTGGCGTTACTGTGGGTTCAACCTCTCTGACCAGCCCAAGCGATCTGGTTCCACTCTCGCTTGCCGCACAATATGGACATGTCGACATAGCGGTTCTTTTGATACAACATGGTGCCGTGAGCGTGGCGAATACGAATGGAGAATATCCCATCCATTTTGCCGCTCGAGAGGGTCATGCCGACGTTTGTCGGTTGCTAGTCCAACAGCGAAGCCCTTCGTTCATTGGTAAAGCGCATAACCCAACAACGTCCCACATCGACATTCCGGATAAATACAACGAATGGACTCCATTAATGCATGCAGCAAGAAATGGCCATGTCGAATGTGTTCAGGTCTTGCTGGATGCGGGGGTGAATCCGCTTGCCGCAGACGAGAATTCTAGAACTGCCCTGCATCATGCCGCATGGTTCGGTCATACTGAATGCGTCAACAAGCTAATTGATGCTGTTGGTTCGTGCAGCATTAAACACTGGGGTACTGTCGCCAAAACACCCATTTTTAAGTCTCCACCAGGGAGCTCGAGTACCGCCTTTACTACGATGTCTTCAGGCTTCACGACTTCGCCGTACGACCGATCTAGTGGGCCTGACTCCGTTGACCCAGGATTCAAGCTCGATACAGACAGTGACCAAGACATAGACCTTATTCCCTCCCTCCTACTGCCGCCCCCAATAATGCCGTTCCGCATATACGGGCACAACTATTTGGACGGTTCGTATCTTGTCCAGGTCGCTTTGGGTCATCCCTTCACATCACCAACTGCCCGCCTCCCACCCGTGCAGCTCGTCCCTGATGTCGCCCGAAAGACTGATGTCGGGCTACGAAACTCGGCAGCTCGTGCTAAAGCAACTTCTTCACTCAAAGTTGTGATGACGTCGCGCCCATCTGAATCCGGTGTAGGATTGGCAGCGTCGCATAGCATTGTGCTTCCGTTAGCAGACGAGAGCGAAGTATTCTCTTTCCAAATCCGACATCTTGATGATCTTACCTTAGAGTTCTCGTTTTATCCCGCATTTGGCTCAAAAGTTATTGGTCGGGCCGTCGCTTCTCCGCGAACCCTTAAAGATCTCCGGCTAGGGAATGCGAGAACAGTCCCAATTTTGGATCATCGATTGCATGTCATTGGCGAGGTGGGCCTCCTGATTGTTACTGCTCGTTTGTGCTCTCATTTTTACGCCTAGTTACTATTCGACATATACATTGTCAAACCCTTCAAAGAAGTTGCGTTAGAGATTGGTGGCGCCATCGAAACCTATTGGAAGTCTACATCCGGCTCGTTGACTGATGTACCAACAGCATCACTAGGAACTTTCGGGTTGGGATCGGTCCCTCGAGGACTGTCCTCTTCTCCATCTATCCGGTCTCCAGCCGTAACGGCTGCTGCTAGGAATAGCATCACCTTATCTTCCCTCTCTGGAGAACTCGTGCATCTGGTTATTCAAGTTACCCGGGATCTGGTTCCAGTTGTCTGTGCGGAGTGGAACGTTCCAGTTGTAATGGACGATCAAAATGGACCACTTGTCGATATCGGTGTGGCGGACGTTTCTGCTGATCAATTTCAGCGGTTGGCAGCCCGAAAGGGGAATGTATCTGATGCGTCGATGCAGAATGTGCAGCCAGCCAGCGCGTCTGAATGGCAGCGATATCTCTCTGGGTCATTGTACACGCTGGCCGATGTGTTCAGGGTTCGTCTCGTTATCTAGATCTCTGTATGAATTGATACCATCTTCTCACTCTAGATGCTCCCGGTGAAATACGGCGTAAGCCTAGAACTTCGGTATCCTAACCCAGTTATTCGGGAACGCTACCGCCTAGGCCGTAATCATGAACCAAACGAATTTGTGGATAGCGTACTCAGAACAGTATATTCTGCCCTGGCAGCTTCCTCAGGAGCATCTCCCAGAAGAAAGATCGTCTTCTCTTCTTTCGTCCCCGCCATATGCACTGCTATCAATTGGAAGCAACCGAATTGTTCGTGACGAAGTCTAGACCCCCTTTCAATACCTAACTAGATGTTAATCCCTCTTGTTCCCCCTTAGATGCTGTATTTTTTGCTTCAAAAGGAGGCGTTTCTAGATCAGTTGGAAATGGAACTGGCGCTTTGCTCACCGACGAGGAAGAAAATGATAATCGCTGTCGCAGTGTCAGCGCTGCTGTACAATTTGCAAGGTCCAACAATCTGCTTGGTGTTATATTGAATGCGCTGATTCTAGTCAGTCACACCGACCTGATATATTGACTTCCTTTCCTGACGATTGCCTTGATAGCAACAAGTGCCTTCTCTGATTCCAGGCATCAAAGAACATGGCGTAATGCTTGCCGCTTTCGGAAGCAATAGTCCTTTGTTGTCCACTACTTCTGGAATGTCTATGAATCTGCTCAAGATCGATGCTACGCTTGTAGATGGGGTTCTCACATTCGCTGACCAAGTACTCGGGACTGTATGATATTAATCTGTTTGGCTACGTTTTGGGATGTAATCTATACGAATACAAAGGGGGCAAACAAGCGTATGATGGAAATGAGCCTGAATTAGTTGAACAGGTGAGCAGCTTTATCGGGCGTATTACGTGTCATCGACTAGGTGGTATCAAGTCACGATGCAAACGATAGGGAAGGATGTCAGGTGTAAGTAACTTTTTGGAGGGTAACAATGGATTGGGGGAAGTGGAAGAATGGAATGATACAAAGTTGTGTTCATATTAGGGCGTCATCGTTATCGAGTTCAAACACTCTGCGAATGTCCGAGATTACATGAGGCACTGGACCAAACGCAGTGATGGTCCCATTCTCCATGACGTCGACCTTGTCTGCCCACTGTAGTGCGTCAAGCCGATGTGTCACGAAAACAATGGTCCCATGGCCAGGACGCTCAGTGAGCCCCTGAAACAGCTGACGCTGGCCACATAAATCCAAGGCAGAATTCGCTTCGTCAATGAGCATCAAGTCATAGGTGTTAACACGCATCAAGGCGCGGGAAATGGCTATTCGTTGCCACTTTGAGAATTTAGCGTGAGCAAGTTCCATGCAAGCAAAGAGGAAGGAAGATTTTTGACTTACCTGCCCGCCTGATAACTGGGTGACTCCATTCCTTTTAGGTGGACATGGCGGTTCATCGGCGTCAGTAGAAAGGTAGGCGTGCAACTTTGTCATAGCGTATGGTGGGGGAGGATAATCATGACAATGCCGATAATGGGGGTACATGTGCGTCCTTGGCCGATTCCCCTCGCCCTCTAGAAGGGTTTCTATGCCATATTCCATATCCCGCACAAGAGACAGTGCCCCTGATGCACGCAACGCTTCCAATATCGCGTCATCTGAATCAATATCGCGGTATGAACCATTCGAGAAGTCCACCAGACGTGCCAGGACATGCATGAGAGTTGTTTTTCCGGAGCCATTGAGACCAACGATGGCCACGGTCTCACCTGGATTTACAGTGAGATGGACACCATGGAGGGTAGGCGCATGCTGACCGGGAAATGAAAATTCTAGATCCCTGAGAAAGGAACAGGTGAGTACATGCGGCCTTCAGAACAAAAGATATGGCGTTGCCACGTACTTCAACTCGAGCTTCATCCCTCGCTGAGAACCAGGAGCTGGCGCAAGTTGATATGATACCCGTTTCTCTTCTACAGCATTGAGATAAGGCTGCATTTCCATGGCGCAGTGGAATGCACCAAGGTCGAAACACGAATCAAATGACCAACGGACGGAGGTTCGGATCGAGCTCAGAGACCTGCAAAGACGCTCCGTAGCGGTCCTAGTCAGATTTGCAGAACCCATAGAACCGTTTGAATATTGGATGATGAAAGGTATCTATGAAATCCCCGAATGAGACAACGTCACTGCGAACACGCAGAGTGTAACTTACGTTACGAAGAACATCATATACCTCGGAGTAAGTCTCGTTCAAGAATGTTCGAACAGCGGCAACTGTGCGACTGGACCGATTGGCAACAAAAACACCACGAGAATTGACCATCTGATCAAGTTCCATATCCTTCTGCTTCGCTACCAGCCACTGTTCCAGAATCCAGTCTGCGAGCCCCAATAACATCACTTCAGCCTTATATGTGACGCTATAGGCCATATCCTCCATTTGTGTAATGCGCTGTTTGATCGAGGTGGCACGAGATTCAAACTGTTCGTCTGGCCAGTCATCATCCGAGGAAATGAACCAATCCCTGACACGGCGAAATGCGGCGGGAAAACGCGGTAGTATCACACATGCAATGGTCACTAACTTGCGGGCAGAAGGTGTCCGATACAATAAAGAACCCAGGATGTATAGTTGAGTCGAGAACTGGGTAAGATCCGCGACCAAGCTCATCATGCCAGTGGGGGTCAGAATGGTATTCGATCCGCTGGCGAATGAATTGACGAATTTGTTAGATTCATCCAACAGATCCTGGACGAGCGGGTCCGCAAGCGCCTGGATATCCAAACGCAAACGGGTCTGCAATTGAAGGTACTGAAAGCGTAATCGGACCGATTGTTGGACCAGAGAAGAGTTATATTCGCTACGACCAACATGAGTCATGTTAAAATAATATATGTAACGGGTAAATGTTAGACCCACATATAATGGTCGAGAAGTCTCCCAAGGACCATTCGTGTAACCTCGAACAGAACAAGTCGAATGAGGGACCACACATTGTCCCGGGGCCCCCATATACTGCCAGAGGCAATGGCCCGCTGGACCTGTTTAAAACCCAAAGTTTATGACCAAGCATCAGGAGTGTAATAGAATTGGAGCGGCCTTACCTCGTCAAGAATTACAGCCTGTGCATAACTTTGGTAGGCTGGTAACGCACCTCTGACGACATTCAAAAGTATCATCAGAGGCATACGAATTGGATGCAAGCTCAGGACGATTTGTACTACATCTAACCAGCAACGCCAGAGAAGGAACAACGCGATACGAATGTTCATCGCATTGAACGGCCGCCGCTGGGCGCCGGGACGTAATGGGTGCATATTCTGTGGCGAGTCCTCAGTAGTAGGTGCCAGACGGGAACGCTTCCATGCAAGCAATATGTCAGAAGCCGGTGTTAAAGGGGCGTTTTGTGGAACTTTAGGTGACGAAGAGGAAGCTTTAGACGTGCTTGCTGATGGACGACGAGACGTCTTTTCAGCAGGGTGTGTGCCTTTGAGCGCATCAGATGGAGGCTTCTGATGGCTACGGGCCCTTAGAGGCATGCTCAGAAGAGCTAATATCAGTTGAGGGAGGAAGTGGCAATGGAACGGAGGAAGACGCCCATAAGCAGCATTATAAGGCGCTGATAATCCACTCTACAACATAAACTTACCAAGGAGCCCGCTTGAAAAGTCCCCTATTCCATAATTGGCAGGATGTATCCAAAGGAGAATTTCGAGCGTTGAATGTTAGTTTCATCTCCGTGCCACAGATGGGTGTAGGGCGTGGTCGGGGGTGAGTAGTGGAGGGATGCAGCGGGAGTCCAGATGCTTCGGCCGATTTGCGAGTAAGAGTCTAGACGCGAGCGGGAGTATTAGGTGCAATGACGAGGCAAGAAGGGAATGATGATGTACTCTCGAGAATGGAATGAAGCGGAAGCTGC
>WNFI01283449.1_pt1 | contig 10656 bp, 9 predicted proteins | sample 5400471 | NCBI WGS metagenome assembly WNFI01 (sample SAMN13153348, study PRJNA577476) | soil metagenome | isolation source: 100 cm saprolite on Douglas fir-dominated hillslope | place: USA:California | collected 2013-09-17 | reverse complement strand
GCTCCGCAGAATCGCAACCGAAGAAGCCGGCGGCCTGGCGGTCGAGTACGCCAGCCGCACCGAAACGGGACCGGTGCGCCCCCAGAACGAGGACAGCCTCGGCTGGGGGCGCATTGGCGTGCTCGAGCAGCCACCGTCGGACGCCCCCGCCGCCGGGCTGGTATTCGTCATCGCTGACGGCCTGGGCGCCTACGGCGGCGGCGACGTCGCCAGCAAGCTGGCGGTGGACACGCTCCTGGGCCACGCCGCCAGTCACGCCGGCGGACAGGTCAAGGCCCCCAAGCTGCTGAGGGCCGCCTTCGAGGCGGCCAACCTCGACATCTTCCACGCCGCCCTCGACGGCGCCGGCACCGCCAGGATGCAGACGACCATGAGTGCGCTGGTCCTGAGCCCGGGCGAGGCGCATCTCGGCCACGTGGGCGATGGGCGCGTATACCGCCGCCAGGGAGAGGATGTCGACCTGCTCACCACCGATCACACGCAGGTGATGGAGATGCTCCGGATGCGGATGATCACCCCCGAGCAGGCTGCCGAGCACCCCGCCCGGCACGCCGTCACGCGCTCGCTGGGGGCGGAGCTGATCACGCGGACGGACATTCGGCAGGAGCCCCTGGTTGCGGGTGACACCTTCCTGCTCTGTACCGACGGGCTCTGGGGCAAGGTCGACGTCTCCGAGATCCGGACCGCGCTGGCCTCCGATGACCTCGAGGCCGCCTGCGCCGACCTGGTGGCGATGGCGGTCGACCGAGGCGGTGAAGACAACTCCACGATCGTGATGGTCCGGGTCACCCACACCGACCAGGCTGCGGAGAAGCCGGCCGGCTGGCGGAGGTTCTTCCAGTGAGGTTCATATGATGGCCTCGATGGCGATCCAGCCCGGTACCAAGCTCGACGCCTTCGAGATCGTGGAGGCGATCGGCCACGGCGCCTTCAGCGATGTCTATTTGGCCATCGACCCGAGCGGCCGCAAGGTCGTCCTCAAGTGCCCCCGCGACGCGATCATGGGTGACACCACCACCTTCGATCGATTCCGGCGCGAACTGGAGATCGCCAAGCGCCTCGATCACCCTGGCATCCAGCACTCGTACGATCTCGGCGCCCACCGCAGCCGTCCCTACCTGGTGATGGAGTACATCGAAGGCGAGACACTGCGAGACCTGCTGCACAAAGAGAAGCGGCTGCCGACGGCGAGGGCCATCGACCTCGCCGAGCAGCTCGCCGGCGCGGTGGCGTATGCCCATTCACAGGGTGTCTTCCACCGCGACCTCAAGCCCGAGAACATCCTGATCACGCCCGAGGGCCGGCTGGTGGTGACGGACTTCGGCATCGCCCTGCTGTCCGGCGCCAAGCGCCTCACCTGGCGATTCCTGACGTCGGCCGTGGGAACCCCGGATTACATGGCTCCAGAGCAGATCCAGGGCAAGCGCGGCGACGCCCGCACCGACATCTACGCCATCGGGATCATGCTCTTCGAGATGCTGGCGGGGCACGTGCCCTGGGGCGGGGACAATCCGCTGGCGGTGATGCAGCAACACCTCAGCGCACCACTGCCCGATCTGCACAAGATCAACCAGGCCGTGCTGCCACCGCTGGACGCGATCATCCGCAAATGCCTGCGCAAGAACCCCGACCAGCGCTACCAGGACGCCGGCGAGCTCCTCCACGATCTAAAGCACTGGCAGGATCTCGACCTCAGCGGCTTCAACTTCGCCCCCGAAGGCGTTATCACTCAGCCGTCTGAGAAGGGCCTCTGGCTGATCATCGCCGCGCTGTCCGTCGGCTTTCTGGCGGCGGCGGCGGCGGCCACCTACCTCTACTATCTGCTCAGCCATGCCGGACACTGACAAGGACGTCGTCGACCGCTGCCTGGCGGCGGGCGTGGTCCAGGTGGAGCTGCAGTTCGCGGACATCGCGGGCGCGGCCAAGAACGTCTCCATCCCGGTCCGCCGCCTGCCCGAGGTTCTCCAGGCGGGCGAGTGGTTCGACGGCTCGGCGATCGAAGGGTCCGCGCCTGAGCTCGAGTCGGACATGTACCTGCGCCCCGACCCCGAAACCTTCGCCTTGATCGACCCCGACGCCGATGTCGTCTGCGCTCGTCTGCTGTGCGACGTCGTGACACCCGACGGCCAGCCCTATCGGGGCGACAGCCGGGGAGCGCTCCGGGGCATCCTCAGCAAGGCCACCGAGGCGGGTCTCAGCTACCTGGTTGCGCCAGAGGTCGAGTTCTTCCTTTTCCCGGAGGGATCGGGCGCGGTGCAGGAGCTGGCCGACGATTCGAGCAGCTACTTCGAGGGAAGCGGTGGCGCCTCACGGCTAATGGAGCTCGAGGTGGTCGCGGCCCTGGAGCGCAGCGGTGTCGAGGTGGAATCAAGCCATCACGAGGTTGCCACGGGCCAGTACGAGCTGGACCTGCCGCTGCTGCCGGCGCTGGCCGCCGCCGACGCGCTGACCACCCTAAAGCCGGCGGTCAAGGAGCTGGCCCGCCAGCGCGGGCTGCAGGCGAGCTTCATGCCCAAACCGTTTTACGGTGCCGCTGGATCGGGGATGCACACCCACCAGGTCCTGCGGCAGGCCGACGGCACCAATGCCTTCCACGATCCGGCTGACGCTTACGGGCTGTCCCAGGTGGGCCGCCGCTTCCTCGCCGGTCAGCTCGACCACGCTCCCGGCCTATGCGCCGTAGTCGCCCCCCTCGTGAACTCGTACAAGAGGCTGGTACCGGGGTACGAGGCGCCCAACGCGGGAAGCTGGGGCCGTCATAATCGGTCGGCGCTGATCAGGGTCCCGGCGACCGCGTCGTATCGAGGCGAGGACAGCCTCGGCACGCGTCTCGAGCTGAGGCTCCCCGACCCCAGCTGCAACCCCTATCTGGCCTTCACCGCGATGCTGGCGGCCGGGATGGACGGCCTCGAGCGCGAGCTGGAGCTGGGCCCACCGATGGAGGAGCTCGAGCACGGCTACCACGACGAGAGCCGGGTCAACGTCAAGCCGATGCCGGCTTCCCTGAAGCAGGCCCTCGAGGCCCTGGACGCCGATGACGTGCTCGTGGACGCGCTCGGGGGCCTGATCATGGAGCTGTTCACGGCAGCAAAGAGCCTGGAGTGGGGCGAATACAACCGCCAGGTCACGCAGTGGGAGCTGGACACGTACCTGCGCAGTTACTAGACCTTTCGCACGGTTACCAGAGACGTAAACGAGTTAGGCTGCTAGGAAGCATTTACAGGTCCTTGACCGACTCTTAACCGGCAGGGGGTCAGATTCAATTTGATGCAGCGCAGCTGGCCTCGGACGAGGTTGATTCATACTGCCGCGGGCCTCCTGCTGGTGGTCGCGATCGCGCTAAGGCTGATCTCGGCGAACCTGCCCGCCAACGCAGTCCGGGTCGAGGCGGCGCTGCTCGCCATCGGTTTCGTCTATGCCGCCGTCGCGATCTGGCTGCGCCATTCGGATTGGGGTCAGAAGGCGGGCTCGCAACTGGCCCTGAGTGCCGGCGGCATCGCGCTTTCCACGGCGGTACTGGCGGTGGCAGGGGCGTGGCTGCCCGACCTGGCGCCGCTGTCGATCGCGATGACGTCCGCCTTCTTCCTCACCGTGGATCCGATGCAGACCAGGCGGCTGCGGGCCGCGGTCATGGTGATCGGCGCCGCCGGCCTGGTTTTCCTTTGGGGCGAGGCGTTGCTGGTCCTCCACCGGCCGCCCCTCGAGTTCGCGGTCTACGCCGCGCTGCTCGCGTCGATCGTGCTCCTGGTGTCCGTCACGCTGAAGATGGTCACCGATCGTCTGCAAGTTCAGATCCAACGAACCGAGGCCATCGCCAACGCGGCGCAGCGCGTCGGCCTCGCCACAGACCTTGCCGAGGTAGCGCGGGCCGTGCTCGAAGCGTCGGTTCAGTCATACCCCGCCGCGGACCAGGGGGGCGTTCTGCTCTATGACCCCGCCAAAGACTTCCTGATGGCGCTGCCCATCGCGCTGGTCGGCGGCGAGGTCGGCCCGGCGCCAAATTCTGACATCCGGATCCGGCCGGGGCAGGCCCTGGCCGGCAAGGTGTTCCTCGACGGCCGGGCGCGGTGCTGGGAGACCATCGACGACATCGTCAAAGAGCACGACGAGATGAATCAGATGACGCGGGAGCAGATCCGCCAACTGGTTGGGACCGTGAAGTCCGGGGTCGTGGCGCCGCTTCAGGTGCCGGATCGCGGCGTGATCGGGGTGCTGACGCTGGGCTCGACACTCAGCGAGCACGTCTGGCGCGCGACGGACCTGCTGGTCGTCCAGGGACTCGCCGAGCAGGCGGCCTCTTCTGCGATCTGGACGCCTTCAAAGCGGTCAACGACAGGCACGGGCACGCTGCCGGGGACCTTGTCCTGAAGCTGTTCGCGGAGACCCTCACCAACACCCTCCGCTCCGAGGACGTGGCCGCTCGCTACGGCGGCGACGAGTTCGTCTGCGTGCTGCCGGGTGCTGACGCCGACCAGGCCCACCTTGTGGCTGCCCGGCTCCACGTCCGCTTTGCCGATCGGCTGGGGGCCTCTCCGGCTCTCACGGGCGTGGAGACCGCCGTCTCCGCTGGGGTGGCTGTGTTCCCGCTCGACGGCGACAACCCTGAGACGCTGCTGGCCGTAGCTGACGCGGCACTCATGACCAGCAAGTCGGCCGCTGAAGTCAGCTCCAACATAGGCTGAGCTCCAGCCCGTCCTCCAGGTCCGTGCGTGGCCATCGCCGACTATCGGCGTGGTGCAGAATCGGGGGATGCAAACCGAATCAGCCGCCTTCACGGCTGCCGACCTACCGCGCTTCTTCGATGAGATCCAGGCCTGGGATACCAGGAACACGGCGGCACGGCTGCGCCGGGCCAACGCCCGTGTCCACGAGCTCGCCGAACGCATACCCGATGGCGCGCCGACCGATTCGCCCCAGTGGAACGCCAAAGAGGTGCTCGCCCACATTGCCGTGCTCTCCCGCGCCTACGGGGTCTTTGGCTACATGGTCGCCAAGGGCAAGCTGCCCGAGCTGCCGCTCGAGGCCGTGATAACTCAACGCGACGTTGTCGGCGCGGAGATGGCGGCGAAGTCGGTTGCCGACATCGTCGATGAGATCGACCGGCAGAACGATCGGACCCAGAAGTTCCTGGCCGAGGCCACCACGGACGAGCTCCGGCGCACCGTCAAGGTCGAGTACGGGGAGGTCACTGCTGAGTACCTCATCCGCCTGCCTCTGGTCTCGCATTTCGAGCAGCACATCGATCAGCTGGAGGCGGCCCTGGATTGACGTTCGAGCAGATCGACCACGTCGGCATCGCGGTCCACGACCTCGACGCAGGCATTGCCCGGTACCAGGACCTCCTGGGGGTTGGGCCCAGCGTTCGTAAGCGGATGGAGAAGGACGGCATCGACGCCGCCATGCTCGACCTCGGCAGCACCCACGTCGAGTTGATCGCTCCCACCGGCCCGGAGTCGGTGATCGCCGGCTTCCTGGAGAAACGGGGCGAAGGGATGCACCACGTCGCCTACCGGGTCGACGACATCCGGGCGGCGCTCGACGGCCTGCGCCGAGGCGGCGCGCGGCTCCTGGACGAGGAACCTCGGCTGGGCGTGATGGGACAGCTGGTGGCGTTCATCCACCCGAAGTCGGCCGGCGGCGTCCTCACCGAGCTGGTGGAGGCGCACCAGTAGCACCCGAGGCCAGCCCGCACGTTCGCGAATGGGACGCGCCCACCTACGACCGCGTATCGGGTCCGCAGCAGCGGTGGGGAGCCGGCGTCCTCGAGCGGCTGAAGCTGGACGGAGACGAGGTCGTCCTGGACGCCGGCTGCGGCACCGGCCGGGTCACCGAGATGCTGCTGGCCCGGCTTCCGAAGGGCAGGGTGATCGCCCTCGACCACTCCAAGGCGATGCTCGAGCAGGCCTCGCGCAACCTCGCCGGCCAGGGTCGGCGGGTCGAGTTCGTGGAGGCCGACCTGGGGGCCTCGCTGCCGCTGAAGGTGAAGGTCGACGCTGTCTTTTCGACAGCCACGTTTCACTGGGTCCGCGACCACGGCCGGCTCTTCCAGAACCTGGCGGCGGTGATGCGACCAGGAGCTCAGCTGGTGGCGCAGTGCGGTGGCAAGGGCAACCTGGACTCGGTGGGCGCGGTACTGGAGGAGCAAGGCCTGGACTGGAGGTCCTGGGCATACCACGGCGGCGAGTCAACCGCCGGCCGGCTTGCGGACGCAGGCTTCGTCGAGGTCGAGACGTGGCTCAATCCTGAGCCGACGCCGTTCGAAGGCCGTGAGCAGCTCGGCGATTTCCGGATGGCGGCGACCGTCTGAGCGAGTCGGGCCTGCCGCTCAAGCCCTTCTACCAACAGGACGACCTGCCCCACCAGCTGCCGCCGCCACCGGGGGAGTTTCCCTTCACCCGCGGCGTTTACCGTGACATGTACCGCGGCCGGCACTGGACCATGCGGCAGTATTCGGGCTTCGCCACGGCGGCCGAGTCCAACCGGCGTTATCGCAGGTTGCTGGATGCTGGCCAGACCGGACTTTCGGTCGCTTTCGACCTGGTCACGCAGATGGGGTACGACTCCGACGACCCGGTCGCGGAAGGCGAGGTGGGCAAGGTCGGCGTCGCCATCGACTCGCTGGCCGACATGGAGATCCTGCTCAAGGACATCCCGCTGGACAAGGTCTCGACCTCGATGACCATCAACGCCCCGGCGTCGGCGTTGATGTTGCTCTACCAGCTGACGGCCGAGAAGCAGGGGGTCGGTGGCGAGGTCTTGAGCGGCACCGTACAGAACGACATCCTCAAGGAGTACGCCGCCCGGGGGACGTACATATTCCCGCCCCAGCCGTCGATGCGACTGGTGACCGATACGTTCGCCTACTGCGCCGCCGAGATGCCTCGCTGGAACACCATCAGCATCTCCGGATACCACATCAGCGAGGCCGGCGCGACGCCAATGCAGGAGCTCGCCTTCACGCTGGCCAACGGCATCGCCTATGTCGACGCGGCCGTCGCCGCCGGCCTTCGGATCGACGACTTCGCTCCCCGGCTGAGCTTCTTCTTCAACTGCAAGATGGAGTTCTTCGAGGAGATCTCAAAGTTCCGAGCCGCCCGCAAGATGTGGGCCGACCTGATGCGCCACCGCTACGGCGCCACCGACGAGCGCTCGATGATGCTCCGCTTCCATACGCAGACGGCCGGCTCCTCGCTGACCAGCCTGCAGCCCTACAACAATGTCGTGCGGACCGCCGTCGAGGCGCTGGCGTCGGTCCTCGGTGGCACCCAGTCACTGCACACCAACGGGTTCGACGAGGCACTCGCCCTGCCCACCGAGTTCGCCGCCACCCTGGCGCTGCGAACCCAGCAGGTTATCGCCTACGAGACCGGCATCACCCCCGTCGCCGACCCCCTCGCCGGCAGCTACCTGGTCGAGCGCCTGACCGCCGATCTGGAGGCCGGCGCGGCCAGGCTGATCAAGCAGATCGACGACATGGGCGGGTCAGTCAAGGCCATCGAGTCGGGCTGGATGCAGCGTCAGATCGCCGACTCGGCGTACCGATTCCAGCGTGCCGTCGAGGAGCAGACCCGCGTCATCGTAGGCGTGAACCGCTTCCAGGCGGAGGCCGAGGAGGACGTGGAGATCCAGCGCGTGACCCCCGAGCACGAGGAGGAGCAGCGGCGTGCGGTGGCCAAGGTGCGGGCCGATCGCGACAGAGCAGCCGTCGAGAAGGGCCTCGACGACCTCGAGGCGGCGGCCCGGGGCCGGGACAACGTGCTGTACCCGATGAAGCAGGCGCTTCGGGACTACGCCACCATCGGTGAGGTCTTCGGCAGGCTGCGGGAGGTCTGGGGCCGCCACCAGCCCGGGTCAGAGCTCTAGCGGGCTCTAGCCTCGACTCCTGCGGCTGCGCTGCCGGGAGCTCGGTGTGTCCGTCTCCCCGTCCGATCCGCCCGGGAACTGGAGGCCGGCGACCTCGAGCATGGCATCCACAACCGCGGGGTCGAACTGGGTGCCGGCGCCACCGAGCAGGCGCTTGCGACACTCGGCGATCGGCAGCGCCTTCCGGTGTGGACGCCGCGAATGCATCATGTCGAAGGCCTCGGCGACGGCGATGATGCGCGAGGCCAGCGGGATCTCCTCCTCGCGCAGGCCCTCGGGGTAGCCGTGACCCTGCCAGGTCTCGTGGTGGTAGAGCACGTAGATCGACGGCACCTGGCAGCCGGGCAGGTTGCGCGTCATCTCGTAGCCGATAACCGGGTGGCGGCGAATCTCGAGGTACTCGGCTGCCGTCAGGCGGCCGGGCTTACGCAGGATCTCGGGCGAGACCCCGATCAAGCCGATGTCGTGGAGCAGAGCGCCGATGCGAAGCAGAGGCACGTCCTCGACCGGGTAGCTGAGCCTGCCGGCCACCGCCACGGCGTACTTGGCGACGCGCTCCGAGTGCGCCGCCGTCTCCTGGTCGTGTGCCGCCAGCGCCGCCAGCAGAGACTTGACCGACAGTTGGGTGGTGTCGGTTATCGGCTCGATCGAGCCTTCGTTGACCGCTTCCAGCAGGCCGACATCCTCCGAATAGAAGAAGTGGCCGCCGCCGAGCCGGCGCGAGTAGTTCATCGCCTCCTCCGCGGCGGCGATCATGCCCTCGGCGTCGGTGGCGTCTTCGGGGCAGGTCGAGATGCCGGTGCAGACCGCCACCGGGTTCTCGATCAGCAGGTCGACGATCAGGCGCTGGATCTTGACCTCCAGGCGCTGGGCAATACGAAAAGCCGCCTCGCGGTCCACCGCCGGCATCACCAGCATGAATTCCGACGGCCCCGAGCGGGCGCTGTAGTCCTGGGTCCGAAGCTGATCGCGAAGCAGCGCGCCGACATGCACGAGGAGCTTGTCGTCGACAGGCTGCACGGCGTCTTCCTGGGGGCGCTGCACCGGGTCGAGGTGGACCATCAGCAGGCAGACGTGCTCCCGACTGTGCACGGCATCGCGCAGCTCGCCGGTGAGGAACTCGCGCGCCTGCTGCCCGCCGGGCAGCCCGGTGACCGAATCGGTTCTCGAAACCGGCAGGTCCTTCGACTTGCGGCGCCTGCGGTGGGAGGGGGCGGGAAGCGCCAGGGCCCCAAACCGGGATTGCAGTGACAGCAGTCCGAGTCCCAGCAGCGCGGTCACAACGTCGATGCCGGCATTTAACGGCTCCATGATCGATGTGCCGGGATCGAGTCCGGCGATGGTGGGCAGAACCAGGGCAACCCGGTGAGCCGCGGCGGCCAGGAAAACCAGCGCCACCACCATTCCCAGCGGGTTGGACCGCATCTTGCGAGCGCGCAGCATGCCTCGCAAGATCAGCAGCGCCACCAGCAGGAAGGTGAAGGCGATCACCCCGCTGGCAACCTGTGTGACGAGTTGATACGGCATAGACGATGCGGCTCCAAATATCCGGCGGCTGATCGCCGTTTGATGAGGACATCGACAAGGTATCAAGAACCCGGCGCCAACCCAACGGATTGGTTGTAAACACTTGTGAATAAAGGTGGGGCACCGCCGGCGTCCCGTCGCCATACCGGCCGGCGCTAGCATATAGTCCCCTGCGCAGCAGGCAATCGAGGGAGAAATGGCCAAAGCCGTCCGTCCTGGCTCCGAACCCGGCGCCAAACCGGCCCCAACTCGCAAGCGCGCCGCGTCCACCAACGGCAAGGCCGCGGTCTCGGTGACGAAGCGAGAGGTCAGCGCCGGCGAGAAGCGCATCAACCTGCTCCGCAAGCGCCGTCACGATGCCATCCAGGGCGACGTTGGCGCGCTCAAGAAGCAGCACGACAAGGGCAAGCTCTCGGCGCGCGAGCGGATCAGGTGGCGGTCTTCTCTCATGACGCCACCGCCTTCGGCGGCAGCCTCGGCGAGGTCTTCGCCGAGAAGGTCGTCAAGATCATGGACTGGGCGGCCAAGGTCGGTTGCCCCTGCCTGGGCATCAACGACTCGGGCGGGGCCAGGATCCAGGAAGGCGTCGTCAGCCTGGCCGGCTACGCCTACATCTTCGCTCGCAACGTCGACAACAGCGGCGTCATCCCCCAGCTCTCCCTGATCGTGGGGCCGTGCACGGGAGGCGCGGTCTACAGCCCGGCCATGACCGACTTCATCCTGATGGTCAAGGAAGTCGGCTACATGTTCATCACCGGCCCCGACGTGATCAAGGTCACCACCGGCGAGCAGGTCGGCTTCGAGGAGCTGGGCGGCGCCGAGGTCCACAACCTCAAGTCGGGGGTCGCGCATTTCATCGCCGACACCGAAAAGCAGTCGTTCGGCCAGATCCGCGAGCTGCTCTCATACCTGCCCCAGAACAACCGCGAGCGGCCGCCCTTCGTGGCCACCAAGGACCCCGCCGACCGGATGGACAAGGAGCTGCAGACGGTTGTGCCGGACAGCTCCGGGGTCCCCTACGACATGCACGACGTGATGCGCCGCGTCTTCGACGATGGCAAGTTCCTCGAGCCCCAGCCGTTCTTCGGGCCTAACCTGATCACCGGCTTCGCCCGGCTTGGCGGCCACTCGGTGGGGGTCGTCGCCAACCAGCCCAAGAGCGGGGCGGGGGCGCTGGACATCAATGCCTCGGTCAAGGGCGGACGCTTCGTCCGCTTCTGCGACGCCTTCAACATCCCGATCATCACCTTCGTCGACGTTCCCGGG
>WNFI01013371.1_pt1 | contig 10656 bp, 9 predicted proteins | sample 5400471 | NCBI WGS metagenome assembly WNFI01 (sample SAMN13153348, study PRJNA577476) | soil metagenome | isolation source: 100 cm saprolite on Douglas fir-dominated hillslope | place: USA:California | collected 2013-09-17 | reverse complement strand
GGGTCGCAGGGCAGAGCACCTGCACCTGTTGGGCCGGGTTGATCCCGTGTTTAGGGAGAAACTCGCTCACCAAATGGCGGATACCCTTTGCGCCTAACTCTGGTTCTGCTGCCTCTAACCACAAGCAATCTGACTCTGCGAACTTCGTCGTTGGAGTAAGCTGTGGATACTGTCCGGCGTTGATACGATGGGCATTGGTTACAATCTGGCTCGTCGCTGCCTGTCGAAAAACCTCGGTTATGTAGGATTAATTTGGACCCATTTGACCAGAACTAAAAGCTTCCAAGTTAATCATGCGGTGTGAGTTCGTGGTTGCATAGCGCATTTGTCTGGTGCAAAAGAGCAGTCATCTGTTCCTTTCTCGCGCTGTCGGCTACTCTGTCTGTTTACCAGGTTTCGCTCACTCGAAGAGCGTAATAGCGTCTTTCAGTTTCTGATACTCCTCTTGAGCAACGGCTGGCTTCCCCTCCTGGTATTCGAGTTGGCCCAGTTGATGGGCGAGTCTCTTGGCGAATGCAAGCAGGTCACATTCCATACGCACAACGGTTTTCCCTTTCTCATCTGACCATCTACGACCATCAGCAAACCAGAGAATGTGGATCTGAATCTGCTTCTCAGTGCGTGAAAACAGCCAGCGATATTGCCCAGGTTCCTCCCACCAGGTGCATTTTGACTCGTCGGCTCCCAGCAGTAACAATCGCACTGCCCAGAGCAAGGGCAGCAGTGGTTCTTCTGGAATAGAAGATGCCATGATCGTTGCTTGCTGGGTACCGTCTGAAAGAACCGCTTGCCACCACCCATGATGGAGGTCTTGCAGCGAAAAGACGAGCTTTGTGGAGGACATGTGCTCTCACCTCATCAAAGGGACATTGGAGAAGTTCGCCTCTCTCATTTTTCTTTTCAATCTATCACATCTCTGCAGAAATTACTTAGAAGCATTTCGGTTACATGCCCAGGGTTGACGTTGTAAGCGTGCTGATCTGCTCAAGAGCAGCCATTTGTTCCGTCACTGTTGCAATCCGTTTCTTGAGCGAGCGAATACTTGCATTGCGACCATCGGTACGTTGTTCTGCAAGAGTAAGAGCACGATTCAGCTCCACGAGTTCTCGTCCAAGCGCGAGCAAGTCGCCCTGTGACTCAGGAGAAGGCGAAAGACCATTCTCCTGTGAGGTCTGCGTGTTGAATCGAAAATCTTCACTTGGCAACTCCGGCGGCGGAGTATCCGACTCCGCAGTGATGAGTTCGGTCAACGTTTCGATATCGCCCTCTGTCGCTGCCTTTTCTTGTGGCGTCATCTCTACCCGCATCTGAAACTTGAAAATCTCATCTCTGGCTTCCAGCCGCTCTGTGAGCCGCGACGCTTGACCTCCACCGACATACATAGGACATTTCAGGCATGCTAACCGATGCGGGCACTTTTCCCAGGCGGGATTGCCACAAAAACGTGGCAGTCCATCTCTCCCTCGCCCTAAAAAGAAAAAGACGTTGGGTTTACCATTCCTCGCCGCGCGCGTATTGATGACTCCCTCAACAATGCGCATGAGGTCGTTGGCTCGATTCATATCGCGACCGAAGCGGTACGGGTCGGTGCGGGCATAGGATCTCACCATGTTCGCATTGGCGTGTCCTAGAAACTCGGCAATATCATCTAAAGATAAGCCGTTCCTCCGAAGCATGGTAGCAATGGTGCTGCGAGCACGATGTCCTGTGATGGTTCCTCGTGCGTCATGTTCTGGCACTCCCGCGCGCCTGCATAACACTGGAATTAAGGAGTGATTGAGAAACTTTTGCCCCATTCTCACGCCTCTCAAACAGAAGAGGAAATCGACGAGGGCATCGTCTTTTCGATCGACCCGTTTCGGCTGACTGAAAGGACGATCGCGTTCCCAGGTTTCTACCGCGTCAGCAGCATACTTCGGTATGGGCACCCAATATGGGCCTTTCGTCTTACTTGCTGGCACGAGCAGATAACACAGTTGTGCTTCCTGTCCAGGAAGTGGAAGGCCGTCTTCACCCAACATGGCAGGGTCCCAGTCACGGCGGATACACCCCATTTGGAGACGCATAATTTCATTCGGGCGACGCGCGGAGGTGACCAGCAGGAGCGCTGCTGCACGGTAATAGGCTAAAGGATAGCCGCTCAAGGAAACGGAGTAATCCTCTTCGGTGAGTGTTGCTGCAGCGTAGGTCAGCTTGCACCAGATGATCTCGTCAATATCACGTGGATCTGGTTGGATCAGTTTCTTGATGGAGGAGGGGACAGCAAAGATCTCCCGCGGGTTGAAACGCTGCTCAATTTTGCTCGTTCCTCCGTCATGTACCTCATGAGCTTTTTTCTGCAAATCCGTAAAAAAGCAGACCATGGCTGCCAGTTTTTGCTTGATGGTCCGTGGAGCAAGAGGCTTCCCAAGCACCTTTCTCTTGATGAGTACCTTTCTTGCTGTGGGGGCGGCGTATTCTCCTACCGTTGCAGTCGAACACAGGTAATTGACATACTCAATGGCCAGTTCCTCATCCCACTGTCTGGGCGAGACAATCCCAGGGTGACGATCCGCTAACCAGCGCCCAACAACCATCAGCAGATTATGAAAGTTGCGCAGACGCTTTGAAATCTTGGGATACCGTTTGAGCCACGCTCTGCACCACGCGACCCATTCTTCAGGAACCCCTGCGGTATCCCCGATTGGCAATTGAGCAACGAGGCGTCTTTCTGGGAGAGAGTCGAGCAGGCCAAGCTGATGAAGGACAGACGTTGTTTTCTCGACCTGGAAAGGACCAAGGGCATCTGGCCCCTGGTTTGCACCTTGCAGTAATTCAGGTGAAATACTTTCTAAGAGCGGACAGCGATTGAGCAAGAAGAGGAGGCTGAACGTCTGCGTCAATGCTCGTACGGCTTTTTGATCGGCGGCATATCCTTGCCCTTCTCGCCCCACCAGGAGATCAGTGACGCGCCGGATCTCGTGATCCACCACCGTCGCGCCAAAGTACAAGCGGGTGGTTCCCAGACAATCTCTTCTTTGACCGATCTCGCGCAGATCAGTGATCCCTCCAAGGAGATAGGCCATATCCATGAGGGAGATGCGCCCGACGCCATCTTTCCCATACTTCTGCTGAAAGTCCTGCGAATTGGGGTGGATGACCGCTATCCAGACCTCTTTGGACCATTCCCAGAATGACGTGTTGTGCAGGAACATCTGAAGATAGAGCACTCGTCGGACTTTCAGATAAGTAGGCCAAGCCTGTGAACGGAGCGCAACGACATCGTAGATGGGTTGTTGAAAACGCATGAGTTCTTCCTGGGCGTATTGAGATCCGTTGTTTCCCCAGGCATAATCCAGGTATCGTACCGCACGGCCAAGCGCTCTCTTCTCCTCGGATGTCAGGGGGCTGCGGTCATACTGTTCTGGGACAATGGATAGGTGCCATGTCTTTGGTCCATCGCTCGAAAGAAGTGAGGTATGTGAGGAGTTAGTCATGCGTTTTCGCCTTTGCAATCAGCTGCTCCATGCGTGCATCGAACGAAGCGGTTGCTTCTTGGATGCGCTTGTTGAGTTCTGCTGGAGCTAAATGAATGTAGAGTTGGGTACTCATGACACTCTTGTGGCCGGCATACAGGGCAATATCCTGCAAATCAACGCCGCAGCGCTTGAGCACCGTGCAGCGAAGATGTCGAAATGTGTGTGTGGTCAGGTATGGCAAACCAACAACAGCCCTCACCCGTTCAATCACATCGTTGAACGTCCCGATGGTGATGGGACTGCCGGCATTGCGATTCGATTCAGAGAGAAAAAGCAGGCCGCTTTTGTCGCCACCAAAGGCGTCAAGAATGTGCGCGCGCTCATTCCAGAGATACTGCTTGAGCACTTCGCCTGTGACCAGAGAATACGTCACCGTGCGTTGCCACGCGGATTTGGTGGTTTCAGGTCTGATGGTAATGAGCCGCGCCGACCAATCGAAATCATCCGCGCGCAGTGATACCAGTTCCTCTCTTCGCAAAGCGCCCTCGTAAGCGAGCAGAATCATGACCTGATTGCGCGTCGATTCACGCTGCATGATAGATGTGATCAATTGCTCCCAAGCTTGATCTGTTGGTATCCAGGGCAACCGCTCGCTGCGGGCGACAACACCTCGTGTGGGCGGAGTATCTCCGTATCCCATATTTCCGCGTGGCAGGGGATTGGTGCGGTTCTGTCTGTATCCACGGTAGATACAGAAGTCGTAGAAGAGGCGAGCGGTCACGATGCGTTGCTGAATAGTGTTTGGGGAAAGGGTAGTTCCAGGCAGGGAGGTGATCTTGTTTCTTGGCCGAGTTGGCTGGCGCTGGAAAAGGATGTCGATGTACGTTTCAAGGTGATCTGGACTCGCTTCAATCAGATCGGGAATCTGCGCTTCTGTGAAAACTCGGATGAGATCTTCCAGGTTCCGCGCGTACGCATCGATGGTTTTTGGACGCTTCTGTCGTTTGGCTTGCGACTCGATAAAGGCATGAGTAATGGGGTTTTCAGCAACATGAGGATAATACTGCCACTGGATTTCTCGCATAACGCCTTTCCTTTCTGTCGACACACTCCTCTCTCTAGCACGGGGCTAAAGTGCGAATGGTGTCGAACAAGTAGAGTCCTTCCAGCGCAGAGAAGTGACCACGCCTGCATCGCCCTTGGCAAACGATGACGTGACTGATATACTCTCTACACAGCGGTTGCAAAAAGACGAAAAAGGATCACGAGAATCGTGTCATCATTTCCCAATGAACCAGGCGCCAGCAGCTCTCATTCTGCTCAGCCTTCCATGGAACATCTCCAGGGGATCATCGAACGAGTCACCTACCACGCCGAGGATTCCGGTTACACGGTGGCACGGCTCCATGTGCCGGGATCACGTGATCTGGTGACCATTGTCGGCAGCTTCCCTGATATCCACGCCGGACAGACGTTGCGCCTCACTGGATATTACCGCGAGCATGCCAAATACGGCCAGCAGTTCCAGGTCGTCTCGGCCCAGGAAACCAAGCCGGCCACCCTGACTGGTCTGGAGAAGTACCTGGGTAGCGGCCTCATCAAAGGCATCGGTCCTGTCACCGCCAAACGCATTGTCGCGCACTTTGGCCTGGAGATGCTGGAGATCATTGAGCAGTCCTGCTCACGCCTGATCGAAGTGCCCGGCATTGGTGAACGGCGTGTGGGCATGATCGAGCGTGCCTGGGCCGCGCAAAAGGTGATCAAGGAGGTGATGCTGTTCCTAAGCAGCCATGACGTACAAGTTACGTGGAATATGCCACCTTTTCCTCTCACATTCATTCCTTTGATAATCTCTTCTTTATCGTTTGCGCAGAGATGAACGCTCTCTTTTGGAGGCTTTCCTCAAGCTGTCGTGGCGTTGGCCCACCAGGCGTCGGAATATCCGCCAATTTCTGTTGCAGGGTCTCAAGCGCGGCTAGGCCGTCATCGACGGCAGCCACTTCTTCCTCGGTGAGTGACAGCTCTTGCTTCATGCGCAACAGATTGGCTTTTCCCTCAAGAATCTGCTCCAGACTAGACCCTTTCGGAACATAAAATGAGCATTTGGCGCAAGCCATACGATGTGGGCACGTATCGAAAAAGTCGTACGCACAGAGACCATGCCCCAAGTCATAGTAGCGCCAGACTTCACCAGAGGCCGCTGCGCCGCTTTTGATTGCTTCTTGATCGATCAGGACATCAATGAGGCGCAGATTCCGCTCAAAGTATTCTGCTTTCGCCTTTGATTTTGCCAGCCTTGTCGGTGAGATTTTCGCATATTGTTGAGTCGAGCTAATAGAACGATGCCCAAGCCATTCTTGCAACTCGAAGAGCGACATGGGCGAAGCCGCGTTAAAGAGTTGGGTCGCAATGGTCGAACGTGCTCGGTGGCTGGTGATATTGCCACGAGCGTCCTTTGTGGGCACACCGCTTTTCTTGCACAACATAGGAATCAGATGGTCGTTAATGTAGAGCTTTGCTACACACTGGCCACGATAGCTAAACAGAAAATGAGTTTCCTCTCCAGTTTTCGGGTCGATTTGGGGTGGCTGGGGCGGACGAACCTTTTCCCATGCAACAATGGCTTCGCCAACAACACGATCCACCGGTTTGGTGAATGCCGTACCGGTCTTGTGAATGGGAATGTGCAATAGACAGACCGTATCCTTCGGCAAAACCTCTTGTGTCCACGGAATGGACAGGTCCTCTTGTTGCCATCGAATGCATCCCACACGCAAGCGACTCCATTCATCAGAACGGATGCCACAGAAGAGCCAGACAAGCGTCATCGCTTGAACCATCTTCAGCGGATAGGAGACATACCGTTTCTCCGGATCTTTGTAGCGGGGATGGGTCCGAGATTCAATGTCATCCTGCGTCAGGTTTAATCCCGCCCAGAGCAACTTCGCCCAGACGTCATTTTCCAAGATCCGGGGATCTGGCCCAATGAGTGCCAGAAGAGACCGAGGTGTTGCTAAGGCGCGTCGTGGATCAAAACGGCGTGGTATCCATTCCCACTCCTGACAATCGCAGAAGAAGGCTCGCAGAGCCGTAAAGATCAGCGCTTTGGATCTCGGACTCACTGGCTTGCCAATCTGATCCGAGGGAATCCTCCAGGTATTCTCTGGTTCTATCCACTGTCCGAGTTGTATCTGATTGACGAACGCTACCGCCTGTGCAGCGAATTCGCGTGTCCAGGTGAACGGATTGACATATTCAGGGTGCTGCTGTGTGAGCCAGCGTCCGACTTGCAGTAAGAGGCAGTAATACTTGTATCGGACCTTCTGGGTTAATGTAGAGGTTGCATACCACCGTTGGCAAGAGCTTAACCACGCTTGTGCGACGGTTGACGTTCCGTCCAGAAGATGCTTCACGGTCTTCCAGATAGGGGCTTCGGTTCAGGAGAAGCGCTTCACGCGTTGCACTGGACACCGCCAAATCTCGTTGATTGACATGTCCCCACAAACGCATTCCCTCATGTACGCGTTGAATGATGCTCTCCATATGTTTCTGACCAAAGGTAACGTTGGCAAGAGATTCACGCGTAAATCCGCCCAGAAGATGAAAATCGGTAAATCCACAGAGGAGATATCCAACCGTCAGAACTTGCTGGCGGCACATAGGCATTTTGGGGTAGCGCGCAACAAAGATGTGCCATGTTCTACCCAGGATTTCTGTCCACTCCTCTCTCGTCCATGCCCAAAATGGCCTTTGCCGTTGATGCATCTCGATCAGCAGCACTTTTTTGGCGTGACAGCGCATGCGCGCAGAGGCGCTCATTGCGAGAACAGTGGCGACCGGCTGAAGTACCTGGGTCAGCGTCAGTGGCAAAGTCAGCGGAAAACGTGGTCGGTGGACGACTTCATCAAGATCCTGAAGCTCTTGTTGAGTAAAAGTCAATGAGCGATCATATCTGGTGAGATCTATGGGCCAGCACCATGCTTGAGAGAGATCTCGTGTCTCATCTGCGGAACATGCTCTGATTGTCTGCGTCATCACTGGAAAACCTCCGCCATCATCCGTACCCGCCAGACGTGGATATTTGCCATACCCTGCTCGACCTTCGCTTTCAGATCACGTCCGCTGAGATGGATATATTGAAGCGTCGTGTCGGTGCTCCGATGACCAGCAAAGAGGGCAATCTCATGAATATCCCATCCGCAGCGAGCGAGGTCTGTTAACCGAAGGTGACGAAGGGTATGGGTGGTGAATCGCTGCACACCAGAACGCTCAGCAATACCCTCCACGACCTTCGACCAGGTCCAGATCGAGATCGGCTCCCCACGGTTGCGCCTGGACTCAGAAACAAAGACCGGGCCTCGTGCTCGACTCAGGTTTCGTCGCTCCTGGAGATAGGCCATGTAGAGCATCCCCGTCTGCTCTGAGTAGGGAATCACGCGCTCACGACGGCCTTTTGTCGTCTCTGCACGAATACGGACGAGGCGTTGGCTCGGGTCGATGTCACGGATCTCCAGCAGACACAGTTCTTCTCGACGCAGCCCCGCATCATACGCCAAAGCCAGCATGATTCGATTCCGGAGTGGCTCTTCCTTCGCCGTATTGAGAAGAGCGGTCCATTCAGCATCATTGGGGATCCATGGCAGTTTCGTGTATCGCGGAATGAGGCCTCGGCTACGCACACTGCCAAATTGCTTTCCCGGGGTATAGCGCCCTCTCCCAACCGGGTTGGTCTCGCGGAGTCCTTCTTCCGTCAGATAATCGTAGAAGAGCCGGACGGCCGTCAGTCTCTGCTGAAGTGTGGCATTGGACAGTCCGTAACCTGTGTCAAGGACACGAATCTTTGCTCCACGAGGATTGGGACGTGAACTGAGATCACGGACATAGCGTGCAATATGCTCCCGTGTTGCTGACTCTGGAGAGAAGCTGTCGCGCGTACTGAAAGCCAGATAGTCTTCCAGAGCACGTCCATACGCATCAATGGTATTTTGAGCGAGACCCAGGTTTCCCTGCATGCTTAACCACGATCGGGCATACGGAGATTGCGCTACCAATGGATAACACTCCCATCGCACATGAGTCATATGCATATCCTTGATACTGAAACAGAAGTTCTAGTTCTCTCTGCCAGTATACCATACTTCGTGATCGCTGAAAATGCACGAGCAAAGTCCTGTCCACCGGAGTCGCCACAAACGGTCCCCAGCGTCTCGTTCTGCTGCACGTGTGCATTCCCCTCTCGTTGTCTGCCTGCTCACCGTCTGCCGCACCCGAACCGGCGTCCCCTCCCGGTGCGGGTTCATTTCACAAGGCCACGCCATGTCAAGGCCGCGCAGGAGGCGTGCAGAGTGGTAGGGGCGCGCTTGTCTTGGCCTTGACAGGTGTGGCATACTTGCAGAGCCGCACGGGAGGCAGCATCTAAGCTAAATTGTGCCTACTTGTTCTGAAGACACGATGAACAGGAACGCTGGAATTCTCGCCTTACGGAGCGTGATCGGTTGCAGGAAATCCGAACAGGGATCGAGGGTATGAGAACCCGATTGTGTGTTTATCTGACAATTTGATCAATAACGAGGTGGACAAATTTCGCGGTTTCCGGGAGGGTTGTTTCATGATCTACTTGCTCATTGCGCCAGTCTTCTCGCCATATGAGAGCATTTTGAATCAACTGAGACCATGCAGGCAACTCTTTCTCCGCCCATGATGCAGCTTGTTTTTTTGAGGCTTGTTCACCGTTCCTAGATGCGTAGAGTACTCTACACATTGTTAAAACTGCATATGCTTGTTGTTTTCGTGTACGCATATCTTGTATCCATTCACGCCATGCCTTCGTGTGCTCTTTTACGGCTTGCATAAATTCTTCTTTTGAAATAGGCTCAATGAGTGTTTTTGGTGGAGGACCAAAAAGCGTCATGCCTTTTTCACGCACGACATACCAATCCATTACCCAATCTTTTCTTGTTTCTTTGATATGAAATGGTTCACCTGGGCTGATAATTGCAACCTTACTTGTCTGTGATTTAACTGTCTGTAATGCAGCTACAGATAGATATGCCACTTCAATGCGGTCATCCCATTCCTCGTGCGTGTTAGCGAAATCATTATGCATTTTTTGCAAGTTGTCAAAGTCTTCCTCATCAATGTCACTTGAGGTAGCAGCTAATAAATCAATATCACTACTTCCAGTATCAAAATCTCCCGACACAAGAGATCCATAGAGATAGAAACCTACGAGCTTTTTGCCTAGAATAGACTGAATCCGCGATAGGAGAAAATCCAACACTATATTGATGTCAGGATATGATGTCGCTTGCATGGTTCAAGTATATCACTCCTCCACTTCCTAAATACACCCGCTACACTCGCGCTCCGAGAAGTTGGAGAGGATAAGAGAGGTTATTGCAGCTATTCTTCTCAACCCCCTGTATTCTCTGAAATGCTGGGCTGGAGAGCAAAGATCCCAGGGACTTCGATCAGGCGGGAGCACGACTGTTCAATGATGTCGAGCGTCTCCAAGCCGAAGTGGGCTACGATCCGCTTGGCCGTCACCGGGCCAATGCCCTTGATGAGGCCGCTGCCCAGGTACTTCTCCAGCCCTGTGAGCGTGGCGGGCTTCATTTCCTGGGCATGCACGACCTGGTACTGCCGTCCATACTTGGGGTGCTCGCGCCAGAAACCGGTAAGGCGCAGCGTCTGGCCCGCGTGAATGTCTGGAAAGCGACCCACAATGGTGATGAGGTCCCGTGCCCCAGGTGCTTTGAGCCGGGCGACGGTATAGCCGGAATCCTCGGCGTGATAGGTGACTCGCTCGACGATACCCTGCAGGTGTTCTGCGGGAGGGTGAGGAGTTCGATCAATAGGTTCGCCAGGTGATGTTGACACGGAAAGAGTCCCTCGCTGTTCTACAAGAGAGTATAGCAGGTGCGTACGGTCTTGCCAAGACAGGGAGAGCAGGAAGGAGCAACGGTGCCATGCTATGTTCCTGCCGTTAGCCCGGCTCGGGTGTGCCTATCGCCCTACGGTGGCTTCTTGGTCCCTGCGTCCTTGCTTTGGGCTCAGCAGGTCAGTCTACTGAACGCATGACAGATCGCAGTGATTCCTCTTTGTTACAAGCGGATTTCGATCGACTTGCAGCGTTTTCAAGAGAAGAGTGGGACCATAACAGCCACTCCCATCGTTTTCTGTTGAGGCAAGTCCCACC
>WNFI01428305.1_pt1 | contig 10659 bp, 12 predicted proteins | sample 5400471 | NCBI WGS metagenome assembly WNFI01 (sample SAMN13153348, study PRJNA577476) | soil metagenome | isolation source: 100 cm saprolite on Douglas fir-dominated hillslope | place: USA:California | collected 2013-09-17 | reverse complement strand
ACCGCGGATTTGAATTAAAAGCCAAAATAAAAACTTGGCTTACCAATTGGAAATTTGAACATGAAGATCTTGGGGCTTTAACTCTTGACCCAAAGGATGATTATACAATTTATGCAGAACTGGTTGCCAAAAAAATAGAAGAGAATCCTCTTTCGTTTGGAGTTCTAATTTGTGGAAGCGGAGTAGGGGTAGATATCACAGCAAACAAGTTTGATGGAATTAGGGCATCTCTTGGAAAAAATCCTGATCAAATACGTTCCGGCAGGAACGATGACAATATGAATGTTTTGGTTATAGCCAGTGATTTTACAAAAGATGATGAAGCAGCCCAAATGCTCCAAGTATTTTTAGAAACCAAATTTGCAGGCAAAGATAGATTTAAAAGAAGACTGGAAGAAATAAAAGAAATTGAAGAAAAGAATTAATGATAAATCTCCCCAAACTTGCCAGTGCTGACATTAAAAACAAAAGAGTAATAGTTAGGGCTGATTTAGATATTGATCCAGCTGACCTAAATAATTTACGATTAACTTCCTTAACTCCCACTCTTGATTACCTAAAATCTCAAAACTGCGTAATAACAATAATTAGTCACCGTGGGCGACCAGAGGGCAAAATTGATGAAACTTTAAGCCTTAAACCTTTTGAAAATTATTTCTCAAAGTGGAACGCCAAAGTTTTAGAAAATTTAAGATTTAATCCTGGTGAAGAAAGTAATAGCGAAGAATTTGCTAAAGAATTAGCCAAAGACCAAGATTTTTTTGTCAATGAATCATTTGCCACAAGTCACCGTGAACATGCTTCAATTGTTGGTTTGCCAAAATTATTGCCTCACGCACCAGGTTTAAGATTTGCTGAAGAAGTAGAAAATTTAAGTAAAGTTTTAGAAAATCCAAATAGGCCATCAATTGTAATCATAAGCGGTGTCAAAGACGACAAAGTCGAAATGATTAAAGAAATCAAAGACAAAGTGGATAAAGTGTTAGTTGCAGGGAAGCTCCCTGATTATTTAGGAGAAGATTACAAAGATGAAAAAGTACTTGTTGCGAAATTAAATCCAGATAGGCAGGACATTACAATTAACTCAATTGAAGTTTTTGAAAAAGAAATTGCAAAGGCTGGGACAATAGTTCTTGCTGGAGTCCCAGGAAAATACGAAGAAGAAGGACAGAGCCTTGGAACCGAGCGAGTATTCAAAGCCGTTGCCAATTCCAAAGCTTTCAAGATAGTTGGCGGCGGGGATAGTTTAGTTGTCGTTGCAAAGTATAACCTTGAAAAGAACTTTAATTGGATATCAGTTGGCGGTGGCGCAATGCTTGAATTTCTCGCCAAGGGCACTTTACCAGGTATCATTGCACTGATACAATAAATTAATGCCTACTAAAGTTGGAATAAATGGTTTTGGAAGAATTGGAAGATTAGCTTTTCGCGTTGGACTCCTAAAGCACTCTGGAAATATAGAGTTTGCAGCTATTAATACTTCAGGCTCAATGGATACAGCAGGTTGGGCACATCTTGTTAATTACGACACAACATATCGTAAATTTGCTAAAGAAATTCGTTTTGAAGAATCTCAAAAACCAGAAGATGTAACGGATGTTAATCCAGAAATTGGTTTTTTAATCTTCGAGGGCGGAATAAGAATTCCAGTTCTTGCTCAACGTGATCCAGAAAAAATCCCGTGGAGCAAATACGGAGTCGACATTGTAATAGAATCAACCGGGAAGTTTGTAACTGAGGAGGACGCTCTAAAACATGCAAAAGGCGGAGCAAAGCGCGTAATCATTTCAGCCCCTCCAAAAGGCGGCAATGTAAATACTTATGTTTTATCAGTGAACGACTACGACAACAAAGCCCAAGTTATATCAAATGCGAGTTGCACCACAAACTGTGTAGCCCCAGTTGCAGCAGTAATCCACGCCAAATTTGGAATAGAAAAAGCCGCAATGACAACCATTCACAGTTATACAGATGATCAGGTCCTGCAGGATAGTTCCCATAAAGATTTAAGAAGAAGTAGGGCTGCTGCAATGAACATTATTCCAACTTCAACAGGCGCCGCAATTTCAACAACTGAAACAATTCCAGAATTAAAAGGCTTGTTTGATGGATTATCGCTAAGAGTTCCAACTATCACAGGCTCCATTACAGACTTTGCAATTGTTACAAAAAAGCCAGTTACAGTGGAAGAAATAAATCAAGCTTTTCTTGATGCCAGTCAAAATGCTTTATATAAGGGTATCTTAGCAGTGACGACAGAACCATTAGTCTCATCAGACATAATTGGAAGAAGCGAGTCAGCAATTGTTGATTTATCTTTAACTCAAGTAATCGGTGGAAATTTAGTTAAAGTTTTTGCCTGGTATGACAATGAGTGGGGGTACACAAATCGTCTTGTCGAACAAGTAGTTAGAGTCGGAAAAACCCTAGACAAAGACACAGCACCAACCGATCCAATAACCCTAAGCTTTAATAAAATTAATGATAAATGAAAATAATTCCTGCCATACTTACAAGCGATCTAGATGAATTAACCACTTTAGAAAAACAAGCAGAGGCAGTTGTAGATAGAATTCAAATCGACGTCATTGATCATAAATTTGCAGATAATTCCACAGTTGATCCATCTGTTTTAAAAAATATTCAAACAAATCTAAATTTAGATTTTCATTTGATGGTAAAAGATCCAATCGAATGGATAGATCATTGCTTGCCAGGTTCAAATAATAGGATTATTGGTCAAATAGAACTAATGCAAAATCAAAAAGATTTTGTAGAAAAAGTAGTCTCCTCAGGAAGCTTGCCAGGCCTTGCTGTAGATCTCCCAACAAATATCGACAAATTAGACCAAAGCGTTTTATCAAAAATAGCCGTGATTTTATTACTTAGTGTTCCAGCAGGTTACGGTGGTCAGGAGTTTGATCTTAATGTCTGGCCAAAAATAGAACAAGTTTTAAAAATAAAAAAAGAATTAAATTTAAATTTTAAAATTTGTATCGACGGTGGAATAACTCAAGAATTAGTAAAGCAAATGGAAAGTGCCGGAGTTGATGAAATAGCTGTCGGCAAAAGAATCTTCGAACCAGATTTAAAAACAAACTTAAAATTATTTACAGATGGTCAAAATTAAGCATATCTCTTACTTTTGTTTTGCAGACACAGGGCTTTCTGATCCTTTATATAAAGAGGCCTATGAATGCTCCAAATTTTTGGCAGACAAAGGATTTGTCACAATTAACGGCGGAGGCCCCGGCTCTATGCGTGCAGTTTCAGAAGGCGCAAAAGCAGGTGGAGGCATGGTAATTGGTGTTACTTTTTATCCAAAAGACATCAGTAATTTTGAAGGCCGCGATCCCAATAACCCAATAGATCAGGAAATGATTACAAAAAATTACCTAGAAAGAACTCTAAAACTTCTCGAGCTAGGTGATGCATATGTTTTTTTTGCAGGGGGAACTGGGACAATTTCAGAGTTCGGCATGGCATGGGGATTGGCAAGGCTTTATTACGGCCATCACAAACCCTTAATTCTTTATGGAAAATTCTGGAATGAAATAGTAAAAGCATTTATCGATAACATGAGAGTTCGTCCAGAAGACCTCAAGGTTTTTAAAGTTGTAACAACTCCAGAAGAAGCATATGCAGCCATTAAAGAATTTGAAAAAATAATTAAAGACAAGGAAAATGTAAGTAGTGAAGAAAAGGCTTTCGAATTGTAACCAATGTTATTTATTATAACTTATGAATCACACAATTGAAGAATTAGAATTAACAGCAAATAAAATTAGAATAAACATTATTAAAATGTTGGTGGCCGCAGGGAGTGGCCACTCAGCAGGACCATTGGGAATGGCAGATATTATGACTGCTCTTTATTTTGAAATAATGAATCACGACCCCAAAGATCCTTTTTGGGAAGAACGTGATCGACTCATTTTAAGTAATGGCCATATCTGCCCAGTTCGCTATGCCACCATGGCAGAAGCTGGATATTTCGATGTCAAAGAATTAAAAACATTAAGAAAGTTAGGGACTCGTCTCCAAGGTCATCCTGAAAGATTAAAGTTGCCAGGTGTTGAGACAACTTCTGGCCCTCTTGGCTCTGGTTTGGCCCAAGCCAGTGGCTATGCATATGCTGCAAAGCTCGACAACAAAAGATTCAGAGTTTTTGCACTTCTCTCTGATGGTGAACAAGATGAAGGAAATAACTGGGAAGCTGTCATGTTTGCAGCTAAATACAAGCTTTCTAACTTAACTGCGATAATTGATAGAAATAAAATTCAAATCGATGGATTTACAGAAAACATTATGCCCCTTGAATCTTTGGCTGACAAGTATAAAGCATTTAACTGGAATGTTATTGAAATTGATGGCCATGACTTTAAAGAAATAATAAATGCTGTCGCTAGTGCAAAATCAGTCGACAATAAACCAACTGTTATTATTGCCCACACTATTCCAGGCAAAGGAGTAAGCTTTATGGAAAACAAATTTGAATGGCACGGCAAACCACCAAACAAGGAAGAAGCAGTACTGGCATTAAAAGAATTACAACAACATGCTTAATATAAAACAAAATCTATCAGACAAAATATTTAAAAAAACTATTGATATGGCGCCAACGCGTCAAGGTTATGGGGAGGGTCTTGTTTTAGCAGGTGAGAAAGATGAAAAAGTTGTAGTTCTCTGTGCTGATCTTACAGATTCCACAAAATCAAGTTTATTTAAAGAAAAATTTGCCAGTAGGTTTGTTGAAGTTGGCGTTGCCGAGCAAGGTATGGCAACTATTGCCGCAGGCATGGCCAATTACGGTAAAATTCCATTTATAAGTAGCTATGCAGCTTTTTCCCCAGGCCGAAACTGGGAACAAATCAGAACTACAATTGCCCTAAACGACGTTCCAGTCAAAATTGCCGGTTGCGATGCTGGTTTAAGCGTTGGTCCGGACGGAGCTACTCACCAAATGCTTGAAGATATTGCCTTAATGCGTAGTCTTCCCAATATGATTGTAATTTCTCCAGCCGACGCCGTTGAAGCCCGTAAAGCTACAGTAGCCGCTGCGGCAAACAATAAACCAACTTATTTAAGATTTGCTCGTGCCGATACTCCAGTTTTTACAACCGATAAAACTCCCTTCAAAATAGGGAAGGCTGAAACTTTGTGGGAGGGAAAAGACCCCCAAGTGGCAATAATTGCAACAGGTCCGTTGGTTTATGAAGCTTTATTAGCAGCAAAACAATTATCTCAAGAAGTTATTGTGATTAATTGCCATACAATAAAACCAATCGACGAAATTGCAATAATTCGCGCAGCTAAAACTTGTGGTGCAGTGGTAACTGTTGAGGAGCATCAAATTAATGGGGGATTAGGCGGAGCTGTAGCTGAAGTTTTAGCTAAAAATTTTCCAACTCCAATTGAAATGATCGGTATGCCAGATAGTTTTGGAGAATCAGGTAAACCAGATGAACTACTTGAAAAATATGGTATGAAATCAGCTAATATTATAGAAGCAGTTAAAAAAGTAATAGCGAGGAAAAATAATTAATATGTGGTTAATTTACGCAATTCTAACAATCCTTTCATACGCGGGACTCGACTATTTTATGAAACGTATGTCAGGGAGAATTAACGATTTTTTGGGAATAATAATTATGTCAGCAGTTTCAATACTGCCCGCCTTGGCAGTATTGCTTTTCTTTAATTTCCCAGTTAAAAAATTATTGATAACTTCAAACGGATTTGTATATGCGGCACTTGCAGGAGTTTGTTTAGGAATAGGAACTCTTTCTTTTCTAAAGCTTTTTGACACAGGAATTAATTTGTCCCTAGCTTCCCCAATGGTCAGAATTGGAATTTTAATCGCAACCACATCGCTCGGATTATTTGTTCTAAGAGAAACCGTTGAAATAAAAGAATGGATAGGATTGGCCTTCGCCTTCATTGGTTTATTATTTTTAATATGGAAATAGATTTAGAGAATATTGCAAAAGCTTTAGTCGCCCAAGGTAAAGGAATCTTAGCAGCTGATGAATCTTTCCCTACAATCGAAAAAAGATTTTTATCAATTGGTATTTCATCAACGGAAAGTTTAAGAGAAGAATATCGTAAACTTTTGTTTACAACTCCCGGCATTGAAGAATTCATAAGTGGAATCATCATGTTTGATGAAACCCTCCGACAAAAACTTTTAACTAATTCTGCAATTATTTCTGGTATTAAAGTAGACCTTGGAATGAAAGATATGGCAGGGTACCCAGGTGATAAATTAACAGATGGTCTGGAAGGTTTACCTGATAGGTTAAACGAGTATAAAAATCTTGGAGCAAAGTTTGCCAAATGGCGCGCGGCTTTTACAATTAGCGAAGTTAATCCATCAATCCAATGTGTCGAAGAAAATGCCAATCGTTTAGCCGAGTACGTAAGAATTTGTCAATCCAGTGGCATTGTTCCAATAGTCGAGCCGGAAGTTTTAATGGATGGCAATCACAGTATTGATAAATGTTACGAAACAACTCGTTCAGTTCTCCGAATTGTTTTTATGAAACTAAAAGAAAAAAATATTAATTTTAAGGCAATGCTTTTAAAACCAAACATGGTCGTTCCAGGAAAAGATTCAGGAGATAAATCAACCCCAGTTATTATTGCTCAAAAAACTCTTGAAGTAATGAAAGAAGTTGTGCCGGCAGATGTGCCAGGAATTGTTTTTCTCTCAGGTGGTCAATCACCAGCAGGTTCAACCAATAATTTGCGAGAGATGAATAAGCTTGGTGGCCCTTGGGAATTAAGTTTTTCTTTTGGTCGCGCGCTTCAAGACGATGCTCTAAAAACTTGGGCCGGAAACAAGGAAAATACTAAACTTGCACAAGCAAAATTTTACGAGTCTGCTAAAATGAATTCATTAGCACGATATGCAAAATGATATAGAACTATTGTCAGTTGGAGACGCTTCAATCGACACATTTTTAACGCCGATAGAAACTGAAACTTTGTGCCAGGTTGATAGCAAAGAATGTTTAATTTGTTTTTCCTTTGGTGACAAAATTCCAGTCAAATCTCTTGAATTTTCAACTGGGGGAAATGCAGCCAATAACGCAGTTGGTGTAAGTCGTTTAGGAATTAAAACAGCAATTGTAGTGACCTTAGGGGACGACAATGTTTCAAATCAAATTGTTAATTCTCTTGAAAAGGAAAATATTAATTTGACTTACTGTTTTAGGCAAAAAGAAACTCGTTCAAATTATTCAACAGTAATAAATTACCAAGGAGAAAGAACGATTTTTGTTTATCACGCTCCTCGTTCATATGAATTCCCGGTTAATTTGCCAAATGCGAAATGGGTATATCTAACATCAATGGGAGAAAATTTCGAGCCCTTTTATATCCATATGTATGAATGGCTCAAAAAAAATCCGGATGTGAAAGTAGGATTTAACCCAGGAAGTTGGCAATTCATAGCAGGGGTTGAAAAAATTAAAAATATTTTATCTCTCACTTATATTCTTTTTGTAAACAAAGAAGAAGCCGAAAAATTAACTGGATTATCACCAACTGCCGACGGTGAGAAAGATTTACTAATCGCACTTTCAAAATTAGGCCCCAAAATTTCAGTTATTACAGATGGCCAAAACGGCAGTTTTGCATTCGATGGAAATAAATTTTTTAAAGTTGGAATATTACCAGTTGATGCATTTGAAAGAACTGGAGCAGGGGATGCTTTCGGGAGTGGATGTCTCGCAGCATTAATAAAAGGAAAAACTCTTGATGAGGCACTACTTTGGGGGACAGTTAATTCATCTTCAGTTATTGGATACACAGGTCCTCAAAGAGGGTTATTAAAAGAGCAGGATTTATCCATGTGGCTTGACCGCTGCAAAACAAGTGGGGTGAAAGTAGAGGAATTTTAAAAGATGAAAATCTTAGTAACCAGAAAAATTCCAGGAGATCATATTCAAAAATTAATTGATGCAGGTCATGAAGTAATTATTTCAGAATTTGCGAGGCCATTAACAGCTGAGGAATTAGTAGAAAAAATAAAAGGAGTAGATGCTGTAATAACTCTTCTCACAGATAGAGTCGACGGAGATTTAATAGACGCGGCTGGCCCCCAATTAAAAATCATAAGCAACTATGCAGTTGGTTTTGATAATGTTGACTTAAAAGCAGCAACAGATAGAGGAGTTGTCGTTACAAACTCTCCATGTGATGAAGTAAATGTTGCAGTGGCCTAACATTCACTTGCTTTATTACTAGACGTTGCCCGTCGTCTTTCAGAATCAGACCGCGCAACTCGCGAAGGCGCTTACAAAGGCTGGGAACCCGATATCTTTTTAGGAAATAATTTAAATGGAAAAAACCTCGGAATAATAGGCTTGGGCAGAATTGGGACAATGGTAGCCCGTTATGGCAAAGCTCTTGGCATGAATATTGTCTATAACAAAACATCTCCTGATCCTGAAATTGAAAAAGAATTGGACGCGAAATTTATGAGTCTCGACGATCTGCTTGCAAACTCAGATTTTATTTCCCTCCATGTTCCACTAACAGAAAGTACGCGTCATATGATTAACGCCACTAGCATTTCAAAAATGAAAAAGGGCGCATATTTAATTAATACTGCAAGAGGGCCTGTGGTTGAAGAATCAGCGCTTGTCAGTGCACTTCGCTCTGGCCAGCTGGCAGGAGCCGCGCTCGACGTCTTCGATAACGAACCAAATTTAAATCCAGAATTAATTGGTCTATCAAATGTTGTTTTGACTCCGCATATTGCATCAGCAACATATGAAGCTAGAGACAAAATGGGGGAACTGGCAGTTGGTGCAATTTTAGATTTGATAATTAATAAAAAACCTGTAAACTTAGCGAATCCTGATGTTTGGGAAAAAAGAAGAAAATAAAATTGATAAATCCCCAGTAAAAAAAGTTCGGCGTAAAAAAAAGGCTGAACCTGCAAAACCGTGGGGCAAATTAGAACGCCTTATTATCTTTATTTTTTTGGCTGGCATTCCAGCATTATCACTTATCTTTCTCGTCCACTCTCATAATTTATCAGGGTCAAAAGTACTCGGAGACATGGTGGTAAGTGCTCCAAAAGATGTGAATGTTTTAAAAGAAGAGTTATCAAACGAAATCAAAAATAAAAAAGAAACTTATGGAATTTGGGTTCAGGCTTTGGATAATAGTTATAGTCTTGGAATTAATGAAAGTAGCCAATTCGACGGAGCTTCCATTTTCAAGCTTCCTCTAATGATTGCATATTACAAAGCAGTAGATGTCGGGACTATTGACCCAAACACAAATTACACTCTTAAATATTCTGACGAGGCAGCCGGAGCTGGAGTTCTTGCAAGCATGCCTCCTGGCACAAATGTCACCTACAAAGACATAGTAAACGCCATGGGGAAAAATTCAGATAATTCCGCTTTTTCAATAATGTACAACATCCTCCCAGATGGAGCTGAAACAAATACCATTAATAAAATTGGAATGAAAAATACAAATTTTGAGAACAGTACAACCACTCCAATTGATGTTGGCTTAATATATTACAAACTCATAAATTCAAATTTAATCTCCGAAACTGCAAAAAAAGATTTATTTAATTCGTTAACCAACACTGATTATGAAAATTTAATTCCAAGCGGTATTCCAGATAACATTCGAGTAATACATAAATATGGAGCTTATAACAATGAATTAAATGACGCTGGTATTGTTTTTTCAAGTAAACCTTTTATTCTAGTTATTTTATCCAAAGGCGCTAATAACACTGAAGCTCAAACTGAAATTCCAAAAATCGCAAATATAGTATACAATTGGGGAAGATGATAAGGAAACTTAAATTATTTTTTGACAGAGTTGTCAAAAGTCTTACGAAATTTTTCATTAATTGGAAGCATTATTTTTGCAGTTTCCATTTCTGTTTTAGTCTTGCCAAAAGTTCCAGGTTTTGTTTCAACTTTTGAAAGCAAAGCAAGTTCTCTTTATCCAAAAGGTCTTGTCGTAAAAATCCAAAATGGATTAGTTAGTACGAACGTTAAAGAGCCTTATTCAATAGATTCCTTAAATCAGTTAAATGTCACAAAAGGTTATTCTCATTTTATAACCATCGATACAAACGCATCCCCAAGTGATATCAAAGCCGACAATACTGCAGTTCTTGTCACAAAAGATTCAGTTGTTACAATTGATAGCACCAACTCATACAAAGTTTATCAAATAGATCCAAAAACAAATTTAACAATCGACCAGAATTCATACAATAAACTTTTGTCTCAAATTTCTCCATACTTAAAATACATAGAACCAGGGCTCATTGGATTAGTTATAGTATCAGTCTTAATTGGACCACTTTTAGGGGCAGCACTTTCCTTGATCGGTCAATTAATCTATCTTTTAATTTTCACTGCAATTTTCTTTGTAGTTGTAAAGTTAATGAAGAAAAATCTGAGTTTTAAAAAGTTATTACAACTTTCAATTCACGGCTCAACTTTGCCAATACTTCTTGGTTTTATAGTTAGTTCGATTGGTATTCAAATGCCGTTCATGCTTGGAAGCGCAATCCTCTTCGTCTTCATGATTTTAGTTGTTAACCAATTCTGATTTAAAGGTAGCGCTTGGTGACCCTTCATGAAGATTGCAAATCTTTTTTGTATCAGTTCC
>WNFI01113653.1_pt1 | contig 10659 bp, 9 predicted proteins | sample 5400471 | NCBI WGS metagenome assembly WNFI01 (sample SAMN13153348, study PRJNA577476) | soil metagenome | isolation source: 100 cm saprolite on Douglas fir-dominated hillslope | place: USA:California | collected 2013-09-17 | reverse complement strand
CGGTGTCGGCGCCTACGTGTGGTATTCGATCAGCGCGCTGCGTCCGCAAGCGGTCGCGAGCACGCGTCCACGGCCCACGCCGCTCACGTCCCCTGCCACGGGACAGGTCGTACCCGCGCCCTCCGATCCGGCCCCCGCGATCGCGCCCTTCGCGGTCACCGCGCCGCCCGCGAGCGCGACGACCGAGGCGCCGGTGGCACCGACTGCCACGCCTGCGCCCGAGAAATCGCTGGCCGCAACCCTCCTCGAACGACGCGCCGAGCCGCCGGTGCCGCCATTCAAGCTCGCACGCTCGGCCGAGAAGCCGCGCATCGCGCCCGAGGTCAGCTCCGGCTACGAGCAGCTCGTCGCCGGCAACCTCGCCGCGGCGCGGCGCAGCTACGCCCAGGCGCTCGGTGCCGACCCGTCGAACCTCGACGCGCGGCTCGGGCTCGCCACCGTCGAGGCGCGCTCCGGCAACCGCAACGCGGCGCTCGAGCAGTACGGCTTCGCGCTCGACATCGACCCGCGCAACGCCACCGCCCTCGCCGGGATCGCCGCGGTGTCCAGCCATGCCAGCCCCGAAGCCGTCGAGGCGCAGATGCGCGCGGGCGTTTCGCGCTATCCTCGAAGCGCGGCGCTGCGCTTCACGCTAGCCGCGCGCGACCAGCGCGGCCAGTTCGATGTCGCCGCCGTGGCGCGGCGACTCGCCGAGCTCAGGCCGTAGGTTCCCCCTCGATGGGCACCGTCCAGGCCGCGCCGCTTTCGCAAGTCCCCCTGGGGCAGACCCTGCTCCACAAGGGCATCATCAGCTCCGACCAGCTCAACATCGCGCTCACCGAGCAGAAGCGCCTGAAAGCGCCGCTCGGCAAGGTGCTGGTGACGCTCGGCTTCGTCACCGAGGCCACCATCCGCGACATCCTCTCCGAGACGCTCGGCCAGGTGTCGATCGACCTCGAGAACACCATCGTCGACCCGGCGGCGATCGCACTCGTCCCCAAGGACATGGCGCGCCGCTATCACGTGCTGCCGGTGAGCTACGACGCCAACAAGAAGACGCTCCTGATCGCGGTGTCGGACCCCGCCAACGTGGTTGCCCTCGACCAGATCCGCGCGCTCGCCCGCGAGGACCTGAGGATCGAGCAGGTCCTCGCCCGCGAATCCGACATCACCATCGGCATCGAGCACCACTACGGCTTCGAGCTCTCGATCGACGGGATCTTGAACGAGATCGAGACCGGCGAGATCGACTACCAGTCGCTCGCGGCCGACTTCGACGAGTACAGCCAGCCCGTCGTGCGGCTGGTGGACGCGCTGCTCAACGACGCGGTGAAGCGCAGCGCCTCCGACATCCACTTCGAGCCCGAGCAGGGGTTCCTGCGCATTCGCTACCGCATCGACGGGGTGCTGCGCCAGATCAGGAGCCTGCACAAGAATTACTGGGCCGCGATGGTGGTGCGCCTGAAGGTGATGAGCGGCATGAACATCGCCGAGACGCGCGCGCCGCAGGACGGCAGGATTTCGCTGCTGCTCTCGGGCCACCAGGTCGATTTCCGCGTCTCCTCGCAGCCGACCACGCACGGCGAGAACATCGTGCTGCGCATCCTCGACCGCGACAAGGGCATCGTGCCCCTCGAGGAGCTGGGCCTGAGCGTCGAGGACCTGAAGGTGCTCAAGCTCATGCTCGCGCGCCCCGAGGGCATCATCCTCGTCACCGGGCCCACCGGCAGCGGCAAGACGACCACGCTCTACTCGATCCTGAGCTACGTAAGCACCGAGGGCATCAACATCATGACCCTCGAGGACCCGGTCGAGTACCCGATGGCGATGATCCGCCAGACCTCGGTGAACGAGGTCGTGAAGCTCGACTTCGCCTCGGGAATCCGCTCGATGATGCGCCAGGACCCGGACGTGATCCTGGTGGGCGAGATCCGCGACCAGGAGACCGCCGAGATGGCGTTCCGCGCCGCGATGACCGGCCACCAGGTGTATTCGACGCTGCACACCAACTCGTCGATCGGCGCCGTGCCGCGCCTGACGGACCTGGGAGTGCTACCCGACATCATGGCGGGCAACATCATCGGCGTGATCGCGCAGCGCCTCATGCGCGCGCTCTGTTCGCAGTGCAAGGCGCCCTACACGCCCGACCCCAACACGCGCCGCCTGCTCGGGCTGAGTGAGGATGACTCGCGCCCGATCTACCAGGCGGTCGGCTGCGCGCGCTGCGAGAACATGGGCTACAAGGGGCGCGTGGCGATCATGGAGCTCTTCAAGCTCGACGCCGAGATCGACGAGCTCATCGCGCGGCGCGCCACCGGGCGCGAGATCCGCCAGCACGCCGCGGCCAAGGGATTCCGCACGCTCGCCGACGACGCCATCGCGCGCGTGCTCCTGGGCCAGACCAGCCTCGAGGAGATCTCGCGCGTGGTCGACCTCACCGACCGCGTGATCTAGCGGCGCCGCAACGATGGCGCTCTTCGCCTACCGCGCGGTCGACGCCGACGGCCGCATCTCCACCGGCAACCTCGACGCCGTCAACGCGATCGACCTCGAGCTGAGACTCAAGCGCCTCGGCCTCGACCTGCTCACGTTCGAAGGCGTCAAGCGCTCGACCGCGGCGCGCACGCGCAACGTCTCACGCACCGAGCTGATCACCTTCTGCTTCCACCTGTCGCAGCTGCTCAAGGCCGGGGTCAACATCATCGAGGCGCTCACCGACCTGCGCGACACGGTCGACAACGCGGGCTTTCGCCAGGTGATCGCGAGCCTGCTCGAGGACATCGAGGGCGGCCTCAAGCTCTCCGAGGCGATGGCCAACCACTCCTACTGCTTCGACAACGTGTTCGTCGCCCTGGTGCGCGCCGGCGAGCAGAGCGGCCAGATGAACGAGGTCCTGGACGAGCTCGCCGAGAACCTCAAGTGGCAGGACGAGATGTCGGGCCAGGCGAAGAAGGCGATGGTGTACCCGACCCTCGTGCTGGTGGTCATCATCGGCGTGATCTTCGTCCTGATGACCGTGCTCGTGCCGCAGCTCGCTTCCAGCTTCAAGCAGCTGGTGCCGAAGCTGCCGCGCGAGACCGAGGCGCTGATCTTCCTTTCCAACATCTTCGTGCGCTGGTGGTACCTGATGCTGGGCATTCCCGCCGCGATCATCGGCTTCGGCTGGTTCTTCGGGCGCACAAACGAGCGCGTCCAGCGCGCCATCGACGACATGGCGCTGCGCTTGCCGGTGCTCGGGCAGATCCGCCAGAAGATCATCCTCGCGCGCTTCGCGACCTACTTCGCGATGCTCTATCGCTCCGGCATCAGCGTGCTCGACTGCATCCAGATCTGCGAGAAGATCGTCGGCAACCGCATCATGGAGGAAGGGCTGCAGCGCGTCGGGCGCAGCATCTCCGAGGGCCAGGGGATCTCGCAGGCGTTCATCGCCACCAAGCTCTTCCCCCCGCTGGTGCTGCGGATGCTGCGCGTGGGCGAATCCACCGGCGCGCTCGATTCTGCGCTGCTCAACGTGAGCTACTTCTACAACCGCCAGGTGCGCGACTCGATCTCGCAGATGCAGACCCTCCTCGGTCCGGCGACCACGGTGGTCCTCGGCCTGCTGATCGTCGCCATCCTGTATTCGATCTTCCTGCCGATCTACGACGTGATCGCGAAGATCAAGTTCTAGGCCGCCATGCGCCATTTCCTCTACCTCACCAACACGCGCATGGTGAGCATCATGACCAGCGGCAAGCGCATCGCCGCGCGGCGCGAGTTCGCGGTCTCGGGCGCGGGGGCGGTGGAGTTCGAGCGCCACGTCGGTGGCATGCTCGACGTGCCGACTCACCTCTTCACCGACCTCTCGGAGGAGGATTTCCGTCTCGACACCATCCCGCACGTGGGCGCGGGCGATCGCGACGCGCTCCTCGCGCGCAAGCTCGCGCAGATCTTCCGCAACACGCCCTACCGGCACGCGTTGCTCCAGGGCCGCGAGGCCGACGGGCGGCGCGATGACCGCGTCATGTACACGGCGATCACCAATCCGGAGGTGTTGCGGCCGTGGGTCGAGGTGCTCGATCGCCTCAAGGTCCCGCTCGTGGGCATCCACTCCGCCGCGGTCTTCAGCGAGGTGCTCCTCGACGAGCTCGACCTGCATTCCGCGCACACGCTCCTGGTGACCTTCACGCCCGGCAACGCGATGCGCCAGACGTACTTCCGCAACCGTGAGATCAAGTTCAGCCGCCTCACCCCCATCGACCTCGAGGAGGGCCAGACGCTCGGTTCCATGATCTCCGAGGAGACGACGCGCACCTGGCAGTACCTCGACAGCCTGCGCAACTTCGCCGAGTCCGACCGGCTCGAGGTGTGCGTCCTGGTCCACGCGCACGACCGCCCGGCGGTGGAGCCGGCGCTGCGGGGTTTTTCGCAGATCCAGTACCGCATCCTCGACATGGACCAGGTCGCGGCCAACCTGGGGCTCAAGCCCCCGCCGCTCGACTCCACCGCCGAGGAGGTGATGATCCACCTCTCGCTGCTGCGCCGGGCTCAGAACCACTTCGCGGCGCCCGAGCTGCGGCGCTACGCGATGCTGCGAAGCGCGCGCATCGTCGTCGGCCAGATCTCGGTCGGGGTGCTGGCGGCGAGCCTTGCGTGGGGCGGATGGAACCTCTGGCGCGTCTTCCAGTCGACGGAGGCCGACCAGAAGGTGACCCAACAACTCAATTCCTTCAACCGCGAGACCGAGGACATCACGCGCTCACTGCCATCGTTCGGCGTGGGCGGCTCGACGATGCGCGACGCGGTGACTTTCTACAACGCGTCGATGCGCGGATTCCCGACCATGGTCGAGTTCCTCGTTCCGCTCTCGCAGGTGCTGCGCGCGCACCCCGAGGTACGCCTCACCCAGGTCACCTGGCAGGCCACCGACGACCCCAAGGCCACGCCGAAGATCCAGGCGATGGCTCCGCGCGTACCGCCGCCGGTGAAGGCGCTCGCGCGCGCCGGCGAGGGGGCGCAGCTCGCACCCGACGAGGGCAACAACCCGCCCTTCGCCGGGGGACGCTACGAGGTCGCGCTAGTCGAGGCCACGGTGCGAGTGGGCAACAACGATTTCCGCGGCGCCCTGGCCGAGGCGGAGCGTTTCGCAGGTTTTCAGCGCTTCCGGTTTCAAGGCGATGAGCACGTCGTGGCTGCTGCTCGGCGCGGCGATCGTCGCCGGCGCGGGAATCGTCCTCGGATCACAGTGGTACTACGACAAGGAGAAGCGCGACAGCGCGAGCGCCGGCCGGCGCCTGCAGGAGGCGCGTGGGCGCCTCGACAACGCCCGCCGCGAGCGCGACAGCCTACAGGCGTCCTCGGAAGTGTTTCGCAAGCTCGTCGACCGCGGCGTGCTGCAGGGCGAGAACCGGCTCGACCTCGTGGACCTGGTAAATACGCTGCGCGCGCGCAACCAGCTGATCGCGCTCGACTACGAGGTCGGCCCTCAGCGCCCGCTCGCGCTCGCGGGCGGCCGCGTCTTCGCCTCCGTCGACGTCCTTGCGAGCCGCGTCAAGCTCAAGGTGCGCGCCCTGCACGAAGGCGACATCCTCGGCTTCATCGACGGGCTCTCGCGCACCGCGCAGGGCTTCTATCCCGTGGACCGCTGCACGATGCGCCGCGTCGAGGCGACGAACGCGGACTCGCTCCAGCCGCGCGTCGAAGCCGATTGCGCGCTCGAGTGGATCACCCTGAAGGAAAAGCGTGGCAGCCGCCCGAGCTAGGCGCGCGCTCGCCGCCGCTCTCCTCGCCTTCGCCGCGCCCGCGGCGCTCGGCGTCGATTTCGGCACGCTCTTCACCTCGGCCGAAGAGCGCGCGCGCCTCGATCGGTTGCGTCGCGGCGAGCCCGAGGCGTCGCGCACCGCGCCTGCGCAAAGCGCCGAACCCGCGGTGACCGGCTATGTGAGGCGCAGCGACGGGCGCAACACCGTCTGGATCGACGGGCGTCCCGTGGTGGTCTCGACGCCCGAGGCCTCCGCCCTGGTCAGGGCGCACCCGATGGCCAGCGCGCCGCTTCCCGACGGCTCGCTCAAGATCGAGCGCCGTCCGCCGCGCTAGTCAAGCGAACATCCGCGCAAGGCGTTGAGCATTTCCGGCGGCGCCTGCGCTGTCGCGGTGCTATTCCTGGCGCTCGCAACATCCGCGCGGAGGGACCATGGAAGGGTGCGCGGGCGAGCGCGGCGCAGCATTCCTGCTCGCCATCCTCGCCTTGCTCGCGGGAATCGGCGTCGCGCTCGCGGTCGATCTGACCGCGCACGCCGGAGCCTCGCGCCGCGAGCGCGCGAGCGAGCGGGCCCTCGCGCAGGCACGCGAGGCGCTGATCGCCTACGCCACCGATCGCCCGATGTCGCGCGAGGTCGGTCCCGGATACTTGCCGTGCCCCGACCTCGACGGCGACGGCTGGGCGGAGGCGACGTGCGGATCGCAAAGCGGCGACACCGGACAGGCGCAGCGCCTCGGGCTGCTTCCCTGGAAGACTCTCGGCCTGCCGGACTTGCGCGACGGCTACGGTGAGCGCCTCTGGTACGCCGTATCGAGCAAGTACAAGGGACTGCTCAATTGCGCGGTGAGCCGCGCGTGTCTCGACATGACGCCCGACACGGCGCTCGGCACGATCAGCGTGCGCGACGCATCGGGCAAGTTGCTCCACGACGGTACGATCGCCGAAGCGCACCGCGCCGATGCGGGCGGCGCGCTCGCGGTCGTGATCGCGCCCGGACCGGTGCTCAGTCGCCTCGAGGCCTCGGGCTCGCCGAGCGAACAGCGCCGCCAATGCCCGAGCGGCGAATGCGATGCCGCCGGCCGCTGCCTCACCGATCCGCCGCAACGCGCGACGGCATGCAATCCCGTCAACTATCTCGATCGCGCGCCCGACGGTCCGCTCGGCGGCGAGGACAACGCCGACTTCCGCGATCGCAACGACGCCGCCGGGCGTCCCGGCAACCGCAACGGATTCATCGATGGGCCGGTAGTCCTTCCCGGCGGGCGCGTCGCGGTCAACGATCGCCTCGCCGTGATCGGCTATCGCGACGTCATGCCGCGCCTCATGCGACGCATCGCGCTCGAAGTGCGCCAATGCCTGCGCGTGCACGCAGCAAGGAGCGGCGGGCGCTATCCCTGGCCGGCCGCTCCTTGCTCGCAACGCGATCCCGATCCGGTCGCGGCCTGGAAAGCGGCGAGCGATACCTACTTCGGACGCATCGCCGAGATGCCGTTCGACGCCGCCTGCAACATTCCCGATACAGCCGACCACACGTGGTGGGCGTCCTGGCGCCCTTTCGTCTTCTACGCGCTCGCGCCCGATTTCGCTCCCACCGCGAGCGCCTTTGCCGACTGCGAGCGTCCCGGCGCGTGCCTCGCCCTCGCCGATCGCGCCGGCCGCGCCATCGCGCCCGCGAGGCATTTCGCGGTCCTGGTCGCCGGTGCGCCCGTGGCGCGCGCCGAAGGCTTGCAGGCAAGAACCGGTGCCAACCTCGCGGCCGTAGGCGAGTGGCTCGAGGACACGAATGCCAGGCTCGAAGGTCCGGCGGCGTGTCTCGCCGGCCCAAGTTGCGCCGACGAAGGAACCTGCGGGCGCCTGACGGTAGGCCCCGCGGCGCGCGATTTCAATGACGTGGTCGTCGCCCAACCGTGAAAACCGCGCGCGCCTTCTCCCTCATCGAGGTGATGGTGGTGCTGGTGGTCCTCACCATCCTGCTGAGCGGGCTCGCCTTGCCGCTTGCCGCGCAGTTGAACTTGCGGCGGATGGATGAGACCCGGCGCCAGCTCGACGAGGCCAAGGAGGCGCTCCTCGGATTCGTCGCCGCGCATGGGCGCCTGCCGTGTCCCGCGGCGCCCGGAAGCCTCGGGCTCGAGAGCTTCGCCGCGGGCGAGGACGCCGCGAGCGGCGGCTGCTCGGCCTTCCATGACGGCTTCCTTCCCGGAGCCACGCTCGGGCTCGCGCCGCTCGACGCTGAGGGCTACGTGCGCGACGGATGGTCGAGCCGCATTCGTTACGCGGTGTTCGGCGCCGGCGCGACCATCAACGGCGTCTCCAATCCGCTCACCCGGGCCGACGGCATGCAGGCGGCAACGCTTCCCGAGCTCGCCGCGGCCTCGCACTACCTTTTCATATGCTCGAGCAGCGCGGCAGCCACGCACTCGAGCTGCGGCCCGGCAGCCAACCAGCTCACGCGGCGCGCGGCCTTCGTGCTGGTCTCGCTCGGGCCCAACGCCGCCTCGACGCCCGCCCCGGGCAGCGACGAAGCGCGCAATCTCGCGGGCGATCCGGTCTTCGTCCACCACGATCCTTCGATGGGCGGCGACGCCGCATTCGACGACCTGCTGCACTGGGTGCCCATTCACCTCGTCGTGAACCGCCTCATCGTCGCGGGGCGGCTGCCGTGATTCGGTAGAATGGGAGTCTCCCGCGAACCGGGAAGACCCCGATGAACCAGCGCGACGCCAAGCTTCCGATTCCCGACGTCCAGGCGAGCCCCGACACGCGGCGCCTCGCGATCGACCGCGTCGGCATCAAGGCGATCCGCCACCCCGTGAAGATCCGCGAACGCGCGGGCGGCGTGCAGGGCACGGTGGCGACGTTCAACATGTACGTGGGGCTCCCGCACCATTTCAAGGGCACGCACATGTCGCGCTTCGTGGAGATCCTCAACGCCCACGAGCGCGAAATCTCGCCAGACACCTTCCGCCTGATGCTGCGCGAGATGGTGAAGAAGCTCGAGGCGGCCAGCGGCCACGTCGAGATGACCTTTCCCTATTTCGTCACCAAGAAGGCGCCGGTCTCGAGCGTGAAGAGCCTGATGGACTACGAGGTCACGTTCGTCGGCGAGATTCTCGACGGCCGCGAGACGTTCACGCTCAAGGTGCAGGTTCCGGTGACGAGCCTGTGCCCGTGCTCGAAGAAGATCTCGGAGCGTGGAGCGCACAACCAGCGCTCGCACATCACCATCGCCGCGCGCATCCGCGAGTTCGTCTGGATCGAGGAGCTCATCGACCACGCGGAAGGCCAGGCGTCGTCGCAGCTCTATGGGCTGCTCAAGCGCCCCGACGAGAAGTTCGTGACCGAGAGCGCCTTCGACAATCCGAAGTTCGTCGAGGACATGGTGCGCGACGTGGCCGCGAGCCTCAATCGCGACCCGCGCGTCCTCGCCTACGTGGTCGAGTCGGAGAACTTCGAGTCGATCCACAACCATTCGGCCTACGCGATGATCGCGAAGGGAATGGACGCCCCGTCCGCTCTCGGCTAGTAGCGCTTGGTGAGGGTGAGATTCTGTCCTTCGCGCCGCATCTCGGTCCGGTTGAGGAAGCTCATCCCGAGGAGGGCCGCGTCCATGCCGCCTTCGCCCACCGAAGCGTCGACGTTGAGGAGCGTGAGGTCGCCGATGGTGACGCTGTCGAGCTTGACGCGATATGCCGGCACCTGGCGGCCGTCGGCGACGACCGAGTAGCCGCGCACGCCCTGGCGGTAATCGATCCCGAGGCGCTGCGCCTCGCTCGTGGAAAGCCGCACATAGGTGGCGCCGGTGTCGACGATGAAACGCACATGGCCGCCGTTCACCTGCCCGTCGACGAAGTACTGCCCGCGCGAATCTGGCGAGAGCGTGACTTCCTGGCGCGTGCCGGCCGACGAGGACGACGCGAAGTGCTGCCCCAGCTCGAGCGTCTCGCGCTTGCCCTCGATCTCGACCACCGCGCCGCGAGCATCGACGGAGACAAGGAGGACGCCCTCGGCCGTGCGCTCGCCCACCGAGAGCGTTCGCGGAGCGCCACGGTTGATCGTCACCACGGCCTTCCCGGGAAAGAGCCCGATCACGTTCACGTCGAGCGCGGCCGCGCCCTGTGCGAAGAGCGCCAGCGCGGAGAAGAGGACGCCGTGAGTTTTCATCGGGGGAGGCCGTGAAGCCCGTCGTTGTCTTTCGTTATTCCGACACCGAGGGTCCAGGACATTTTGCCACATTCCTCGACGCGCGCCGCATCGCCTGGAAGCTGGTGAAGCTCGACGAGGGCGAGCCCGTCCCGGCCTCGAGCGAGGACTTCGCGGGCCTCGGGTTCATGGGCGGCCCGATGAGCGCCAACGACGAGCTCGCCTGGACGCAACCGGTGCTGGCGCTCATGCGCGATGCGGTCGAGCGCAAGGTTCCGGTCATCGGCCACTGTCTCGGCGGGCAAATGCTCGCGCGCGCGCTCGGCGGCAAGGTGAGCGTAAATCCGGTGAAGGAGATCGGCTGGAATCCCGTCCGGGTCGAGGACACGCCGATCGCGCGGCGCTGGTTCGGCGAGGACCTGCGCGAGTTCGTCACCTTCCAGTGGCATGGCGACACCTTCACCATTCCGCCTGGCGGCGAGCGCATCCTCACCGCGGTCCATTGCCCCAACCAGGCCTACGTGGTGGGCGATCGCCACCTGGGTCTCCAGTGCCACGTCGAGATGACGCCGGAGATGATCGCGAGCTGGATCGCGAGCGGGCGCCGCGAGGTCGAGGCCAATCTCTCGAGCCCGGCGGTGCAGCCGGTGGCGAAGATCCAGTCCGAGGAAGCACGCCGCCTTCCGGTGCTCAACGACGTCGCGGAGAGACTCTACCGGCGCTGGGTGACGAACCTGCGGGACTAGTCCGGCGCAAGCGCAAGCCTTCAGTCGCGGAAGTTCTGGTAGGAGAGCGGAACG
>WNFI01528897.1_pt1 | contig 10661 bp, 11 predicted proteins | sample 5400471 | NCBI WGS metagenome assembly WNFI01 (sample SAMN13153348, study PRJNA577476) | soil metagenome | isolation source: 100 cm saprolite on Douglas fir-dominated hillslope | place: USA:California | collected 2013-09-17 | reverse complement strand
CCCGCGGCGAGAACAGTCCGGAACGCGACACGCCGCCCCCACGAGGAGCGGTAGTCGTCCAGCGAACCGGCAAGGGAGACGAGAGGGCGAGTATCGAACGCGACGCCGGCCTTGAGCTTGCCGCCCTCGTACCACGAACGAGCACTGGACTGGAAATCGTGCGGCGTGACGAGGTGTGTCACCTCCGACGGCTGGTTTGGCAACAGCTCGAAGGCCGGAGACCTCGGCACGCCGAAATGGCCTGGCTTGACGAGCTTCGCCAACTGGTCGTGCTTCGCCGAATCGGAGAAGGATTCTTGAGCGTGCGCGTCCGGGACGATCTGCGAGAGCGTTAAGCAGAGCAGCGCAACGGTTCGAATGGTCGTCGATGTCATGACGCCACCTCGATCTGAAAGCGATACACCCAGGACACGTCCTCACTCCCGACAGTACCGATCCCGCCTTCGGTCGGCAGTTCTTCGTGCACCACCTTGCCGTCGGCCGCGATGGATACCACCACCTGATACGGCGTGGGCGGGTCATCTCCTTGCTGAAGCACCGCACCTTCGATCAAGAAGAGATAGTGATTGAAGGTCGAGGCGCCTCCGATCGGCGCGCTCAACGCGCTCGGGGTAAAGACTCCCGCTTTTCCATCTGGCGTCTTGTCCGGTTCGTATCTCCAGAGCACACCGGCGAGCGCTTGTGGAAAGTGTGGCGAGGCAATCGACACGCGAAGTGAGGCCGATCCATCAGCGACCTTGATGACGGAAGGGCTCACTTGCCACCTCCCACGATGCGCCGCGCCTGACCAGCGTCGAAAGACGGTTGCTGAATAGCGGCACCCGAGACAAGGATTGCGGCCTGGCTCCTGCGGCGGATTGCGGCCTGTCGCGAAGCAACGGTCTGCCCACCGTCGACCGCAACTACTCCTGCGTCGGCGGCTTGCGAGTGGAACGCGAGCGCTCGCGATGCCTTGTCGACTTCCTTGGCGTCCTTGAGGGCCTTCGTAACGCCGAGCACACTTCCCCAGAGGGCGGAGCCTCCACTAGCGAGGATCCCGAGCAGGAAGGCGGGAATTCGAAGGCCGGTTGCCACTGGGCCGATCACCACGCTTCCTAACAACGCGTCGAGGTTCAGCTTGTCCCCCACCATGGCGGCGGCGACGAGCCATGAGGCCAGCACAGCAATACCCTGAACTCGAAGTCGTCGCGCCTTGTCAGCGGTCAGGTCGATCTCTTGCGCGGGGGTTTTTTTCTCGTCCGCGAGCCAGGTGGGTGCAATGGTTTTGAGAATCGTCACGATTCGTTCCGATGCCATACTCGTTGCGAGGATCACACTGACGAGGGCAGATAGGATAGTAGACCGCCGTGTCGGCATTGCAGCGGACGGCCGCACGCGTACGTTTCCTCACGGTTCGCACCACTCCGAACGTTCTGTGCCTCGCCCCGACCTCGAGTCGCTGTTCCTTGCCAATCTCCCGGCCGCCGAGAAGATCTTGGCCGGGCTGGCGCGTCGGCACGCCCTTTCGCGTGACGCGGCCGAGGAGTTCGCGAGTTGGGCCAAGTTTCGCCTGGTCGAGAACGATTACGCCGTTCTTGCCAAGTTTCGCGGTGACTCCTCGCTCCCGACGTACCTTACGGTTGTCATCGCGATGCTCTATCGCGAGTACAGGGTCCAGGAATGGGGCCGCTGGCGACCCTCGGCGGCGGCGAGGAGGGGCGGCAACCTCGCGGTACGTCTCGAGATCCTCACCCAACGCGATCGAATCCCGCTGACGCAGGCCGGTGAAATGCTTCGGACGTCGGGCCAGACTCGACTTTCTGACCGGGAACTGGCCGTCATGCTTGCAGGCTTTCCGAACCGAACTCCGCTGCGCCCCGTCCAGTCGGCGCCGATCATCCCTGATGCTCCGAGTACGTCACGCGCCGATGCCGTCGTCGACGAGGAGGAGGCGCACGCCGAATCCACTGCGACGCAACATGCGTTGATGTGTGCGATGGAGTCCCTTCCGGCCGAAGACCGGCTCATCGTCCGCCTTCATTGTATGAAAGACTTATCGATCGCCGATATAGCGCGGGGCCTCTCGGTGCCTCAGAAGCCACTCTACAGGCAGTTGGAGCGCGCGCTCAAGATCCTTCGCACGAGACTCGAGCATTCAGGAGTCTCCCGCGAAACCGTCCGCTCCCTCACGATGGGCTCTCGCCAATAGCTCGCCATGCGATTTTCTACTGTCGTGCCCATCTCTAGACATGAAATCGGCGGAGATGATGCCGCCATCAGCATTCTTGTCCATTGACCGAGCCAACGCGCATCGATCCCGAGCGTATTGCCGCTCTCATTGATGGCAAGCTTTCAGACGCTGACGCGGCTGCGTTGCGCGCTGAGCTTGCGAGCAGTGACGATGATGCGCTGGGTGCATATGCGGATGCGATCGCGATCTCCCCCGATGTGGCGGCACAACTCCGCGTGCAACGGGTCGGCGGCCGATCGCTGGCGAGCTGGCGGAGCGCCACCGCGCTTGCGGCAGCCGCGGCAATCGTTGTCGCCGTGACCATCCAACGGAGTGTTGCCTCGCGCTCGGACTATCAACCACAGACGTTGGCTGTTGCGATCGAGCAGGGAGCGGTGACCCTGGGTTCTCCAGTCTGGAGCGCGACTCGTGGAGAGGCTGCTACCTTCTCCAGGCGCACTATCTCGGCGCGGACCGGAGCGTTGCTGGTCGATCTCGAGATTGCGTCGGCGCGAAATGACTCGGCGACGGCGAAGAGTCGCGCGCTCGAGATCGTTTCTCTTCTGAGCGGCGTGGCAGGCGGTGTCGTGGCAAGCTCGCGGTTGAATGACTACGCCATGACGCTCGGCGCGCTCACCGTATCGGAGCGACGATCCGCTGGCCAACAGCTGATCCGTCTACTCGATGATGTGTTCGCGAAGGCGGGATCGTATCTCGAGGCCGCAAGAATCGCGACCGCCTCGGGTGATACGTCGTTCTTTACACGGCATCCACCCAAGCCAGTCGCTCGGCTCGAGTCGGATACCATCGTCGACGCTCCCATCAGAGCCGCGGCGCATGCACTCTCCGCGCTCACCGCCGCGCATTCGCGGGATGCCTCGTCGCTCAACGCAGCAGCTAGCGAGCTTTTGCGGTTGATCACGCTGTAGCGGTGGAGCAGGCCGTGGAGGGACTGGCCGCAACGATGAGTTGGCCGTAGCTTAGCGCCTCGTTACGCCGCGACACTCCCTCCATCGGTGGACCTGGCGCCGCCATGGTGCATCCAACGACCACTCCGGATCGCATCACTGCGCAGGCGCTCCTCCGTGGGCCGCAAATCAGATATGCAATCCTGCTGCTGTTCCTCAGCGGCGTTGCGGCCTTGCTGCTCCACGATCCGTCGTTGCTGCGCAGAACACAACGGGTCGTCCTCTCGGAACGATTTACCAGCGGCCGGCTCGACAGATCGAGTTGGAATTCATGCGGACGTGTCGACCGCAGCGTCGTCGTACCGCGCGCACAGTGCGCCGCAGCTCTGAAGTCGGGCAGCCCGCAGGCGGCCCAGTACGCTCGGATCGCGGAGGCCGTGGGGTCTGCATCCACATCCGATTCATCACCCGAGACGCTCCACGCGACCGCGTTGGTAGAGCTCCGCTCAGCCGGTGCAGTGTCATCGGCGCTCGATCGAGCCGTCACGCTTCTCGAGCGCGCCACGCGAGGGGCGGCGATCAACGTCTCGCGGTTGAACGATCTTGCCGTTGCCTACATCGCGGTCGCCGAGCGCGATCAGCAACTCATTCCCATGCTGAAGGCGCTCGATCTGGTGGACCGTGCACTTCATCAGGATTCAACCTATGCGCCCGCGCTCTTCAATCGCGCCCTAATTCTCGAGAGGCTTTACCTCCGGTCCACCGCGGCGGGGGCTTGGTCGCGGTTCATTGTGCGGGAACGCGGACCGTGGAGCGACGAAGCGCGGGCACACTTGCGAGACATTTCCTCCGTGATCGTTGCGGGGGACGTGAGGCAATATCCACAGAAGGTGCGCGAAGCGTTCTTCGCGGATGCCGGCGCGCTCGGGGAAGCACTGCAGAAGGGTGATGATAGGCAGGCGGAGGACATTTTAGGACCGTCGCGCGTTGCCGCTGATTCACTCACTCGGCTCGGTGCGGACGGAAGTCTCTTCGCGGCAGTGCGGTGGCTCGATGCGCGGCTCGCGCGTCGTTCATCGCGGCAAAGCATCGCGCAGGCATTGGCAGCTTTTTCCCTGGGCATCAGGTTGCACGACAGCGGGGCTTACGAGTCCGCTGATAGCGTGCTCTCTGTTGCCGAAGCACGGCTCCGCAGGCTCGCATCTCCCCTCGTTCAATGGGCAACGTTTTATCGAGCGGCATCCGAAGCGAATCTGTCGCGGTACGGAAAGGCGGACCGCACGCTACGGCGGCTGATCGAGACGGCACGATCGGCCGAGCCTGCGTTGACAGGCAAAGCACTGTGGGTACGGGGGACTGTGCAACTGCGGATAGGGAACTACGAGAGCGCGAACACGTTATTCGCTGCGTCGCGCACCCTCTTCCTCCGCGCACAGGATGCGAAGAACGACGCGGCAACGGCGTTTCTCCTGTCGGAGAGCCTCGAGCTTGCCGGACAGTCCACGGCAAGTGCGGCCGAAGCCTATCGGGGTCTGCGAGATCTGGCACCCTTTCGGCACACACCGTACCTGCACAATCAGCTACTCACCACGGCGGGATTTGCGCGGTCACGGGGTATGACACTCGCTGCCCTCGACGTCATGAGTGAGGCGTTGAGCGTTGATCGAGAGTTGGGGCGCGCCGGATCGCTGGTGCTCGCTCTCTGGACCCGTGCGCGTGACTATGCCGCATCCGGAGATTCCGCTCGGGCATTCGCTGATCTGGACTCCGCGACGCTCGTCGCGAACAGTCTTGCCGGGCGCGTCGGACAGCGCGCGCGTGCCGACATAGCGGCAACCAGAGGTGCGTTCGTGCGATTTCGCGAACCGCGAAGATCTATGGAGCTGCTCACTCGAGCAATCGGGGACTACCGAGAGTTAAGGGCGCATGTTCGCCTCCCCTCGGCACTGTTCGAGCTCGCCGGCGTCGCTGGCGACATGAGGGACACGGCGACTCAGCGCGCCGCGCTTGTCGACGCAATCTCGCTGCTCGAGCGGCAGAACACCGCCTTCACAACCGCAGACGCTAGGGCGGCGTTCGCTGAAACGGTCGAGCGTGTCTTCGACGCGATGATCGCGCTCGACCTCGACGCACACCGCCTCGACAGTTCGTTTGGATATCTGGAGCGCCAACGCACGATCGTCTGGCGCAAGCACGCAAGCAATGCGCTTGGGGTCTTTGGTTCCCTATCGTCGGTTCGCCGAGTCATGGGGGAGGACGGGCTCTTCGTGGCCTACGGTGTACTCGCCGATCGGGTCGCAATTTGGAGCGCATCTCGACGCGGCACGGATTTCCGCTCGGTGACCATACCTCGTGAGTCGCTCTCCGTGCTCGTGGCGCAGCTCTCGATCAAGGGGTCGCACGGTGAGCGGATCGCCGAGGAGGCGCGAACCCGGCTGTTCCGGCTCCTGCTAACACCGGTGATCGAGGCACACTCAGGGTTGCGTCAGTTATGGATCGTCCCCGATCGCGAGCTCGTCACCGTCCCGTTCGCCTCACTGCGTGACGGAAGAAGCGGGCGGTTCCTGGTCGAGGACTTTGTCGTGCGAACGGTTCCTAGCGCAGCGTTTGTCCGTTCCGCCGCCGGCGCCAATACGATCTCCGTTGCGCATGCGTCTGCGCTCATCATTGGAAACCCCGCGCTGTCCGATACGGGAACGCGGACACTCGCGCCGTTGCCTGGTGCAGACATCGAGGCCAAGCGGATCGCGGCCCTCTACAGAGCGCCGCTAGTCCTTGGTGGATCTCGCGCCACTCGCGGGCGCGTGCTTGCGGCGATATCGCAGTACTCCATCGTGCACTTCGCCGGTCACTCGGTGTTCGATGCGGAACGTCCCGAGCTGTCCTATTTGGCGCTTGCCATGGACAGCTCCGGTGGGTCGCACCTGGCGGCGCGGGAAATCGCCCACCTGCGGCTCTCCAATGTTCGGCTGGTCGTGCTGTCGGCATGCAGCACGCTCAATGCGCGACCGACGCGAGTGGGATCCGTGGCCGGACTGGCGTTCAGTTTCCTTCGTGCCGGTAGTCCGGCTACGGTCAGCACGCTATGGGACGTGGGCGATTCGGACGTCAGCGATCTGCTCGTGGAGTTTCACACGCGCGTCGCACGGGGGATGGATGCGGCGTCCGCTCTGCGTGATGCGCAAATGCGGGCAGTGAAGTCGGTCCATGTTGCAGCCAGGTCTCCTGCCGTTTGGGGAGCGTTCATTTACACGGGACCATGATCACCCTACATGGGAGCACCAAATGGCATTCACATTCGAAGTTGAATTCAGTGGGCTGTGTCTTTTTTTGATTCATTCGGACACCACGCGAATCGGCGTCCTGATGCCCAACGGTCGGCTCAAGAGAGACAAGACGATTGGCTACTATCGGGATGGGCAGACTGCCGTGCCGCATGTGGGTTACGTTCGCTATAACCTCCGGGACGTCGATAGCAGCATGCCAGCAGGCGGCCTGGACAACCCGGCCTTCGAGGTCGTCCATCGCTTCAATTTCGAGGAGATTGATTTCGGTTTCGCCTATGCACCAACACCGATCAACTTCATCAGGCCGCTCGAGCTGCCGAACGTTAGCCTGTTCGCGCCTGATGCGATCCTCATGGCGGATCCGTTCGCGGCGCCCGCGGGAGGGCCACTGTTGATGCGTGCCGTGCTCAAGAGTGGCGAGATCGAATCGAAGAGACAGGGTGACCAGTGGCGCTTCAGCTCATCGCTCAATCCCAAGAAACCGACACCCCTCTATGAAGGCGATTTTACCGGAGCGGTGACCTGGCGCCGGAAGGTCGCCAGCGACACCCTGAACGTCACGATCAAGTCGTTCGACACCGGCGGCACGCAGTCAACGATATCCTTCAAGCCGGCGGATGGCAGCACGGTCCACATGAAGATTGCCAATCTCTGCGAGAGTAACCCGCTGGAGTGGCCCGAGCTCTTCGTGCGTTCGTTCAGGGGAGCTGTCGGCGACTTCGACAACGACTTCAAGTGGCTCTACAACGTTCTCGAGCACAAGAACTATTCCTTCGAGATGCTCAGTGCAGATCGTGGCCTGCCACTTCCGTCGCCGCAACTGACAAAACCGGCCCAAGGGGTGATCGACGATTGTACCGGCGCATTGATTGCGTCGGATTTCTAGGAGCGCCGGATGGCGACAGGACGCGCTGTCTGCATCGGGATGAACGAAGTCGATGCCGGCCAATACGGATCATCATTTCGGTTGCCCGGTTGCGAAGCCGATGCCCGTGCGATGGCGGATTTGTTGAGAGGGCCGACCTATCAGCGACCGGTCGTCCTCGCAAGCGCTCTCGCCACACGAGAGTCCGTTGCGGCCGCCATCAACACCGCCCGACTCGCGACCAGGGCGGGCGATCTCTTCGTACTCACCTATTCTGGGCATGGGATACAGGTGGAGAGCCTCACCGGCGAAGAGATCGACGGGATGGACGAGTGTTGGTGTTTGCATGATCATCCAGTGATCGACAACGAGATTCGGGAGTGGTTGAGACCATTTCCTGTCGATTCGCGCGTGCTCGTCATCTCGGATAGCTGTCATAGCGGAACCATTCTCTCCGTTCGCACGGCGTTGACCATGCGCGGGATGGATGGAGGTGGGCTTCCGCCAATCAAGGAATTGCCAAAGGAAACTGTCGCGTATCTCTACCGGAGAGACCCTCGCTTTTACGACTCCCGGCTCCAAGCGGCGGTTGTTCCCCTCAAGGCACTCGATGCAAGCGTCCTGCTGATGTCGGCATGCCAGGATAGCCAAACAACGCGCTCGGGGCTTCCAAATAGCGAATACACAACGGCCGTTCTGGCGGCCCTCAAAGAGAGCCCCCGCAGTTACACTGCCGTGGCCGCCAGAGTAGCCGCGCTCGTTCCTGCCGATCGGACACCGGAGTTCGACGTCTCCGGTGTAACGTCGATAAAGGGATCACCGCCGTTTCCGGAACAGGTGCCCTTCGCAGTCTAAGGCCGCGAGGTAAGGAAGCAAGAAAGAGGAAAGGCCCAACGTCTCTCACCCTTTCCATCCTCTCCGGGGGCGGCAGGGAAGAAGAAAGCGCCTCATGGCTTGACAGGCATATAACGCAACACGTATATACGTGGAATGGAATCCACCTTCGGCATCATCGCGGAACCGAACCGTCGGGCCATCCTGAGCCTCCTTGCGTCCTCGGACCGGTCCGTCAGCGAGATCGAGCACCGCCTTCGGATGTCCCAGCCCTCGGTCTCCAAGCACCTCAGGGTGCTCCGAGAGGCCGGCTTCGTGGAGGCGCGAGTGGACGCGCAGCGCCGCGTCTATCGCATCAGACCCGAACCGCTCATGAAGGTCGACGCCTGGCTAGCTCCCTTCCGGCGCTTTTGGTCCGCCCACGTCGACGCTCTCGAACGCCACCTCGATCGCATGGAACAGGTGCGTCCGAGGAAGCGAAAGAAACGATGAGCAGCCGTGAGAAGTACAGGCCGGGCGCCGCGGCTGGCGCTGAAGTCCGAAAGGACGGGGAGAAGTGGACGCTCGTTCTCGTTCGAGAGCTACGTCATCCACCGGGGAAGGTCTGGCAAGCGCTGACCGAACCGGAACACCTGCGCGAGTGGGCACCGTTCGATGCCGATCGGAACCTCGACGCCGCCGGACCTGTGAAGCTCTCGACGGTAGGGACGCCCACCCCGCAAGTCTCCGAAACGAGTGTCAAGCGGGCCGAGGCCCCGAGGCTGCTCGAGTACAGCTGGGGCGGGAATGACATGCGGTGGGAGCTGGAGCCGCTGGCCGACGGCACGCGTCTCACGCTCTGGCACGACATCGGTCGCAGGTTCATAGCGATGGGCGCCGCTGGCTGGCACATCTGCTTCGACGTGCTCGACCGATTCCTGGCCGGTCACCCCATCGACCGCATCGTCGGTGGCGAGGCGATGAAGTTCGAGTGGCGGCGCCTGAACACCGAGTACGCCAGGCAGTTCGGCACCGAAGCGACGCACCCACCCACAATGTAAGACGAGGACATCGCCGTGAAGATCAAGCTCACCAGCATCTACGTGAACGACCAGGAGAAAGCGCTGCGCGTCTACACCGAAGTTCTGGGTTTCGTAAAGAAGGCGGACTTCACCCAAGGGCCGTACAGGTGGCTGACCGTTGCCTCGCCCGAGGAGCCGGACGGCCCGGAGCTGCAGCTGGCCCTCAACGACAATCCGGCCGCTCGGGCCTACCAGCAGGCGATGTTCGAGCAAGGCCAGCCAGCCGCCATGTTTTACGTGGACGACGTTCAGCAGGAGTACGATCGCATGAAACCGCTGGGGGCGGAGTTCACCATGCCGCCGACCAAGGTGACCGGCTCCACCATCGCCATGCTGAACGACACGTGCGGCAATCTGATCCAGCTCGTCGCCCTCGACCGCCGGCAGAGCTGATCAGCTCAATATCTAGGATGAGAACATGAAGAAATCGGACGCGAGCCAAGGCCAGCCGGCATCGGAGCTCATCTCGAAAAGAATCGCCGAGCTCGGGGACTGGCGCGGGAAAACCCTCAGCAGAATGCGCAAGCTCATCAAGGAAGCAGACCCGGACGTCATCGAGGAGTTGAAGTGGGTGAAGTCCTCGTCCCCGGGCACGCCAGTTTGGACTCACGACGGAATCATCTGCACTGGCGAATCCTACAAGAGCGTGGTGAAGCTCACCTTCGCCAAGGGCGCGTCCCTGGAGGATCCGGCCCGTCTCTTCAACTCGAGCCTCGATGGAAACGTCCGCCGCGCGATCGACATTCACGAAGGAGAAGACGTTCACGAGTCGGCCTTCAAGGCACTCGTCCGCCAAGCGGTCGCTCTCAACAGCTCAGGCAAGTCAAAACCTTCGAGGAAAGCGACGTCCTAGGGGATTCTGCCCTGAGCAGGTCCGAGATCGGGGCGCGAATAGGTTGATTCGTGCTGAGAGTGCACAATATCCTGCCATTCCTTGAGTTTCTGCTCTTTGGATTGCTATATTGATCACTCCGGCGTGCTGGATTAGCACGATTCCGGCATCATTGAGCGGCCGCCGTGCTGGCGGACGCGTCCAGCCTCAGCCCGCGGCCCATGCCTACCCCGACCCACTCCTCGCGCAAATCCGCGCTTCGCGATCTCTCGGCGCGCGTGCCGCGTGCACGGAACGCCTCCAACGGAACCGGCGAGGGACACGGCGGACATCCGATCCCGACATCGGCCTATTTCGGCATCAACACTTTCGGCGCGCGCCAGATGCGCGACAAGCTGCCGAAGGAGGTATCGGCCAAGCTCGCGGCGGCGATCCGGCATGGAAAGAAGCTCGACATCGACATCGCACCCGTCGTCGCGCAGGCGATCAAGGAGTGGGCGGTCAGCCGCGGCGTGACGCATTTCACGCACTGGTTCCAGCCACAGACGGGGCTGACGGCCGAGAAACATGATGCCTTCCTGAGCTTCGACGACAACCAGCACCCGATGGAGAAGTTCAGCGCCTCGCAGCTGATCCAGAGCGAGCCGGACGCCTCGAGCTTCCCC
>WNFI01517244.1_pt1 | contig 10661 bp, 12 predicted proteins | sample 5400471 | NCBI WGS metagenome assembly WNFI01 (sample SAMN13153348, study PRJNA577476) | soil metagenome | isolation source: 100 cm saprolite on Douglas fir-dominated hillslope | place: USA:California | collected 2013-09-17 | reverse complement strand
AAAAACGGGCCGGTTGAAACCGGCCCTGGTATGGCTTCAAACACTACGCGTTCAGCGATTGGGCTGCGGCGTAATGCGCAGGTAAGGCTTCACCGCCTTGTAGCCTTTCGGGAATTTCTGCTTGATCACTTCCGGATCCTGAATCGACGGCACAATCACCACGTCGTCGCCGTCCTTCCAGTTCACCGGCGTCGCCACGCTGTAGCGGTCGGTCAGCTGCAGGGAGTCGATCACGCGCAGGATTTCATCGAAATTGCGGCCGGTGCTCGCCGGATAAGTCAGCGTCGTGCGGATTTTCTTGTTCGGATCGATGATGAACACCGAGCGCACCGTCAGAGTGTCGTTCGCGTTCGGGTGAATCATGTCGTACAGGTTCGACACTTTTTTGTCCGCGTCCGCGAGAATCGGAAAATTCATTTTCGTATTCTGGGTTTCCTCGATATCACCGATCCATTTATGGTGGGAATCGAGCGGGTCCACGCTGATCGCGATGGCCTTGACGCCGCGCTTGTCGAATTCGGACTTCAGCTTGGCCGTGTAGCCCAGTTCGGTCGTGCAGACCGGGGTAAAGTCTTTCGGGTGTGAGAACAGCACCACCCAGTTGTTGCCTGCCCACTGATGAAATTTGATGGTTCCCTGGGTGGATTCCTGGGTAAAGTCGGGGGCGATGTCGCCCAAGCGCAAAGTGGCCATGAGTGATCTCCGGTAGTTTTTCGACGGATTGGGGGCATTACTCTACTCGCCTGGTCTTTATTCCACAAACGACACGTTTTTCATATTCTTATATCCCGGTAATTCATTGTCGCGAGGGCCCATGGACAGAAAAAAGGTCAGTTCCAGTTCGATCCGCTCGGTCGGCTACGACGAGCGCAACCGCGTGCTCGAGGTGGAATTCAGCGACGGCCGGGTCAACCAGTACTCGGGCGTTTCCGCGGAGGTCCACCGCCGATTGATGAGCGCGCCTTCGATCGTCAGCTATTTCCGCGACAACGTTGAAGAGTCTTTCACAGCCAAGCGGCTTCGCTAGCTATCCCGGGGATAGCGACAAGATCGTTGACACAGAGGACACAGAGGAAGGGCGAGCGAGGTCACAGAGGAAATCGCTACAAACGAGAGGGCGTTCGTTGCTATCTGCCAATTGCGCCATACGAGCAGATACGCACATTCGCAGGGAGTTCTTAGCCGGGTTATTACTTCCTTTTCTCTTCTTTTTAGTTTTCCTCCGTGCCCTCTATTGCCCTTCCTCTGTGTCAACCGGGTCGAAGCCGAATTTCTGCGCGACTTCGCCGGCCCGGATGCGGCCGATGGGCACGCGGCCGCCGGCGTAGCTGACGTAAACCCCGGTCGCATGGCGGCGTGATTCCGCGTCGAATGCCCGCGCGAGCAAGGCGTCGCTGATCGGTTTGCCGTGCAGGTCGGTAAACAAATCCGAAACTTTTGCCAGGTCGCGATCATTGAGAACGCCTAGCCCCGTTCCCCAGCGCAGCAGCAACGCGCCGGTTTCATCGACCCACGCGCCCGAGACTTTTGCGATGGACTGCCTGTTATGCGTCTCCAGTGCCGTCGACGCATCTCCTGCGGTGTTCACGACGAACGGCGTGTATTCGAGCGTAACGAACACCCGTTGCGGGCCGTTCTGGAAAAACCAGCGACCCTGCGCATCGGCGGCGTAGTTGCGGCCGATGAACTCGGTCACGCCGGTATTCGCGATGCGATCGCCCTTGATCAGCCAGTTTCCCCGACGATCGAGCTGAAGCCATCCGTAGACATTGGGGACGGACGGCCATTTGGCCATTGCCTGGATGACTATCGGGTCCATGTCGACGCAAAATTGACGTAATGTAGGACAACGGCAAAATTGTACGCGCTGCCCGGTCCAGGGTTTCACCATTCACCGATCACTGATCACCATTCACGGAACTATCATGGCTCTGACCTTCTACTACGGATCCGGCTCTCCCTATGCATGGCGCGTGTGGCTTGCGCTCGAGCACAAGGCGATCGCCTATGAACTCAGGGCGGTTTCGTTCTCCGCGGGTGATCTCACCAAGCCGGAATACCTGGCCATCAACCCGCGGCACAAGGTGCCGGCGATTGCCGACGGAGACTTCTCCCTTTATGAGTCGGCGGCGATCCTCGAATACCTGGAGGAACAGTACTCGGCCGGTAAAGTGCTCTTTCCGGGCGGCCTCCGGCAGCGCGCCGTCATTCGCCGGCTGGTGCGCGAGGCCGATGAGTACCTTGCGCATGCTCTGGAACGGCTGGTCGATCAGATCCTGTTCACCAAGCAGGAAAAATGGGACCTGCTGGAGATCTCGGCGGCGCGGGAAGCCTTCGTCAAGGAGCTGGACAGGTTCGACGGCTGTCTGCGCGGTGACTGGTTTGGTGGAGAACTGTCGGCTGCGGATTTCACCATCTATCCGATCATCGCATTGTGCCTGCGCATGGAGAAAAGGAAACCCGACCTGAATGTCGGCAGTGCAATCGGACCGAAGCTCCGCGCCTGGATGAAGCGCGTCGAAGCGCTGCCGTATTACGAAAAGACCTATCCGCCGCACTGGAAGGCGAAGCCCTGAAGCAACCCGTGGCCGCCTGCAAGAGCGTCGACGCATAGGAGTCCTCTGCGTCAACGCTTTTATCGCTGGCCTTCGGCCAGCTTGCTCCAGCCGTAGGGTCGTCAGGTCGGCGGGCTTTCGGGCCCGGCTTTCGGTAACATTACGACCAGACATACAACCCGCCAGCCGCGAGGAGATTCCGTGAGCCATTTCATTCAGCCGGTAGCAATGGCATGAGCATTCTGCTCGGCTGCGTCGCCGACGATTTCACCGGCGCCACTGATCTGGCCAATACGCTCGTCAAGGCCGGCATGCGCACGGTCCAGCTGCTCGGCGTGCCGCGCAAGGGGCTGAAAGTGCCCGAGGCCGATTGCATCATCGTCGCGCTCAAGTCGCGCAGCAATGCCGCTGCCGAGGCCGTCACGATGTCGCTCGCCGCGCTGGACTGGCTGCGGCGACAAGACGCGAAGCAGTTCTATTTCAAATATTGCTCGACCTTCGATTCCACCGACAAGGGCAATATCGGCCCGGTGGCCGATGCCATGCTCGATGCGCTCGGCGCCGACTTTACGGTGTTCAACCCGTCTTTTCCGACCAACAAGCGCACCGTCTACAAAGGCTATCTCTTCGTCGGCGACGAACTGCTGTCCGAGTCCGGCATGCGCCACCACCCGCTGACGCCGATGACCGATCCGTCGCTGGTGCGCGTGCTGCAGCAGCAAACCCGACACAAAGTCGGCCTGGTGCAATATTCGACCATTGTCAAAGGCCCCGCCGCGCTTCGCGGCGCATTCGACGATCTGCGCAAGCAGGGCTTCCGACATGCGGTGCTCGATTCAATCACCGACGATCATCTGTTGACGCTTGGCGAGGCCTGCGCGGACATGAAGCTGGTCACGGGCGGCTCCGGCATGGCGATGGGCCTGCCGGCGAATTTCATCCGCCAGGGCCTCATGAAAAGCGGCCAGATAGCGACCTTGCCGAAGGTGACCGGGCCGAAGGTCGTGATAGCGGGCTCGTGCTCAGTCGCCACGCAAGGCCAGGTCGCACTGATGAAACGCGATCACGAAGCCTTCGAACTGGATCCGATCGCGATCGCCTCCGGGCGCGACGTCGCTCAGGATGCCCTCGACTGGGCGTCGAAACGGATTTCGGAAAAGCCGGTCCTGATTTACTCCACCGCCACCCCCGAGCGCGTGAAAGCCGTGCAGGACAAACTCGGCCGCGAGCATGCCGGTTCGATGGTCGAGGAAACGTTCGGAAAGATCGCGAAAGGCCTGGTCGCCAGGGGCGTGCGCAGGCTGCTCGTTGCCGGCGGCGAAACTTCCGGCGCGGTGGTCGGTGCGCTCGGTGTCGAGGGCCTGGCGATCGGGCCGGAAATCGATCCGGGCGTGCCCTGGACCTTCTCGATCGGCGAACCGTCGCTGGCGCTGGCGCTCAAATCCGGCAACTTCGGCACCCCGGACTTTTTCACCAAGGCATTCAAACTGCAACCTTGACTAGACCAACTCTCACCGCAGAGGACGCGGAGGACGCAGAGGAAAAACAGGGGCGAGGAAGAAAACGCGACATTGGAAGCGGGGTAGGTGGGAACTGACCGGTCCTGCCAATTTCAATGGATTGAATCATCGGCCAATGAATACCCTCGCAACACAAGATTCTTTTCCTCCCGCCTTTCCTCTGCGTCCTCCGCGTCCTCTGCGGTGAGTGAGAGTGCTTGAATAGGTATAGATAGAGAGACATGAACGAAACAAAACTCAGGGAAGAAATCTGCACGCTCGGCAAGTCGATGTACGACCGTGGGCTTACGCCCGGCAGTTCCGGCAACATCAGTGTGCGCACTGACGATGGCTGGCTGATGACCCCGACCAATTCCTGCCTCGGTCGCCTCGATCCGGCGAAGCTGTCGAAAGTGGACGCTAAAGGCAACCTGCTCTCCGGAGAAAAGCAGACCAAGGAATCATTCCTGCATCTTTCCGTGTACGAACAGCGCCCGACGGCAGGCGCGATCGTGCACCTGCATTCCACCCATTCGGTTGCTGTTTCCTGCCTTGCCGATGTCGATCCGATGCAGCCGATTCCGCCAATCACCGCTTATTACGTGATGAAGATCGGCAACCTCGTGTTGCTGCCTTACTACGCGCCGGGCGACATGACGCTGGCCAATGCCGTGCGCGAGGTGGCGGGAAAGCATCACGCCATTCTGCTGGCCAATCACGGTCCGATCGTCGCCGGCAAGGACCTCGAAAGCGCGGTCTACGCGACCGAGGAACTGGAAGAAACCGCCCGACTGTACCTTCTGCTGCGCGGCAACCGCCTGAATATCCTGACCGCGGAGCAGGGGGCGGATCTGCAACGGAAGTGGCCGCAATGAGACAAAGACCCGCGGCGAGCAAAAGCAACACCTTCGGGAACAGGCGAAAACCGAGATTGCCCAACGCTGGCCATGACATTCCTGAAGCCGAATTGCGAAATGATGATCGCACGCGAGTGCACCACGCAAGAGAAAGGCGACCTCATCGCCTGGCTGATTTCGGTGCAGTGAGCCGCCGGGCGGGAATGGACGTCGGCAATCGCGTAGACTCAAATCCTTGACGGACAAACCTGGTGAGGAGGGCGCCATGATCCGGATATCGACTTGCGCGGCGGTCATTTTCCTTGGAATTGCGTTTTCGCAAGGTGTGCGCGCGCAGCAGGAAAGGCGTCCGGAACAGGCGGGTCCGGTCGACCCCGAATATCTGACGTCGCCGGCGACGACCATCCTCAACCGGCCTTTTTCCGAAGCGGTGCGCGTGGGCAACCTGCTTTACCTGTCCGGTTTTACCGGAAGGATTCCCGGCACCAATACGGTCGTTCCGGGAGGAATTCAGGCGGAAACGAGGCAGGTCATGGAAAATATTCGGGGTGCCCTCGACAGCTACGGATCGGACTTCGGCCATGTGGTCAAGTGCACAGTGATGCTTCTCGACATCAAGGAATGGTCCGCCATGAATGAAGTCTACCGGACTTATTTTCCGCCGGACCGCATGCCGGCGCGAAGTGCGTTCGCTGCAAACGGCCTGGCATTCGGCGTAAGGGTGGAAATCGAGTGTCTGGCGACCATGAAATGACCTGGCATTTCGTTTTTGAGGAACAGTCATGACAGATCGTTCCGCCATTTATCCCAGCCTCAAAGGCAAAGTCGTATTCATCACTGGAGGCGGTTCCGGAATCGGTGCTTCGATCGTGGAAGGTTTCGCGCGCCAGGGCGCGAAGGTCGGGTTCGTGGACATCGATGAAGACGCTGGTAGCAGCCTCGTTCAGAAACTCAAAAGCACCGGACTGGCGCCGCGCTTCATCCGCTGCGATGTGCGCGATATCGGGCAATTGCGTGCGGCAATTAAGACGGTGCAGTCCGGGTTTGGCGACATCGGCGTATTGGTGAACAACGCTGCTCGCGACGATCGCCACTCGATCGAGAGCGTGACGGTCGAATTCTGGGATGAGCGCATTGCGGTCAACCTGCGCCATCAGTTCTTCGCGTCGCAGGCAGTCGTCGACCAGATGAAACGCCTGGGCGGCGGCTCGATCATCAATTTCGGTTCGATTTCCTGGATGACCGCGACCGGCGGCATGCCGGCCTACACGACCAGCAAGGCCGCCATCCACGGCCTGACGCGCGGACTCGCGCGCGACCTCGGGCCGTTCAACATCCGTGCAAACACCGTTTCACCCGGCTGGGTCATGACCGAACGCCAGAAAAAGCTCTGGGTGACGCCGGAAGGCGAGAAGCAGATGGACGCAGTCCAATGCCTGAAAGGCCGGTTGCAGCCCGAAGACCTTGCCAGCATGGTGTTGTTCCTCGCGTCGGACGACGCGAAGATGATCACGTCGCAGAATTTCGTGGTGGATGCGGGATGGGCATAGGAAAAACGCCTCAAACTGTTTTCACCAACTGTCTTCACCGCAGAGGCGCAAAGGCGCGGAGGAAACGCAAAGAAAGGCAAGGAATCGGGAAATAGGGTCAAGGGTGGGAAGGTATTCGGTAGTCAGATCTTCCGATTTGGTAGCGTACCCATTGCGTGTCCTACACAAATGATTCCGGCAACACTAGATCCGGCTCTCTACTTCAATTTGTACTCCTTTGCGCCTTTGCGCCTCCGCGGTGAAGATCTAGCTGGCGCCAAAATCCGGCTCGAATCGGCAACGGCCCGTAAACGTCGCGCCGGGCGACAGCACCGTACCGCCAATCTGCGCGGAGTCAAGATGCCCGAGGTTGAGCCAGTCCACCGTATTGCTGACCGGCTCGACGCACAGGAACTCGCGCGAGGGCGGCGTGAAAACCACCAGGTAGGACAGCGGCGACTCGGCGCTCATGCGCAGACGCCGTCCCGTTTCCGGCCAGCGTATCCGGGCCACGTGCTTCCAGCCGATGAAGTTGTTGTCGAGCGTCACCGAGGCCACTTTCAGTTCGCGCGCAAGCGATTCGACAAGGTCGTTGCGGGTCAGCCCGACCGGCATATCGTGCTCGCACTCCCACATCTGCGCAACCTCGGCGTGCAAAGTCATACCGGGCGTGTAGGGAAAGTAGGGGTGCAGGCCGATGCCCAGCGGCATCGCCAGCGAGTCCGTGTTGCTGACGAGGAGTTCCACCTCGAGGCTGCGCGGCGTCAGCACGAAGTGTTGCTCGGCACGATAGGCGAACGGCCAGTCACCGCGTGCGTGCTCCAGTACGATGCTCGCAGAAGCCGCGTCATGGCCGATGATCCGCCAGGGAAGCTGCCAGGCGTTGCCATGGATGGCGTGCGGCGAGTTGCCGAAGTTGCGCGGCAGCGAAATGCGGCGTCCGGCGAAAACAAAGCGCCCGTCCCGTACGCGGCCGCTGAACGGCACCAGCGGAAAACACGCCATCATCTGGGGATTGCCCTGCGCAAGTCCTTCGGCGCTGGCGGGCCGCATCCACTCGACGGTCTGACCTTTTTCCTTGCTGTAGAAGCGCGCAATGGAGCCGCCGATGGCGGGCGCAATATCCAGGTGCAGAGGGCCGGCGGAAATGCCGATGACCGGGCTTTTTTTCATGCGGGCCTCATCGGCAACCGATAGAAGCGAATCGCGTTGTCGTTCATGATCGCCATTTGATCCGCGGTGGAGTGAGGGGCAATCAATTGCTTCGCCGCCGCCAGCCAGCCCGGGTAATCCGCGTTGAGCAGCATGACAGGCCAGTCGCTGCCCCATACCAGGCGCTCCACACCGAAACATTCGACCAGGTGTTCGGCATGGCGAAGCAGGTCGTCGGGCTTCCATCCGGGGCGCGCTTCGGTCACCAGACCGGAGAGCTTGCAGTACGCCGGCGTTTCGCGCGCAATGCGGCGCATGTCGTCTGCCCAGGGTTGCCACATGTCGTTTGCAATGTGCGGCTTTGCGCCGTGATCGACGATGGCACGCAGCCCGGGATGCCGGGTAAGCAGCTTGAGCGCCGCCTTGAGGTGCGGCGGCCGCACCAGCAGATCGAACGATAAATCCAGCTCGATTACGGCACGCAGTGCCGGTGCCAGCTTCGGCTGCAGAACCCATTCGACGTCGGCGATTTCCTGCAACATCGGCCGGATGCTGCGCAGGAGCGGATCCCGCGCCAGATCGTGCAATACGTCGGGCGCGTTGGCCGCCGCCATGTCGATCCAGCCGACTACGCCCTTGATCAATCCACCGCTGGCGTGCGCCTGGTCGAGCAGCCAGCGTGTCTCGGCCACCGTCTGCGCGGCCTGCACGACGACGCTGCCGGCGATGCCGTTTGCAGCGGCGAGCGCGCGATAGTCCTCGAGCAGATAGTCCCGTTCGATCGGCGCCACGGCGGCATTGCTGCCGTCGCCGATCCAGCCGTAGTCGGCGCGGGACAATTTCCACAGGTGATGATGGGCATCGATCATGGCTTCAAATGGATCAAGGCGTGGGCGCCCGCGCGTCCATCAGGCCCGCCGATTTGAGGTCGCGCCAGAATTGCGCGGGAATCGGGGTACGCAGCATGCGCAGGTTCTCGTCCAATTCTGCCGCGCTGCTCATCCCGGGGATGACACTGGCCACGCAGGCGTGATGCAGCGGGAACTGCAGCGCCGCGGCCTTCAGTTCTACGCGATGGGCGGCGCAGATTTTTTCGATCGCGGCGACTTTCGCCAGTACGTCCGCCGGTGCGGGCGCGTAGTTGAACCAGGCGCCTTTGACTGCTCCGCTGGCGAGGATGCCCGAGTTGTAAGGCCCGCCGAGAATGATGCCGATGCCGCGCTTTTCGCACAGCGGCAAAAACGATTGCAGCGATTCCTGTTCGAGCAGCGTGTAGCGGCCCGCCAGCAGGAAGCAATCGAAGTCGCCCGCCTCGGCGAACGCCTCGCACGCCTCCCATTCGTTCAGGCCGCAGCCGATCGCCCTGACTACGCGCTGTTCGCGCAGCGACAAGACGGCCTTGTAGGCGCCTGCCATCGCGTCCCGGAAGACTTCGGCAAACCGCTCGCCCTGGTTGCGGCGATCGACGTCATGAATCATCAGGATGTCGATGCGGTCCGTGCCGAGGCGGTTCAGGCTGTCCTCGAACGAACGCATCGCGCCGTCGTAGCTGTAGTCGTTGAAGCGCGCAAAGGCGGTGATGTCGCGAAACAGGCCCGCCTCGGTCGGTTTGCCGAAGGCCGGCCGCAGGCGCCAGCCCACCTTGGAAGAGACGACGACGCCGGTATCCGCGAACATGCGCAATCCGCTGCCCAGCCGCAGTTCGGACAAGCCGTGTCCGTATAACGGGGCGGTGTCGTAATAGCGCATCCCTGCGGCGTAAGCCGCGGACAGGGTGTCGATCACGCTGCGTTCGGACATGGCGACATACATATTGCCGAGCCCGGTGCCGCCGAATCCGAGTGCCGAGAGGTTCAGTTTCGAGCGGCCCAGCGTTTTACGATCCAGTTCCATGTGTCCCCTCCCTGTGCCCGTGCCCGTGGATGTTAGCACGCAGGGTTGCCTGTCCCCGCGTCCGTTTTTTTGCAGCGCAACCTGAAAATGCGCTTGCTCCGGAGCGGGCAACTGGGCGATGCTAGCCAGCGCATTCAGAACAAGAATCCGGAGGAGTTGCCGCGATGCTGAAGAACATCGATCCGCTGTTGTCGCCGGAGTTGCTGTCCACGCTGCGGGCGATGGGGCACGGCGACGAACTGGCGATCGTCGATGCCAACTACCCCGCGGCGTCAAGCGGGCGGCCGGTGGTCCGCGCCGACGGTTTGCAGGTGACGGCCGTGGCAGCCGCGGTGCTGTCCCTGATGCCGCTGGACGAGTTCGTCCCGTGCGCGGCCTTCCATATGCAGGTGGTGGACGATTCGAACAAACCGCTGCCGATCTTCGATGAGTTCCGTGCGCTGCTGCGCAAATACGAACCGAAGATGGCAAAGCTGGAGGGCATCGAGCGCTTTGCGTTCTACGCGCGCGTGAAAACTTGTTTTGCGGTGGTTGCCACGGGCGAGCGCCGGCTCTATGGCAACCTGATCCTTAAAAAAGGCATTGTCCGGCCCGACTGAAAGGAGAACCGTGCGCCTGTTCGAGTTGCGTGGGATTTCCAAGAATTTCGGCGCCATCCAGGCGCTGACCGGGGTCGACCTGAAGATCGACGCCGGCGAGGTGCTCGGCCTCATGGGCGACAACGGCGCCGGCAAGTCCACGCTCATCAAGATCATGGCCGGCAATTTCCTGCCTTCGAGCGGCGAGATCTGGCTCAAAGGCCAGAAGGTCGAATTCCATAACCCGGTCGACGCGCGCAAGAAAGGCGTCGAAGTCGTATATCAGGACCTGGCCCTGTGCGACAACCTCACCGCGGCGGAAAACGTTTTCCTCGGCCGGGAGGCCAAGCGCAAGTTCGGCCCGTTCAATTTCATCCACTACGCGGCCATGTTCCGCGAAGCCGCGCGCCACTTCGCGGAACTCAAATCGGAGACCCGCCCGCGCGATCTCGTCAAGCAGATGTCCGGGGGCCAGCGCCAGGCTGTAGCGATCGCGCGTACGCGGCTGTCGAATCCGGACATCGTGCTCATGGACGAACCGACCGCGGCGATCAGCGTACGTCAGGTCGCCGAGGTGCTGGACCTGATACGGCGGCTG
>WNFI01452170.1_pt1 | contig 10661 bp, 7 predicted proteins | sample 5400471 | NCBI WGS metagenome assembly WNFI01 (sample SAMN13153348, study PRJNA577476) | soil metagenome | isolation source: 100 cm saprolite on Douglas fir-dominated hillslope | place: USA:California | collected 2013-09-17 | reverse complement strand
TTTCGTCAAGATTTTACCTGTCGCACCATTCGCTCCAAAAATGACAATTTTCATTCTATTTCCTTTTTAGTATTTTATCTCCACAATCAGGTGATGCTTTTTCCTATGAGCAGAGACAGTTTCATCATGACCACCACATTTGGTCATCACAAAGAAAGAGGGTTAAGGGGTCATTTTTGGGACAGCTTTCCTATCGAATTTTGCCCATGCGACCTATCGTACATCTATTCGCGTGGGGGCTTCCCTACGTGGCAACGGCCATAGGCATCAAGCAGGTCTACCCGGGCCGCTACCTGCCGGATGCGTTGTTGGCCCTGATCAAGCGGGAGAAAGTGACCTTCTCCCACTGCGTGCCGACCATTTTGCACATGATGCTGTCGAGTCCGGCGGCTGGCGAGGTGGATTTGTCCGGGTGGAAGGTGATTATCGGTGGTTCAGCCCTGCCAAAGGGTCTGGCGAAGCTGGCCATGGACAGGGGCATCGATGTTTTCACTGGCTATGGCATGTCGGAGACCTGCCCGATCATGTCGCTCGTACAACTGAAACCTTCCATGACAGCACTGGATGCAGATCAGCAAATCGACTACCGCACCAAGTCCGGCCTGCCAGTCCAGCTCGTTGATCTGCGTATTGTTGATGAGCAGATGCGTGACGTACCCCATGATGGCGAGGCCAGCGGCGAAGTGGTCGCCCGCGCACCCTGGCTCACCCAGGGCTACCTGAACGACTCGACCAATTCCGAGCAACTCTGGCGTGGCGGCTATCTCCACACCAACGATATCGGGACTATCAATCCCGAGGGGTATCTCCAGATCACCGATCGCATCAAAGACGTGGTCAAAAGCGGTGGCGAGTGGATATCTTCTCTGGCGATCGAAGACCTCATTTCTCAGTACCCCGGGGTCAGTGAGGTGGCGGTCATTGGGAAACCAGACGAGAAATGGGGAGAGCGCCCGCTGGCGTTGATCGTGTTGAAAGCAGAGAGCGCGGGCCAGGTCACGGAGCGGGAGATTCAGACCCATGTCAAAGCAGTTGCAGACCGCGGGGCCATCTCCAAATGGGCGGTACCGGATGTTCGCTTTGTGGATGCCCTCGAGAGGACCAGCGTGGGCAAGCTCGACAAGAAGGTGCTGCGCCAGAAGTACTGCTAAGACGCGTACGTTGTACCCGGCACAGTGATTTACTCATTAGGAGATGATGCTGCTCACCCATCCCAGCGCAGCAAATACAACGATTAACATCAACGGCACACGTGTCTTTGTGGCCATAAGTCGGGGAGATGGCAGCGGCCCGACCTCGCTCGTGCGTATGCGCACCTGGTCAGAGCACCGCACGGTCTCGGGTACTACCGGCAACTGCTTGCAGGCGTGAGTTGGACCAGCCTGCCCTGGCTGCATCAGCTCCGTCAGCCGACCCTGATCCTGGCTGGCAACGATGACCCGATCGTTCCACCCGTCAACGCCAGGATCATGGCGCGCTTGATTCCCCATGCGAGGCTTCACATCGTCAACGGGGGACACTTGTTGCTCCTCACCGAGAGAGAGCAAGTGGCTCCGCTCGTGTATCAATTCCTCAGGGAGGGGTGAGTTCATATGATCCAGGCTCAAGGACCATCCACTGCGTTTTCCAGCAGCAGCGTGCGCACTTGCCAGGGCTGAAAAGCCAGAGAGAGCACGCCGTCCTGCTGATCCAGCAGTTCCAGGCGATCCTCAACGATCGTTGTTTCCCAGATACGCCCACGTTCAGGCAGTCCGTGCAAAGTAATCTGCGCGCTCTGCCCTACACTTTCGTATAAACGCATGATGGTTCCGCTCCGATCGTGGGCAACCTTGAGACCAGAGAGCAAAACAGAGGAGGTCGCGGGAACCAGTTCGAGTTGCCATCCCGGCTGCAGAACGGCGCGGGAATCCAGGTCAGCGTTGACCTCGCGGGCCAGTAAAGGCTGATTAAAGCCAGCCGCAGTTTGCACAATGCTGGCCGTACGCCAATCGCCTGGATGGGGTAGAAAGCAATACCGAAACTCATGTGATCCCAGATCAGCGTGGGAATCCGGCTCATACGCGCTCCGCACGAGCGTCAGACGCAGGCGATTTCCCAGCGCGTCGTAGCCATATTTGCTCTCGTTTATTAAGGCAAAACCGTAACTGGCTCCGCCAACATCCGCCCAGCGTAAGGCCGGGACCTCCTGTCCATCAGATGAGCGTTGCACGGCCGCGAATGGGATTTCAAACCACGGCTGACATTCTGGCAAGCGCGCGGTGAAGGCGACCTTGAGATTCGGGATCCCCACCTGGTCGTTGCCCGGTTCCTGCCAAGCGAGCACAGTCTGGAAATCGACACGGGCCAGATCACGATAGAAACAGATCTGCTGGGTGATGCGCGACGAACGAAATTGCTGCTGGACCTCGACCACCAGGCGTGCCGGGCCGACCTCAATCACTTCCGAGGTCGCGCCTCGCAACAGGCTGTGCTCGGTATGTACTTCGTCCAGGTGCCACGCCGACATCGCATGGGGATGCTCTTCGATGACCTGGAACACATTGAGCGCGAGATCGGCTCGGGCCGAGTCCAGATAATCCGATCCCTTGCGCAGGCCATAGCTCACCAGCTCGCGGTCGACACGTTTATCGAAGAAAGAGACAAGGATGCCGGAATCCCGGCGCAGGTAGACCCGAAAGTGTGGCGTTTCAATACGCAGATAGGGACAGGTCGAAGAATCAAGCATTTCTGTTTGCTGGCGCTCATCCAGGGGAGCAAAACTGGCCTCGACCTGTAAAGCGGACGCGAAAGCCTCCCGGGTCTGCTCGACCTGGTAGGTCACAGTCCCAAAGGCGGGGACGCGAGCGACGAAGCCCAGTCCTTGCGGGGTTGGCTGGCCAATGGTCCGATGTCCCTGTTCGTTGCTCAGCCAGACCGGTGCCTGCCCCTGCCAGCCAGGGGCACAAACCCAATCTTCACGCAGCCACCCCAGGGGATTGGTCACCGCAATGCTGCCGGGAACCCGTCCCTGTTCCAGCAGCCGCAGCGCGTGATCGATCACCGTGTGAGCGGTGCTTGCCACCTCTGCGTAGTCTTCTGCATTTTTCTGATAGGATTCATGAATCGCGGAGCCATCGAATATATCATGAAACTGGTTAAACAGGACTGCGCGCCAGGCTGTTTGCAGTTCAGCCGTGTAATCCTGCTGAACGAGCGCAGCGAGCGTGTCAGCCGTGCAGAGCATATTCTCGCCTGAACGATTGTAGCGTTTGGCATCAGCGTGGGTGGTATAGCAGCCCTCAAAAATCGTGCTGGACTCGCCGTGATGGACTGGCAACTCGGTCCCAGACGCCAGGATGGCGGTGCTGTAGCGCTCCAACGTACTGCACGCGGCGCTGGGCAGGAGCGAGTGTTGCTGCAAGCGGCGCAATGCCTCCAGATTCTGGCTGGCCGGACCCCCTCCATGATCCCCTACCCCATGAAAATGCACACTGTGGGCAAGTCCATGGCGAGACGCAAGCATGGCAGCCTCGACCAGTGCGCTGGCGGTAATCTCCCCATTATAGGAGAGCGTGCTCAACGCCAGGAGCCGCGAACCGTCCTGGCCTTCCCACCAGTAGGCGGGCCAGAGATCGGCCTGCCCCGGATTCGCGCGGTGATGATAGTAGCGCTCGGCCCCAGCTGAGCGTGCCAGTTGGGGGAGGTTGCCCGCGTGCCCGAAGGTATCAGGCGCGAGCAGCGTGGATGGTCGGATACCGAGCTCCTCGCGCGAAAAACGCACTCCTTCGAGCAATTGTCTCGCCGTGGCCTCTCCTGAAGCCATGTTGGTATCCCCTTCCACCCAGGTCATCGTGGCTGCCTCCCAGCGGCCACTGCGAATATGCTCCCTGACGCGCGCAAACAGTTCTGGCTCAAGCTTCCCCAGCACCTCGTAGGTAGCCGGCTGACTGTGCGTGAACGTCAGCTCTGGGTAATCATCCATCAGGGCAAGCACACTCTTGAAATCGCGCCGAATCACTTCGACCGTGTCCTGCCAGGTCCACAACCAGTTCATATCGATGTGGGAATGCCCGATCAGATGGACCTGCAGCGCGGAGGCCCGTTGTGCCAGAGGAGCCAGGTGCTCTTCCATACGCTGAAAAGCTGCATGTAGTATCTCCTCACTGGTGGGAAGCAGCGGTTCACCTGGGACGAGCAGTGCCACCTGTTGGACCAGCTCGCGCTCCTCTGGCGTTTGTGCCAGAAAATCAGCCAGGGTGAGCTGTGCCCAGGCGAGATCAAAGGCTTCAAAACGGGCGCGCAGACGAGGGGTGGTAAAGAGCAGTTGGAACTGTTGGAACCGGGTCGAGATCTGATTGGATGGGATATGAATATGCGCGCTCAACTCACCGTTGTCGCCTGTTCGCAAGTGGGGGATCACGCGTACCAGTGCCGGACCAGCTGCCACAGGCGCATGGGAATCACTGAACAACGGGGTACCATTCCAGAAGAGCTCCATTGGGTACAGCGAGCGAATCGTCAGTTCAAGTGTATCTCCAACGATCGGCACCCCTGCAACGCTCTCTGGCAATTGCAGGCGGGTGCGAAGAACCACGTCTTGCCCTGATTCAAACGTCAGGCCCGCAAACGGCTCTCTGCCTTGCTGCGTGACGATCTCAGACGCTGACCCGTGTCCTTTCTGCCACTGCATGACCGGCCAGCTCTGAGAGACCTGGTCAGCGGCGCTCCGCAGGCGCTGGCATATTTGTGCTGTCTGGATGAATCCCATGCTATGCTTCCTTTGCTCTAACTTCACGTAGTTCTCGCGCTTTCTGTGATGGTGGTGAATCATTCGTCCATAATTCCCAGAAGGATTCGGACGAGGTGGCGTATGCGAGGTGACGCCTACTTCCCATTCAAAGCGCTTGCCCGTATTCGGCATCAGCCCACGTTCGATATAGTATAACACTCCATGGCGTTCTACATGCACTTCGATCAGATGATAGTCATCCAGTTCGTACTTTCTCTCTTTACTCACTGTCTATTTTATCAGGTACGTAACAACCTTCGTCTGCGGTTATTCAAATGGAAGGTGTAAAAAAACTGCCAGCAAGCATGGATAGTGATACTAGCTTGATGTATACTGGCAGGGAACATATATGAGCGAGACCACCTGCAGGTCATCCTGACTGGGTGTTTCATATACAAGAGGTAAAGAGAACGAGTGCCTTCCATTTCCTGATTTCCTTCTGGCAATTGATACAGGCAGTACTGAGACTCGATCCTGGAGCATTCAGAACCGTGCAGAACAGTCCGAGTATGGGTTCGATGACGTGGGTCGTGCTCATCCTGGCCGCAATCTCTGAGACACTCGGTCAATGCGTGGTGCTTTTTGTCAATAAAGTCAGGCCCACGCGCTTTGTCGCCAGCGTGCTTTTATCCAGTGTGATTGTTGCCCTGGGTGCATTCAATTGGATGTTCACGAGCTGGTCCCTAGCAACCTGGATCTTTGGGGCACGAATCTCTCTCATCGAGGTTATACGCGTTGTCTGCCTGGCATACGCTCCTTTGTTGCTCGGCTTTCTCGTTCTACTACCCTATATGGGTCCTTTTATCAGGCGCTTATTGTATGCCTGGTCATTTCTGGCTAGTGTGCTCGCGGTGAGCACCATCACGCACCTGGGATACTGGACCGCCTTTTTTTGCACATTGCTTGGTTGGGTCATCATTGAGATACTGCAACAGACTCTTGGTCGTCCGATTGTAGTGTTGAGTCACTGGCTTCGGCGCATCACGGCAGGCGTTCCGCTCTCGGTACGGGCCTCTGATCTGTTAAAGACCTTTGACGACGAGACTACGAATTCCAGCAGAGATGCGGATGAGAGAGGCCAGACATGAATCCAGATGGTTTATTTGAATTTACCAGGCATTTTCTTCTCTCCCAACTGCTTCCCGCAATGCTCAGCTTCCTGGTGACAGCTCTTGTTGTGCTCGTGATCTCCGCCGTGCTGGCCCCTTTCGAGTCGCTTGGATGGTGGGCCGGCTGGTTTAGTAAGCCTCGCGAGACTCCTCAGAGACTCCCGGTGATCGAAGACATTGATGAGGTGGATCACTATGTTGTCTACCTGTCGGGCATTGGGGAGATCTCAGGAGAAGGTCTTGATGGGAAAGAAAAGAGCTTCCTGGCTGGTCTGGCCGCGCATCTGCCGGATCTGGAGATTGTGAAGGATGTTTTCCCCTACGCGATGAACAATAACGGGCTGACCGGCCAGCGTCTCTTTGCAGCCCTGTGGCGCTGGATTCAGCAGCGCAAACTGAACGGAAAAGTATTACTGGCCAATATCATAAACATACGCAACCTGTTCCAGGTCGCCGTTTCTGCCGACCGCCGCTACGGGCCGATCTACAACTACGGAACCGCGGAAGTCATACAGGCCGGGTTGCTGCGCCGAGGGTATAAAATAGGCCACGGCAAGCCCGTCACCCTGATCGGCTATAGTGGAGGTGGGCAGATTGCTATTGGGGCCGCCACCTATCTAAAAACAATGCTCAAGGCACCACTGCAGGTCATCTCTCTTGGTGGGACATTCGCGGACGATCCCGGTCTTGTCTACATCGATCACCTGTATCACCTGTATGGACAAAAAGATATTGCACAACGATTGGCAACGCTTCTTTACGCCGGTCGTTGGCCGCTGCTGCGTTATTCCACCTGGAATCAGGCAAAGGCCGAGGGGCGCGTAACGATGATCTGCGTAGGCCCGATGAGGCATCGAGGTTCAGGCGGGTATCTGGACGATAAAAGCTATCTGCCTACCGGACAAAGCTATCAGGACCATAGCGTGGAGATCATCGCGCGACTCATCAGTTCCAGCACCGGTCCCTTACTGAAGACAAAAAACAAGAATGAGGACAACCAGTAAGAACGTCAGGCGCATACTTGCACGCCCTGGGATAAGAGGAAAGCGTATGGTCAGTGCTTATCTCAGGCAATTTGAACAGGTAAAAGAAATGTCTTGCAGAAACAAGCCGCACCCTTGTATACTGATCTATACAAAAAAGGAGACAAAATCGTGCGTATTTTAATACTTGGCGGCGATGGCTATCTTGGTTGGCCACAAGCGATGTATCTTTCCCTACGAGGACACCACGTCGCGATATTTGATAATCTCGCCCGGCGTCATTTTGACCTGGAACATGGCTTCGATTCGCTGCTCCCCATTGCTTCTCTCCACTCTCGGGTGCAGACCTGGAAGGAGATCACCGGCTGCCCTCTGGAGTTCTTTATCGGGGATACAACAGATTACGAGGCGCTCTCGGCAGCATTCCAACGCTTTCAGCCGGAAGCTGTCGTTGATTTCGCCGAACAGCGTTCGGCTCCCTACTCGATGATTGACCGCAAACATGCCGTCTACACACAGTACACGAATGTGATTGGCACGTTAAACCTGTTATATGCGCTTAAGGAGTTCAGCCCCCATGCTCACCTGGTGAAACTGGGGACAATGGGCGAATATGGGACCCCCAATATCGATATCGAAGAAGGGTTTCTCGAAATTACGCATAAGGGTCGCACGGACATTTTGCCTTACCCAAAACAGCCTGGATCTTTCTACCACCTGTGTTATGATGACCAGACCGAAGTACTAACACGCGCTGGCTGGAAACTCTTCAAAGACCTTACAGGTGGTGATGAGATCGCCACAAGGCAACTCGACGATCCTCATATCGCTTTTGCCAAGCCGATAGCGCATACGGCTTATCTGTATGAGGGGCCGATGTACTGTCTTGAGCAGCGCCGCATCGACCTTTGCGTGACGCCAAATCACCGGATGGTAACTTCCTACAAACGACGCGATGGTACTGAGGCGATGCGCTTTGAAGAGGCAAAGGATATCCTCGGTAAATACAACCGCTACCATCTTACGTCGATGTGGGAAGGTGAGGAGCGCGCAACATTTACCTTACCGGGCTACTATTGGCTTGGGAAGAACAAGCCTCCCACACCGGCCATTGAGTTGCCTATGGATGATTGGCTTAAATTTCTTGGATGGTACATTGCCGAGGGTACCGTAGATGGTAAATGGCGTAAAAGGGCACCGAATCGCATCTATATTAACCAGAAGATCGGAGTTCATTCCGAAGAAGTGAATGCTGTCTTCGAGAAGATAGCAGCCGCTCTCGGATGTACACATAGTGTATATCTGTTCAAGGATCGCGATCAGGAAGCACATTTTTTGTTTTGTACTCAGTTAGCCGTTTACCTCGCTCAGCTCGGCAATAGTATCACCAAATATATCCCACATGAGCTATTGAGCCTATCGAGCAGACAGTTACGCATTCTTTTTGAGGCCATGATGACGGGCGACGGAATGTGGATGGATCGAGATCGGCACTATGGTCGCTACTATACATCATCTAAACAGCTTGCTGACGATATACAGGAGCTAGCAATAAAACTGGGATTGTCTGCGACCGTTTCTCACCAGGACCGGACAGAAGGCACAGGATGGGCAAAACATGCTGAATATCGCGTCAACTTCACAAAGACCACACTTTTCCAGGTGAATCAACACCCTGATGACCCTAATGATTGGTTCGAGGACTATGCTGGCATGGTATATTGCTGTGAGGTTCCAGGTGATGGGATCATTTTGGTCCGGCGTAATGGTAAGCCGATCTGGTGCGGAAACTCCAAAGTGCACGACAGCCATAACATTATGTTTTGCTGTAAGATCTGGGGCCTGCGGAGTACGGACCTGAACCAGGGCGTTGTTTATGGGGTGCATACCGGTGAAACCCAGCTCGATCCTCGCCTGGCAACTCGTTACGATTACGACCACATCTACGGTACCGCACTCAATCGCTTCTGCGCTCAGGCTGCTATCGGCCACCCTCTCACCGTTCACGGAAAAGGACGACAGACGCGAGGATATATTCATATAAAGGATACGATGCGCTGTATTGAGCTTACGCTGCTCAACCCGCCAGTTGAGGGAGAATACCGCGTGTTTAATCAAATAACGGAACAGTTCTCTGTTCAAGAACTGGCCGAGCGGGTTGCGGCTCTGGGGCAAACGCTCGGCCTTTCTGTGACGATTGATTCTCTGCCCAATCCCCGTGTCGAAGCAGAGCAACACTATTATAATGCCACCTATACCCACCTGCGTGACCTGGGATTGCAACCGCATCTCCTGACAGACGAGGTCCTGCTTGGCCTCATACAGACTGCACTAGAACGTCGCGAGCGTATCGATTCCCGTTTTATCGCTCCTACCGTGAACTGGCGCAATGCTACAAATAAGGTCGATCCTCAAGCATCAGAAGTTCGGGCCCGACGAAAGAGAAACGAGTTTCTCGATCTGGATCACGAGGTACCTTTTCCTCGTTAAACATTCGGTGTCTGGATCTTTATAGAGAGCTTCCGACGAGGAGAGAAGCTATGCGAATCGCCCTGTTCACCGAGACATTCCTTCCAAGTCGAGATGGCATCGTTACGCGTCTGACTCATACGATTGAAGCGCTGTCTCAACGCGGAGATAATGTGCTTATTGTCGCTCCACACATACACGGCCTACCCGAGAACTATCAAGGCGTGCCGGTACTCAGTCTTCCCGGTATCCCATTTCCACTCTACCGGGGCATCTACCTCGGTTCTCCTGTACTAAGTAAGAACGCACAAACAGCGCTGAGACGTTTCCAACCAGAGGTTGTGCACATCGTCAATCCCGCTACAATAGGACTGGCCGGTCTTCGCTACGCGCGTCACCACAGGATTCCCCTGGTCGCATCCTATCCACAATAGGGCACAGCTCAATCTCTGTACCTCCCGTTCCGTGCAGATCCAGTTGCAGTCCCAGGGGATCCAACACGTTGAACTGTGGGAACCTGGAATTGATGTCAATCTTTTCAATCCAGCGCGGCGATCCGAAGCCTGGCGCAGTCGCTTAACGGAAGATCATTCTGAGAAAACGATCTTGCTCTATGTTGGTCGTCTGGCCCCTGAGAAGGAGTTGGAGCACATCCTCGCAGCCTTGCCAGCACTGACAGACTGTCATATGGCGTTTGTGGGCGATGGGCCTGAGGCAGAGTCACTGCGACAGGCGGCAAAAGGCTTGCCGGTTACATTTGTTGGAACATTAGATGGAGAAGAACTGGCGGCAGCCTACGCGTCGGCAGACATCTTTGTGTTCCCCTCTTCGACCGAGACGTTAGGTCTAGTCGCTATCGAGGCGATGGCTTCAGGTCTGCCGGTTGTAGGCGCGCGGCGCGGCGGTCTGCTCGACATTATCGTCGATATGGAGACTGGCCTTTTCTTCGAGCCGGGTTCGTCCATCGATTTTGCTCACGCTCTCAGCTATCTGGCCAACAATCGAAAGGAAAGAGTCGCTATGGCCCGGGCTGCACGCCAGCGTGCACTGCAATGGAGTTGGTCTGCATCCACCGAGGGACTGCGCCAAAAGTATGCGCGCCTGCTTGAGAAGATGCAGAATTGAAACTTCTCATAGATACGTCTATCACACATATATGAAAACAACCATATATAGGGCCTGCTGCTCTGAGTAGGAGGAAGCGTACCGCGAATTTCCAGGCAAGTGACGTACACTTGTAGTTTCGATAAAAACAGGACTACAATCAAGCAAGGAAGAATCAGCAAAACTAGCTTTTAAGAGAGGATATGCTGCGGTGACACAATCTACCAC
>WNFI01396436.1_pt1 | contig 10661 bp, 8 predicted proteins | sample 5400471 | NCBI WGS metagenome assembly WNFI01 (sample SAMN13153348, study PRJNA577476) | soil metagenome | isolation source: 100 cm saprolite on Douglas fir-dominated hillslope | place: USA:California | collected 2013-09-17 | reverse complement strand
AGTTCCGAGCGCGGCCGCCGCCCTCGCTGCCCCCGCGGCTCCTTCGTGCCCGGAGGGCATGATCGCGATTCCGGGCGGAAGTTTCTTTATGGGCAGCGACGAGGGACTGCCTATGGAAAGGCCGGCCCACCAGGTGGTCCTCACGCCGTACTGCATCGACACGTACGAGGCCACGGTGGCGAAATACAAGGCGTGCAGCGATTCAGGACGCTGCAAACGCGCCGGGATCACCAACGATTGGCCCGACATTTCGGCGAAAGAGCACAAGGTCTACGACCCGCTCTGCAACGTTCGCGAGCCCGAGACGCGCGCTCAGCATCCCATTAACTGCGTCGATTGGGAGATGGCCGACAAGTTTTGCCACGAGCAGGGCAAGCGTCTTCCGACCGAGGCCGAGTGGGAGTTTGCCGCGCGCGGACCCGACGGGAGAAAATACCCCTGGGGCGATGACGATCCGGCCGCCGGCCACCTCAATGCCTGCGGCAAGGAGTGCGTCGCGTGGGAGCGCAAGAACGGCGTCGAAGAGAGGGCGATGTACGAAGTCGACGACGGTTTCGCCAATACGGCGCCTGTCGGCAGCTTCCCGAAGGGAGCGTCACGCTACGGTGTGCAAGACGTGGTCGGCAATGTTTGGGAATGGGTCGCGGACTGGCACGGCGAGTACTCCAAAGACGAGCAAAAGGCCCCCACCGGCCCTGCGCAGGGCGACGCGAGGGTCATTCGCGGCGGCGCCTGGAACGGCTCGTACGCCACCTGGGTTCGACCGACATTCCGGTACAAGGCTCCGCCCGGCAACCGCAGCCACGGCATCGGGCTGCGCTGCGCGAAGTAGCGATCTCAGCGACCGGGCGCTTGCTGCTGCGCGGTCTTCGTCCTAACACCTGTCCATGCGAACCGAGTGGGTGTCGAAACGCGCTACCGATCCGAACAAGACTCAGATGCACTACGCCCGAGCGGGCGTCGTCACCGAGGAGATGGCCTACGTCGCGACGCGAGAGCGGGTGAAGGCCGAATTGGTGCGGGCTGAGGTCGCGCGCGGGCGGCTGGTCATCCCGGCCAATGTCCATCACGACAACCTCGAGCCGATGGGCATCGGCATCGCCTTGTCGTGCAAGGTCAACGCAAACATCGGCAATAGCGCCGTGACGAGCGACGTCGAGGGAGAGCTCGGTAAGCTCCGGGTGGCGATCAAATACGGCGCCGACACCGTGATGGATCTTTCGACGGGCGGCGACATCGATCACATTCGCTCCAAGATCATCGAGAGCTCCCCTCTCCCGATCGGCACCGTGCCGGTCTACCAGGTGCTCACGGAGCGAAAGAAGGTCTCCGACATTCGCAGCGACGATCTCATCGACATGCTCGAGCACCAGGCCAAGCAAGGCGTCGACTACTTCACCATTCACGCCGGTGTGCTCGCCGAGCATCTGCCGCTCGTGCAGCACCGGATTACGGGCATCGTCTCGCGGGGCGGTTCGATCATGGCTCAGTGGATGATCGAGCACAAGAAGCAGAATCCGTTCTATACGCACTGGGAGAAGGTGCTCGAAATCTGCGCTCGCTACGACGTGACCATCAGCGCCGGCGATGGTCTGCGCCCCGGGTGTCTGGCAGACGCCAGCGACGCTGCGCAATTCGCCGAGCTTCGCACGCTCGGAGAGCTTACGGCCAAAGCCTGGGAGCGCGACGTGCAAATCATGATCGAGGGACCGGGCCACGTGCCTTTCGATCAAATCGAGATGAACGTGAAAAAGGAGATGGAAATCTGCCACGAGGCGCCGTTTTACGTGCTCGGCCCTCTGGTGACGGACATTGCCCCCGGTTACGACCACATCACGAGCGCCATCGGAGCGACGATGGCCGGTACGGCGGGGGCCGCGATGCTCTGTTACGTAACTCCAAAAGAGCACCTAGGGCTTCCCGACGCCAACGACGTTCGTGACGGGCTCATTGCCTACAAGATTGCCGCGCACGCCGCCGATGTGGCGCGTCATCGCCCCGGCGCACGCGATCGCGACGACGCGCTGTCGCGGGCTCGCTACGCCTTCGATTGGAAGGAGCAATTCCGGCTCAGTCTCGACCCGGAGACGGCGCAGTCGATGCACGACGAGACGCTGCCCGACGAGTACTTCAAGTCCGCGGAGTTTTGCTCGATGTGCGGCCCGAAGTTCTGCAGCATGCACATCAATCGAGCCGTCGAAGAGTTCAACAAGCAGGTCGAGGAGGACCGCAAGGCAGGGCGACGGACACTGGATCTCTTCACGCCGTGAGAGCCCGCTGGTCCAGAGCCATCGCATTGGCCTTCGCAGTTGCTGGATGTGAGAGGAACGGGCCCGGGGCGTCTGGCAAGCCATCGGGCGCAGGCGGCGCGGCGAGTACGGAAGGCGAAGTTCGGCTTGAGCCGATGGATCCGCTGGAGGCGCAAGCCTGGGATCGCGCCAAAGATGGGGACGACGACGACCGAATGCGCCTGGCGGATCGGGTCGGGTGCACGGGCCTGCGCGAGCGAGCGCAGGAGCCGGGGCGCCGATCCACGGCGATTCGCGCGATGGCTTACTGCAACGATTTCTCCGAGCTTCCGTGGCTCACGTCCATTGCCGCGTCCGGAGACGAGAGCGAGGGCCTGGAGGCACTGGACGCCATTGTCGACCAAGCGGCGCTGCCGCGTCGTGCGACAGACCCGGAAGATGCCGACGACCTATCGGCGGGCTGCCACGCTCTCCTCGCCCTCTCGCGCGACCATGGGCGGTCGCGAGCGCGACGCGTGATCGCGATTCGCGCGCTGCGCATGCTCGCACCGCGCGGCTGCGTCAAGCGCGACGAGATCCCCACGGAGTTCGATGCGAACGACGACAGCGGCCGGCCCTGATGCAAAGACATCTCGGGTAGCTCTGAGGAGTGCACGCCTGATGCCACGGCGTGAACGGATTCGGGCACGGAGAGCCTACACGCGGCCGGCCCCTCGCTACAGAATTCGCTGGCGAGCTTCGCTAGCCGAGACCTTTTCGTAAGGGCCCAGCTCACGAGTGTAGGAAAGTGACACGCGAGCTTCGCTACCCGAGGCCCTTTCGTGGGGCCCGAGCTCGCGAGCGAAGGGAATCGACTGGCGAGCTTGGTTACCCAACGACCTTGCAGAGCGCTCCCCTCCGCGAGCATAGGTTATCGACGACCAAGCTTCGTTGCCCGAGACCCTTGCTCCGGAACCCCGATCGCGTGCGTAGCGACTCGACAAGCGAGCTTCGTTACCCGACGCTCTTGCGTGGGGCCGCCGATCGCAAGCGTAGCGACTCGACGAGCGAGCTTCGTTACCTGACGCTCTTGCGTAGGGCGCCGGCCCACGAACGTAGCCCGTTGACTGCCGACCTTCGCTACTCGACGGCCTTGCGGAGGATGCCGGCTCGCGAACGTAACGAGTCGACCAGCGAGCTTCGTTACCCGAAGCCCTTTCGTCGGGGCCCAGCCCGCGAGCGTTGCGAGTCGACAAGAGAGCTTCATTACTCGACGACCTTTGCTGGGACCCCGGCTGGCGAGCCTAGGCAGTCGACGAGCAAGCCTTGCTACCGACAACCTTGGCTAAGGCTCCGGCTGGCGAGCGCAGCGACTCGGCAAGCGAGCTCCGCTATCCGACCCCCATTTCTAGGACCCCAGCCCGCAATCGTAGCGACTCAGCAGGCGAGCTTCGCCACCCGAGCCCCCTACGTAGGGCCCCGGCCCACGAGCGTAGGGACTCGCGAGGCGAGACTCGCGCAGCGAAGCCCTTAGCTAACGAGGTGGTGGGCGCCGAAAGCCAAGGAACAAGCGAAGCTTGCCTGCAGCCCAGAGATACCTCGCGCGAGCTAACGGCGAAAGCCGAAGGCCATTCGCGTTTGCGGATGGGACGGCGGGTTTTCTTGTGTTAAATACGCGGCCAGGAGGAAGGGGCCCGCGCATGATCTGGTGGCTTCCTGCGATGGCCGTCGTGGCGATCCTCGCCGTGCTGGGCACCGATCGGCTCGGGAGGGCTCTGACCGACGAAGAGAAGAAGCGCTTCGGGGCGCTCTTGCGCGAGCACGACTATCCGGGCGCGCGCCTGGTGGCGTTGCGCTTTGCCTACAAGCTGGCTCGCAGCCGCCTGCGCGCACAAGATCTGATGGGGCGCGTGGACCTTCGTCTCGTGCGCATGGGGTGGGATCCCGCGGAGGTCTCGCTGGTCAAACGCCTCTGTCGTCTCGTGTGGAGCGAGTGGACGCACGCGACAGAGGAAACCGAGGCGGCCCGAAGGGCCGAAGAGGGGTTCCTACGCGAGATGCAGGTGACCGAGGGCCTCTCGATACCGTCGGTCGAGCAGCGTGCGGCTGGCCGCGATGTGACCGAGTTCTACGCGGCTGCCAAGCGCCGCAAGCGGGCCGTGCAACGCCTGCTCGCCGAAGCGCGCGGCGTACCTTTCGAAGAGGATCCGTAATGCCCAAGCGCAGCCCCGTAGAAGTCTGGCGGCAGCTCGTCGACGAGGCGGGCGAGGACGAAGTCGAGCGCGCCGCGAGCGTGAGCGTCGCGCAGGCGGAGAAGGAGCTGGCCGAGGCCGGCTTCGACGTCGCCGCCGAGCGCGCGAAAGGCATGGCGCTGATCGATGAGCTCGAAGCCGTGCGGCATGCGAGCGAGCGCAGGGCGGTTCCTAGCGGCGGAGGTGACGGCGCTCACGTCGTCAAGCTCCCGGGGCCGTCGCGCAGAGTGATCCGCGCGCGTTGGCTCGCCCTCCCTGCCGCAGCCGTTCTCGCGGCAGGCGCAGTGGCTCTGATGACGGGCGTTGTGAGCGTCGGATCCGGTCAGCCACGGCCAGAGGACTTGCAGGCTGCGAGGACGCTTCGGGACAAGGCGCGACACGAGTGCGCGGAGAGCAAGTGGAAGGCGTGTCTGGACGACCTCGACTCCGCGAAGAAGCTGGACCCCGGCGGGGAGGACGAGGCCGTGCGGCGCGACAGAGCCGCGGCGGAAGGTGCACTTCGCGGAGGGCCTTGATAACAGCCGAACAGCTCGCGTTGTCGGTCGAACCCGGCCCGCGCCTGCCATGTCGAGAACGTCCATCGCCTCCCTTCTCGGCCTTGATGAGGTCGATGGTCTTCGCGTCGATCTTCATGGAGGATTCGGCACGCCGCGGTGATCGAGCCTGGCGGGCGCGGCGGCCGGCCAGGGCGTTGCCGGGCGCGCTCAGTGAAAGAGGAGCGGCGCTGTCTCGTGGAGGTACTCGCGCCACGTGGCCCAGCTGTGAAAGCCGTCGGTGGGGTGGAAGGTGTGCTTGATCTTCAGCTCGTCCAGCTTCTTCGCGAACGCCTCGTTGCGAGGGAACAGTGAGTCCGAGAGGCCGCAGCCGATCCACAGCAGCTTGAGCTGTTTGTTGAGCACGTCCGGCTTCTCCAGCAGCGGGGCGGTCATGCGCTCCATCTCGCCGGGCGGCGAGCCCGCACTAAATGTCGCCAGCTGGCTGAACAGATCCAGGTGGCGCATCCCGATGTAGAACGTGTGCGCGCCGCCCATCGACAGACCGATGAGGGCGCGGCTCTGCCGGTTCGCCAGCACGCGGTACTTGGCCTCCACCGCAGGCATCACGTCCTTGAGCAGATAGTTCTCCATCGCCTCCGTGTTCTTGTCCGACGGCGCCTCGTAGGCCAGGGGGTGACCCCAGGGCATGACCACGATCATCGGCACCGCCTTCTTCTCGGCGATCAAATTGTCGAGGATGAAGTTGACGGCGCCGGCGCTGGTCCAGTCGGCCGCGGTTCCGTTGCGGCCGTGCAGGAGATACAGCACGGGATACTCCTTGCCGCGATCCTTGGCGTAGCCCGGCGGCGTGTAGACGTAGACCGCCCGCGTGTCGCCGAGGACGGACGACTTCGGCCAGTTGATCTGCACGTCGCCGTGCGGGACGTCCTTGGCGTCCGCGAATCCCGGGGACGGGCCAGGGACGGTGACGAAGCTGCCCGGCGAGCGCGCGCGCAGCTTGACGAAAGGGTTGTGCGGATCGGGGACCGCCACGCCGTCCACGTTGTACGAGTAGATGTACGTGCCGGGCGGCAGTGGGCCGAGGGTGATGCTCCAGATCCCGGCGTCCTTGGTCAGCTTGGGCTTGTCGGTGGGCAGCCAGTCGCCGTTGAAGGTCACCTCGCCGGCCTTCGGCGCCTGCAGGCGGAAGGTGACGCGCCCGCCTTCCTGAACCTCAGGCGAGATCACGGGAGCCGCGGGCGGCGCGGGTGGGGGCGGCTGCGCAGGTGGGGGCGGCACCATGGGCGCGGGCGCGTTGATGAGCGGCGCGCCAGCGGGACCGGCCAGCGTCACTGGCGGCGTGGGCGCCACGACGGGCGCGGCGGGTGTCGGGGCTACCGCCGACGCCAGGGCGGGCGGGGGCGTGGCGGGCGCGGGCGTCTGCGGGTTCGACGACAGACACGACGCGGACACTAATACGAACGCAAGCAGGGAAACCGGGGCGTGCTTCGACATGCGGCCTCGTCACCGTCGTTGCAACGGGGGCAGCGACCTTATCACCGGTGCTGCGCCGGTGACCGCTCGGCGGCGTCGGTTTCGACCGCCCAGTCGCCGTGGGATCGATCCAGTGGAGACGCTCCTCGAAAGACGCGGCGTTCCGAGCGCGCGTGATCTGGCCGCGCACGGCGCCCATCGGGAACTCCGTGGAGTGGAAGTTCACGTAGAGTCTGGCGTCGGTCAGCTTGGCGACCTGATCCAGAGTGAGAGGCTGGTTGCCCGAAACGCTGGTTGCCGTGAGCATCAGTGGGAAAAGGATCGGGCCGTTGATGCCGGCGACGTTGTCGTGCACGTGAGCGACCGTCGGCATCAGGTTCGTGACGGAGCCGTCGTAGCGGACGTCGTTGCGGGCCGCATTGAGGATGAAGCCGACGCCCCCGCTCCCCATCGACGTCGTGGGAGGCACCTCGTTCTGGCCCGAAAGAATGGCGGTGAGGAGCGTCTCCCCGGGACGCAGGATCTGGCCGCGGATGTCACCGCTCGGGTTCTCGGCGGTGTGCACGTTGAAGTACCAGAGCCCACGCGCCAGGTCGGCGGCGCGCATCAGGCCGAGGTCCTCGATGCCGAACATCGCTTGCGAGACCGGCGTCAGCGACACCTCGATGGGGCCGCTGAGGCCGCCGTTGGCCTTGTGGATATGAGCCAACGTGGGAACCGCGTCGGTGGTCAGCTGGTAGAGGAACTTGGACCCGGCCATGCCCTCCACGACCATGCCGTTGCCGATCTTCATGCTGGTGCTCGCGCTGGGTGGCCGCTCCTGCGCCGAGTTCAAGCTCGAACCGAAGTACGTTTCGCCCGGCCGGACGATCTGGCCTCGCATCTCGCCCATCGGGTGCGCCATGCTGTGGACGTTGAAGTACCATTGACGACGGGTGAGATCGTCGACATCGGACTTCGTGATCGCCTGAATGCCTTCGATGACCTCACCGACGGGCGCGAGCGGATAGACGATGGATCCGTTGACTCCGACGATGCCGCGATGGATGTGGGCAGCCGTCGGGGTGACGCCGCTGATCTTCAGGCGGAATTTGACCTGATCGCGGGCCGGGCCGAGGACCAGGCTGCCCACGGCGCTGGCCGCCGAATCGTTGCTCGGTACTTCTTCCGCGCCGGCGAGCACGGCGCTGAACAGCGTCTCGCCGGGGCGCAGAACCTGCCCGCGGATCTCCCCCTTGGAGTTGTTCGTCGAATGCACGTTCACGTACAAGCGTCCGGCCCTGAGCTCGTCGGCCTGCTGCGGCGTGATGCTGACGATGCCCGCCGACGTCTGGTCGGCATTGGGCAGGGGGATGGCGATATCGCCGTTTTCGCCCGGAGGCGCGTTGTGAAAATGCGTCACGGTGGAGTTCTCCACGTTGTGGCGCAAGATGTACTTCAGCTTCGTGCCGGCCGCGTTCAGGACTATGGCCATGGCGCCGAATGCCGTCGAGTTGGTCGGTGGCACCTCGGCCATGGCGCCGAATGCCGTCGAGTTGGTCGGTGGCACCTCTTGTCCCGGAGACAAGAATGCGACGAATGTCCGATCGGCCAAGGTGTTGCTGAGAGAGAGTGGCGTGAAGTCACCTGTGCCCCAGATGATGTCCGGGATGCCGGCCGTACCGATCACAGTGTCGAGCGGGACATTGTCGGTTTCGGGATCGATGTCTCCATTGCCGGCGCTCCCGTCCGCTTTTGTGCCGGAGCATCCAACCACGCCCATTCCAAGCGCTAAAGCCGTCTTCACAATCCAAAGACGAGAACGATAAAAGTTCATCACGATCGACCTTCCTCTTTCAAAGGTCGCAGCGCGGCTCGAGGCGACCCGTCGTTGATCGATCCCCGTCGACTGCTTCTCTGATCCCATCTGGTTAACGCAGATGCGGGCGATGAGTTTCCGCGCGCACGCACCTCTTATGCGCCGGCGCGACCGATTTCTCGGAGCGCCGAAATTCGGCGACACCGAACGCGACCTTGAGCGTTATTCGGCGTCACACACGTGCGTCAGCTTCGGTGCGGGTCGTGTCGCGAGAGCCGCCTGGTGGCGCCGTCGCCTTCTTCCGGAAAACGGAGGAGCGTTCGGATTCAACATGGAAATTCCAGGGGCACGCGTGATTGACCGCCCTTTGTGATAGTGCGGTTTCAGGCCCCCCCTCCCCGACAGAGTCATCTGATTCATGAACTTGCAAGAGGCCTGGTAGCGCGGGTGACCAATGCCTGACACGTGGAGGTTCCGGCTGGGAGACAAATATTCTTCGATCTCGCAGGGCTCTCGCTGGTGCCCTTCTTGCTGGCCTAGAACGGTCCATGAATTCCGCCGGACCTTCGACATTGCCGCCTCGCCCGACGAAGGCGCCACCGTCCTCGGCGCCACTCTCGTCGCCCACACCGCCCGCGCCTCGTTTGCTAACGCCAACGGCGGCAGATTCGGTGCGGCCGTCGTTACCCATCAATGAAACGTCGCTCGCATCGACAGCGCCTCGGCTGCCCTCGGCGCGTATGTCATCGATGCCGCCTCGTCCTGCGCCGGGCGCCACGGCGGGTCCTTGCACGCCGCCGCCGCTACCTCAGCGACACTCGGGAATCGATCCAGAGGTGGTACAGTTGCTCGCCCGCGTCGCTGTCGAGGAAGCGCTGTCCCCCGTACTCGGCGCCCTTCGCGAGATCGCGCGGCGTCTCGACAATGTGGAGCAGCGGCAGCGGCCGCCCTCTGTCTTCTCGCCGCCTGCTATCCAAGCCTTTGGATCATCGCCGTCAGCAGCATTCACGGAACCGCCGGTCTTGTCGGCCAGGCCCGCGTCGACTCTACCTTCCGACCGCGGGCCGGCGCCCGATGTGACGCCGCCGTCCGGCATTGCAGCTCTCTCGCCCACGCCTGCGCTCGATGCACCGTGGAATGGCGATCGGCGACGCCGAAGGATGCTCCTCGGCGTTTCGGCCTCCGCCCTCATTACCCTAGGCAGTCTTCTCGCCGCGATGTCGTGTAGCTACGTCGCGCACTGAGAGTCATCTCGCGCCAGGGCTACGATTTTCGATGAGAGCAGTGTCGTCGGGCTCTCGATGGGGTCCGCGAGCAAAGATCGGTACTTTGCAATGGGGCGGGCAGCGTCCGCGTGAGATCGCCTGCCGCTCCGCCTTGCCCGCTTTGCGTCCACTCGATCATGATGGCCACAGCGAGGGTCGCGTGTTGCGTCTTCGTCTTTGCCCTGGCCGTCCCACGGAGAAAGCGCGGCGTCCGCCAAAGATGGTCGGATGTCCCAGCACCGTCTTGGCCGCCCCCATGATGCCTATTTCGCCCACTGACGGGCGGCGCCGTTGTCAGCGCGCCGAACGGATCCGCCAGATGATGCGGCGCAAGGGGGCATCGAACCGAGCACCGGCGACAGTGTCCTGCCCGCTCGCCAGGCGCGCCTCCAGCGCCGTCAGGTGCCGCCGGCCCTGGCCGCGCGCGGCGGCGTCGGTCGTCAGCAGCCATTCGACAGATTGAACGGCGGCGAACTGGACGGTGGGGTCCGGGTCACCGAGGGCGGCGATGAGTGGATCCAGCTGCTTGACCGAGGGCCGTCGGGCCAGCTCGAGCACTGCCCGCTGTCTGACGCCCGGATCGGCATCTCGCAAACGCTCCGACCAGCAGCCGAGGTTCTGCTTGCACCGCGCGGCGGCCTCCAGACGAGGCGAATACCCGCGAATGACCGAGAGCATCCGCTTGAGAAGGGCAGGCTGATTGTCGCAATCCTGATAGCTCGGATGGGCCTGGCAATCGGAGGTGATGATCTCTTCCTCTTGCTGCAGCATCTTCGCGTAGCTGGCCTGCTCTCGATCGTCGCCCATCATGGTGAAGCCATCCATGGCGATCTTGCGCACCTCCCATTCGCCTTCCCCCGCCGCGCGGCCGAGGGCGGGGAGCGCGCCGCGGTCGCCGATAAGGGTCAGCGCCCGCACGAACTCGTGCCGGGCTTGCAAGTTCTGTACGTCGACCTGGCTGGCCACGAGGGCCACGCCCGCCTGGCTGCGCAGCCGACCGAGCGCGCTGGCCGCCCGACTGCGGACAACCAGGCAGACCGGCTTGTTGTTCGGATCCTCGAAGGACAGCAGCTCCACCAGCGGAGCCTGGGCCCGCATCTCGCCGAGGTTACCCAGCACGTCCGCGGCCTGGGCCAGCAGCCACGTCT